>Ga0105048_10013056_pt1 | contig 12986 bp, 10 predicted proteins | sample MAT05_FD_78382 | JGI IMG/M metagenome (GOLD analysis project Ga0105048, IMG submission 78382) | Freshwater microbial communities from Lake Fryxell liftoff mats and glacier meltwater in Antarctica - MAT-05 | ecosystem: Environmental > Aquatic > Freshwater > Ice > Liftoff microbial mat | place...
TTAGCCCGCTGAAACAATTGCCAGACTTCTTCATGGTCCCTGCGGTTATCCTGAATGCAGCGCACGAGTTGCGGATTGTAAGCCGGACTTGCGGCCATACGCTGCACATTTGCTCGTTCACTGGATATTTCCCGGCTAATGCGCTGGCATTCGTAGAGCGTCAGGCCGTTTGCGGAAAGGCGGTTAGTGAAGCCATTAAGACGGCCTTCCATATCCAGAAACTGCCTGGATTCTTCAGGGGAAATCCTGCCTTCCGAGCTGGCCCGCTGAAAAAGCAGCCAGACGTCGTCACGATTTCTGCTATTATCCTGAATACACTGGCCCAACAAATCAACCGGGCGCGGTGGTTCAACAGGCCGATGTGGTACAACCACACATGAAACAACCGAAAAGAGCATGATGATCAGACAACCCAGCCTTGCAATATTTTTATTCATTTGCAATCTCCCTATAGCCTGGTAATTTTTGCTGAAATAATTTCCCTATTAATATGTTAAATTCTACATTACAATTTTAATACTTATACTCCCAGTTTATTAATTGTATAGCCCAAAAAGTCGAGCCTCTTGCAAAATATTATGAGGAGACAGTTATATTAGGCGTCCCCTGAATTACATTGAGCCACGACTGAACGACAACGAAGCAGAACTGGCCTGCATTCGCTTTGCAAAAGGCTCAGTCAAAAAGGAGCATCTATGTTTCCGGCATATGTTATCCTTGAAGGCATAGAGGTCCTTCCCACACTCCCTGAAGTTGTAACCCTGCTATCAGCACTGTTAAGGGATGAACGATCATCGGCTGCTGATATCGAGCAGGCGGTACGAATTGATCCCGCCATCACTACAAACCTTATTAAAGCCGCCAATAGCGTCCATTTCACCGGTTACCAGCCCACTACCAGCATCCGAGAGGCCGTTGCACGTATCGGCATGCGGCGGGTCTATGAAGTAGCTATCGGGTCTACACTCAAGAGAGCCATCCCCAAAAGGCTGCCCGGTTATGGCATAAGTGGTCCAAAGTTCTGGTTTCATTGTATCGCTACAGCCTGCATTGCTGAGGCATTGGCCAAAGAAGTAAAACTTGATTCTTCAGACATGGCCTTTACAGCAGGTCTGCTGCACGATGTGGGACAACTGGTGATTGGCAACTTCCTGGACGAGATGATGCCTGAATCAAACTGGTGGACATTCGGCACCCATAGCGACGAAAAACAGACACTGGGCTGCAACCATAATGAGGTAGGAGGAGAAATTGCCGTCAAGTGGAACCTTCCGACCGTTATTCGACAGACGTGCCGCTGGCACCATGAATTTGCAAGCACTCCGAAGGATTGTGATCTGAATCTGGTCGCTGTTGTACACCTTGCAAATGCGTTTGCCTATATTGCAGGCTTTAGTGGCGGTTCGTGCATGGGGGAGGTTTTTGACCCGCAGGCTCAACAGCACCTGGGTTTGACAATGAAACAACTGATCGAAATATCCAAGGGACTCAAGCCAGCCATCAATGAAATGGCAGCCAGTATATCCTGACTAACCTCAAATTAAGCTGGTTTCCATCCGGCCTTCGGCCACCTTCTCCTTTAGGCACCAGAGGAGAAGGAACAAGTTACAAACCCAATTCCAGCGCCACCTCTTGATACACTTTCAACGCTTCATCATTGTAAGGCACAAACACAATTCGATCCAGATCACCGGTGGCGGCTTGATCACGGGCTACTGACATGGCAATGCGGGTTGCTTTCAAAAGCGGAAAACCATAGGCACCGCAACTGATAGCAGGCAGGGCAATGCTTCTCAAGTTGTACTGACGGGCCAGTCGGAAGGTATTGATATAGCATGAACGTAACAATTCCGCCTCGCCACGGGTTCCATCCTGCCAGACCGGGCCGACTGTGTGAATGATATGCTTTGCCGGCAGCCGATAGGCTTTGGTAATTTTGGCGTCACCGGTTTCGCAACCGTTGAGAGTACGGCATTCTGCCAGAAGCTCCGGTCCTGCGGCCCAATGAATGGCACCATCCACTCCGCCACCGCCCAGAAGAGAGTTTCTGGCGGCGTTGACAATTGCATCCACAGCTATGGTGGTAATATCTGTTTTAATGATTTCGATTATGGAAGTTTGCATGTCTATTTTGATAGCAGGTTTTTATTAAATTGAAAACAGGGTTTTTGATTTGATTACTGTTCAACCCGCTTTAAAATATCCCTGATTGCAGGATTGTTCATCAGCTTTACAAAGCGGGGATCATTGGAAAGTTTGTTGATATCCCGGTTGCTGACCGCCTGTAAAAAAGCAGTATCATTCATAAGTGCCATCAGCTCCGGATCATTCTGCAGGGCTGTGATCATGGCCACAATCTGGGGATCACTCATCATCTTGCCTTGCAGCTTCTGCAATTGTGCTTCATCTACGCCGCTCTGCCCGCCCGTTGCAGCATCATTGACTGCATATACTGAGGTACATGGAATGCATAGGGCCAAGAACAACACTATTTTAATAACAATCAGTTTCATAAGTTCTCCTGTAATCAAAATTCAAGAAACAAAATAGCTTCCATCAACTAAGCCTGCTGGCTGCCCAGCTTTCCCCTTAACGGAAGAGTTAAGGGAATCACGAAAAGAACGAATGCAGCGACAATTGCTGTGGCATATTTTATTCCCAAAATGTCGCCCAATGAACCGAACAGCGTCGGGGCAATGGCACCGGAGCCAATGGCAACAGTATAGTAAACAGAGAAAGCCCGCTTTGAATATTCTTCTGGAACAAGCTCGGAAACACTGCCACAAAGGACTGAAGAAGTACCGTTTAACGCTATCCCCAAAAACGGAGCCAACAGCAGGGATTCATTAAGCGGCAGCACAATCATACTGGCAACGCAAATGGCTGTTACCAACTCCGTCAGACAAACTGACCTTAATATTCCTACGCGCGTCGCCAGAACTCCGCACACATATTTGCCCACTGCACCACCAGCAAATACCAGTGACAAGGCAAATCCTATGGTTGCGATCCCCGCCCCCTTTCCCTGCAACAGAAATGGGAAAAATGTTAGAAAAACAGTTCTTGTGGAACTATCAATAAGAGCAATTATTGACAATGAAACAAAACCCGGATTAAAAATCCCCCGAAAACTCAGCTCTGAAATATTTGCGTTTGAACAGTCAACGATTGTAGTACTTTGGCTTTCCTGTGTAACGTCCTTCAAAGCATAAAAGATTATGCCGGTCGAGACAAAACCAAACAAGGACAATAAAATACTTGATGTAGACAATGAATAACAGCTAATCAGAAATGCTGCCAAAGCCGGCACAATCAGCTTGCCGATATCGCCGGAAAAATTAAACGTACTGAGTGCGGTACGCAACTCACCGCCACGGTAGACATTTAAGACAACCGAAGAGGATATGGGGTGTTGCACACTGGCCCCAAGACCACCACAAAACAGCAACAAACAGAGCATAAGCGGTGAACTGGACCAACCATAGAAAAACACTGCCAGACTTGTCAGAATGGTTCCAGCCACAAGAAGTGCGCGTTCACCGACACGCTCAGAAAGCATACCGGACGGTATTTGAAAAAGTGCCAAAGCACCGGAAAAAACCGTTTTCAGAAGACCTACCTGTGCAAAGCTGAGTACCATTTGCGCCTGCCAGACAGGAAAAAACACATATAGCATATCAGTAAAGCCGTCATGGGTGGCATGGGCAAGCGAAGCGGCTGAAAGGACCTTCCATTTTATTGTTTTTTGGGGATCGTTTTTGACAGGTTCCATGTGGCATGGCCACCTTTTAGTGGGTAATTACTGTTTGTTGATATCAGGTTTTAGCTATTTTGCAAACAGTTATCCCAAAAAAGACAACCCCACAGGAAAAAACCTGAAGGGCTGTCTTTATTGCTTCAACTGTAATTTAACTTGGAATTACTCTGCGTTGTCCGGTTTGGTAATTGAATTGGCCTAAAATCCCCTCCCTTTCAAGGGGAGGGTGAGGAACAAAGGCCGCAAAAATATAAACTTATGTAATTACTACTTTATTTCACCATGTATGCCGATGGTTACTTCCTTGTAGGGAATTTCCTTGCCGCAGTCAGCAACTGCCTGGCGGGCCGCCATGGCGATGCCGCCGCAGCAGGGGACTTCCATTCTCAGGACCGTAACGCTTTTGACATCGGACTTGGTCAGCAGCTCAGTCAGTTTCTGGGTATAGAACTGATTGTCATCCAGCTTGGGACAGCCCATCACAACCGCTTTACCCCGCAAGAAATCCTCGTGGTAGCCGGCATAGGCGATCGGCACGCAGTCAGCAGTGATCAGCAGATCAGCACCCTGGAAATAAGGCGCTGTTGTGGAAACCAGGTGCAGCTGCACCGGCCACTGACCCAGCTGGCTCTGACGGCTACCGGCAGTTTCCGAAGATGCGGTTGCCTGAGGAGCTGCAAAGCTCATAGCTCGTGAGCCGGGGCATCCGCCGCCATGACCATGAGCCTGGGCTGCCTGCGGAACTGCTGGAGCATGGTGCAGAGCTGGCCTGCCCTGGGCAGCCAGATGTTTTTCAACAGCGGCCTCATCAAAGGCATCCGTATCACGTTCTTCAATAGATATGGCATCCAGCGGACAGTCGCCTAGACAGGCACCCAGTCCATCACACAGCATGTCTGCGGAAAGAACAGCCTTGCCGTCAACTATGGCAATGGCACCTTCTGCACATGATGGTACACACTGGCCGCAGCCGTTACATTTATCAGCATCGATTTTTACAATTTTTCTCAACATGGTTGACTCCTTATTTCTTGTTTTTTTCGTTTTTATTTAAAAAAAATAGTGCCAGAGATAATCCAATCGGCCCTTTAAAATCAGCTTTCTACCCGAATACGCCATGACTTCCTGCATCCGTTTGCGTTGTTCAGGAGCGTAGCAATGAATCTTGCATTTTTTGCAATCCGGCTTATCTGGTTCAAGCGGGCACTTCAACCGCCTTGCAATTGCGTACTCCGCAAACTCAGCGCAATCGGAACAAAGATCAAAACTGCCCAGATTTTCCGGCAATTGAAAAGATGACCTTGTGGCAGAGTCGTGATTGCCTGCACAGTAGACCTCAATAAACCTGCCGAGCACTCTGACATCTTTCTGCTGCTGCTTTGTAAGCGTTTCCATGTTTGAATCATGCCCCTTGTACAGAACTATTTACATGACCAATGTCAAATATTATGACTTTGTTATTATACTTGGAAATCAGACAAAAAAAGAGGTCCACAGAATAATTCTGTAAACCTCTTGTTGTTCATCCCTTAGAAATGCTCTTTTATCGTTATTCCGCCTTATAATAGTAGCGGTTCAGGTCAAACAGCCCGCCATGTACCGGGTCATCCTCTAAAAAACGTTGCTGAAACCAGTCATACATATCCCATATTTTATCATCAGCCCTGTTAACCCCGTACTTTGCTAGCCTATTAAAATCCTTTTTAGTTCTTGTGAAATTTGCCAGCAGGTCGATAAAATCCGGGACATCCTTCGTATGCATATCAAAGAAATAGTTTGGATAGGCACCGACAAACCCACGGACAAAATCGGCACTGTCTTTTGTGTTATTCATCCTTTTTTCTTCACTCAGCAAAAAAGCGACATTGTCGTGCCAACGATTGACTACTATGGTGAAAACAATATCTTTCTTGGTGTCACGACGAACTCTGACATAAATCAGGTTGGCATCCTGATCATTAATAAGAGAGAAAAAAGGCGTACCAGGCTTTGAAATGGCACGGAAAGCCTGCAGATAGTCAGCCTCTGTCTGGTATTTTGTAGGAACTGACGGGTACGGCAACCCGGCCGGCCTGTAGTTAATCTTGTCAAAAGCGATTTTAGTTTCCGGAAGGATTTGTTTGTTTACAATATTTTCCACAAATTCGCGCTTTGGGTCAGTAGTACTGAAAGTTATCCCAGAAGGCATTGCCGGTTGATAATAGTTTAGCTTCTTAAGTTCCATGCCGATGTTCCAGGACTGCATGATCTCATTGCGCTGTGCCTGAGGCATATAATTCATAAAATAACTCTCCCCCTCAATACGCAGACCGTCCATGTAGAGGCGAATTGCCAGCTGGTGGGCGGCGGTACCATAGACGTCAAACCCAGCCACCAAAGAATAGTAAATTCTTTCAAACAGTGGATAGTCAAACACCCACATCGTCTTGGGCACATTTCCCAGCACGCCTTTATGCACCGAGGCACTGTCAAAATGGCGGTAAATTGTCAGAATTGGTGCATCGGACGGGCTGTTGCCCTTCCAGATGGAGTCATAGCCAAGTCCATTAAAATTGTGGGAGGCATAATAGTCCTGACGAACCTTGTAGAACTCTATCTCCGCTTTTCTGTGTTTGTTTGTCAGGACCGAGAAGAGATCCGGGTCGCTGCCGTTCTCAATCGGCATGAGCAGACTATCATAGTGCAACTTCAAAAAACCGGGATACCTGACACTCAGGTCATGATTCGGATCCATAAACATGACCCAGAATTTGTCATCAATCACGTTCAGGGCGATCTGCCCTTTACATACCGGGCCATGGATAAAGGTCATCAGAATATATTGGGAGTGATCCAGCAGAAACTGGTATCGGGAACGGGTCGGTATCTGTTCGAATACAATAAAAGGATTTGACAGCAGGTCATGGGCATAACCGACCATGTACGGCTTACGAAGCCATTCAGGTTGAATGAAAAGCTCATCGAAACGTTTCATCCTGGCATCATCCAGCTCAAAAACCATATGGGTCTTGTAAACAATCGTGGAATGAATCTTCCTGAAACGGTAATATATCCGCTCAACCTCTGGATCATCATAGGGACGAACAGTAGCGATCAGCTCAATCGGCTTGCCCGGTGCAGACTTAGAACGTACCAGTTCATAAAATTCATTGGTTGAAGTGCCAAATTTGATATGGGCAAGAAACAGATGTTCGTAAAGATAACGTGCAGTCATGCCATGTTTGGCATCCGGCTGATTGAAAAAATCCTCCCACTGCTTTATGGCTACATCGTCGACAGGTTTCGGAGAAACCAAAGCCTGCTGCATTGCCGGGTCCGGCCCCTTGGCCCCCTGGACCAGCCATCCGGCAATCAGGTCAAATTCTTCCTGCTTCAAAGCCGGAAAACCATAGGGCATGCCGCGATTGGGATGTTTTTCCAGATAACCGGCCACTTCTTTACCATTTTCCGAACAGGTCAGATCATCTGTTTCCGGACGGTAATCACCCGAACTCTTGGGATTTTTAACTTTGTGATAAATCAGTTGCATTAATATGGAGTCGTTCAAGTTGGCTGAAGCAGAACTATTAGTTACACTAAAGAACTCCTTCTTACGCCATTCCTCGGTGGTTTGGGCATCGGTAAACAGCCTGGTCGGGTCCATTGTACGCAGACGGAAGGCGTTATATATCGCCTTTTTGGAAGCCCCGCGATCCAGTCCTTCAAAGGAGTCCATCTTGAGCTGACAGGGGGAGTTATAACAGGAATGGCAGACCACACAGCGTTTATCCAGAACAGGTTTGACTTCCTTCTGGTAATCAATCGTGCGATTTGGGGGATTAAAAACAACGGGAGGCAGTGCCTTGACAGCACATCCGGCAAAAAATACAGCCATTATCAGTGCAATAAGTTGTTTGAATTTCATTTTTTCTCCAAAACTGCGGCAATATATGATTAATTTTAGAGACTACTCAATATCACAATTTATCCATATATTTAAAGCTAATTGCAGCGTTGTCCGGTTTGGTAATTGCATTGGTCTAATCCCCCCTCCCTTTCAAGTGGAGGGCTAGGGTGGGGATGGGTTTTAGCTGCTGCAAACCCGAAAATCCACCCCATCCCCCTCCTAACCTCTCCCTTGGAAGGCTGACCTAATTTAATAAGGTTACATCCCTGCTTAGCAAATCCCGCTTGCCTGATACCACGTCCGTATTGTATCCTGACTACCGATATTACAATCAATCAGGAGCACTTATGAATCAGATTGGCAATAACAGTATAGTAACTCTCAGCTACAAACTGCACGACCCGGATGGAGTTCTGCTTGATAACGGCGACAACCCTATTGTCTACCTTCATGGGGGCTATGACGGGATTTTTCTACCGATTGAACTGGCGTTAAACGGTAAATCGGTCGGAGATAAAGTGACAGTTAAATTGCAGCCGGACGAGGCTTTTGGCGAGTATAACATTGAGCTGGTGCATCTGGAACCAGTGGAGAACCTGCCTCAACCGCTGGAAGTCGGCATGATGATCGAAGGTGAAACCGAAGAGGAAGCTGGCAGTTCCGTATTCTACACTGTGACGGAAATTGCCGACGGCAAGGCTGTTCTGGACGGCAACCATCCACTGGCCGGTACCGCACTGATTTTTTCCGGCACCGTTGATGCCGTCAGACCGGCAACAATTGAAGAGATGGAAAACTCAAAATCATCCTGAAACAAAGATGCTGCCGGAGTAAATCCGGCGGCCTGTTATTTTGAAATTCATATTACTTGAAAACTATTGAATAGAAACACTCAGTTTAGCCACGCCTATTCCATTTATTGCCTGTGCCGGGATATTTGCATCATTTACAACACCGTTTAATACTACCGTAAAATCACCTGCCGCAGGAAAACTGCCAGCTGCGACATGATACCTAAGAGTCACAAACTCACCCACTTGAATCCCGGTTGCACTGGATAATGCAATTACAACATTTGACACACTGGTTGTGTTCGGAACCAGGGTAGAACCAATTCCGGAGCCGGAAGCTGTAACATCCGCATCGGCAATAGTTAAGCCGGTAGAGGGATTAGCAGTAACTGTGACCTTAATACCGCCAATGGCAGTTGCTGGAGTTGTAACAGGCAGAGTTCCGGTTGTAGTCAGCTTTATGGTTACCAGTGTCGGCTGACCCGGAGCGGTATTACTACCACCTCCGCCGCCACATCCAGCAATAAAGACCATGCAGACTGACAACAAAACAAAGATCATATATTTAAGTTTCATGATTATTCTCCATTCGAGATATTTTATTTTCCAATTCTTTCTATCAGAAGGTAATTTTCTGCTTTCCAACCACATCAGAGAGAATCGTCAATGCATCACTTAAATCAATTACGTTGTCTGGTGTGGATTTACCGGATACTACCGGTGCCACATCTATACGGGCTTTCTGAACCGCAGTTGGAGTTGACAGATTGACGATTGTCCTTAGTACAAGAATCGCATCAGCGGTTGTATAAGCTGCCGGAACCTGAGCCACTCCTGTATAGCTGACATCGGTAGCTGCTACCGGAGAGAACAGCGGGTCGGTAGTTGTTGAACTGAAAACACTTGACGTAAAGGGTGGTGCAATTACCCTGACTCTGTACATGAATTTACCGCCGGGAGATGACTTGAACAGGTCCAGCTTTGTAGCTGTACCTGTATAAATGGTTGTGTATGAAATCCCCAGATCCGTTGACTGCTGCAACTCGAACTGTGCACCTGCCAGGGAAGATCCACCCCAAGAAACCGTATATGAGGGTATATCCAGAACAGCTGGCGGAACATTAACAAAAACCGGAGCAGGCGCCTGAGTCGCCACCGTAAACGGACGCATCATGTCATGTTCTTCATGGGAAAGGATGTGGCAATGCCAGACATAGTCTCCTAAAATATCAAAGACCATACGCACTCTGGTTACATATCCCGGCGGACACTGAATGGTGTCCTTTTCCCCTTTCTCCCACTCCTCGGCCGGTAGTGCAACCCCGGCAGCAGTATACTGCGCCGGTGTAAACTTCTGATTCAAAGTGTCAGTTATCGGAGCAACGAACAGATCAAGGGCCTGCCTGTTGATCGTCTGGAAGGCAATCTGATGGATATGCATCGGGTGAGCATCAACAGTTGTATTAATAATATCCCACTGGTCAACCTGATTCGGGAAGATGATTTCAGTTGTGGGAACACCTGGCGGCAGAAAGCCTCTGCCATCAATGGTTGGCATGGTGCGGCCATACTGGTCGGTGATTTCGATCAGTGAAACATTACGGGTAACAACCGGTGTGCCATGCAGTACGATTGGCAGGCCTGAACCATCAGCCAGGGCAACTGTCCGAGGCCGCAAAGGCGTACCTGTTGATGCCGCCAACGTAGCAGGTGAAATAGAATCTGCATTGCCAGACTTGGCAACCACATTGAACTCCATGATTTCAGGAATTTGCGCAGAAGGAGGAGGAGAATTGTCGATAAAGTCCTGAAGTCCGGCGTATGGTTCATCGCCTCCCAGGTTGATCATGCGTACTTTTGTACCGGCCGCCAGCGCACTGAAATCGACCAGCACATCAACGCGCTCACCCGGCATCAGATCGATATAATTTCGCAGGACAGGTTTATTCAGCAAACCTTGCTCCGAGCCGACCTGGTAGAACGGCACGGTAACCGAGGGAAAACCATTGACTACGGTCTTGAGCTGCATGATGAAGACCCGCGAGTCAGTGCCGCCGATGAATCGCATGCGGTTGACGCGGTTTTCAATATCGATCTTGCCGTAGGTCACGCCATTGACCACCGGAATGTTGCCGAAATATTCCAGAGTGGAACTGGTTGCTGGAAATGGTGCCCCCTGTCCGGGGATTTCAAATGGCCCTGTCAAGTTGAGTGAACCCTGGTTATTGGCATTGGTCAGCAAAGGACTGCCTGGAACATAAGGAATCAGATGTCCGTCCACATCCTTCATCCACTGCAGACGTGGACAGGTATTTGGGTTTGGCAGATCATCAACTGAAAATGTACAGGCTGGATCGGCAACATTGTAAATACCGTAATCAGGCATAACTATCTGACCGCTTATATCAAAGTGTCGGTCCTGAAGAGCAAAACCAAAATCATAGAGTGTGTTGGGCAGGGCTTTGGCAAGTCCGGCGGTTGCCGTCAGCAGTGACTGCTCATTCAAGTCTGTAATCGGAAAAAAGCCGGCCATGCCCATGTTGGTATTCAGATGGGTTGTTCCGACGGCATGATCATGATACCAGATGGTACCGGCCTCCTGAGTCATTGGATACTTGTAGGTGCCACGCGGTCCATATCCAGTGTAGGCTGAGAGAGGAAATGCGTTTTCCCCTTGAAGAGCAAAGTTTGGAGTATACCATCCTGTGGCTAGTCCATCACTTTCAGGGGTTGTATGGGCGCCATGTACATGCGTAACAATACGGTTATAAGGGAAGCAGCTCGGTGCATTGACCCCGCAATCCACCGAAGGATCATGCCCCTCCGGCCGTTCATTGGGCAGGTCATTTAGCCATTGGACATATACCGGGCGATTTTTGATACCTTTGATGGAAGGCGCCGGGAAATGCCAGAGGCCTTTTGCATTTGGATCACCGTTCTGCCCTGGTCCGAAAAGAGCATTAAATGTCACATTCTGAAATGCTGCCGGTGCATTGCCGGTTACCGACGGCCCGGCTGGATAGTTCGGCATCCATCCGACTCCACCGGAACCATAACCCCAAACATTGGTAAGTGTACCCGTAAGATTTGTGTGATTAAAAAATGGGGTCACCCCGTCAGCTTGAAGCAGTCCTGTCCCAGAAAACCCCGGTATGCCAACATTCTTAAGAAAATCCAGAGACATGGGCTGCCCGAATTTCCTGACCGAGATGGTGTAACAGTCTGCAGTGCTGTTTACATCCGAAGGCGTCGACAATGTAGTATTACCGCAGGCGGAGGAAAAACCTAATGCCACGGCATCAGCATTTGAATATGGTCTATACGTGTAATAGTCAGCCAACGCATTCGGGATCGTGTTTGACCAGGCGGTTGCAGCCTGGGAAACAGGCGCAAGTAATGTCTTGCTGAAATCCGGGGGGGTGATGGTATTTGCCTCAAGCACTGAAGCGGATAATAGCAGCACTGAAATCCCCGCAAACAGCGTTAGCGTCACCTGAGTTCTTTGTAACGGTTTTGGTCTCATAACGATCACCTCCGATTAAAATAAAAAACAAACAAGCTTTAAAAATCGCACAAATACAGACTGCCTGGAATCAAACTTCTTACACAAGAATCAACATTAAATATTTTGCAAAAACGTTGCCAATTACAAAAAATATTACAAGTAATAAAAAATCAATAATAATTGCTACTTGCAGCAGTAATTCATCTTAATACGATCCAGTATCAATTATTTTGTCTCATAATGAGACGCCTTGATGAGACAAAAAAATCCCCTGCCTCTTATTGCAACCGAAGAGACAGGGGATATTAATTTTGTGCAGTGCATCATGCTTGCTGAAATCAGCTCTAACCACCCGTTTCCGAGCGGAAGCTACTTGTGTCAATAAATCAGCCAGTCTCCCAGCTTAATCAGTTCAGGCTTTGATCCGGGAGCAAGCTGGACAATATGGCACCCCTTTGAAATATAGCGCTGACTTGGGCCAAAATTCAATCGCTCGTAGTCAATACTTTGCCGGTCGCTAAACATTCCGATCAGGTCCATAAGATAATCACGGAAGTAATTACGTTTGACATGCATCAGCATCTCATACTGATTTTCCATAGTAACCAGACCATCGCCAAGCCCTTCCGGGTTAAAGTCCCGCTTGACAACCATAAACGGCTCCAGCAGCACATTTGTGAGAGTAAAAAGGCGGGTTGCAATCCTTTTGTCAGACAGTTGCAGATTGCGTTTTTGCAGCCAGGATTTTGAATTAACCGTAAAAAGATCATTTCCCGCATCATATCGATATGGAAAACTGATATAGGTAAAAGCTCTGGCTTTCTCAGGTAAAGACCAGAGATCATTCCTCAGCAGGGTCGAAGAAACAAAGAGTTTTTTGAAGTTCTGACCGTTTGCGGTAAATGTCTCCAATGCCGAAATCGTATTACTTGATGTCCAGAGGATAATGTTTTCTGCATTTTTCTGTTCAGCAATATTTTTAAACAATTTATCACTGATCTGTTCACCTGGCTTGAATATACGAGTTTCAATTGCACCACGACCCAA
>Ga0105048_10013057_pt1 | contig 12986 bp, 6 predicted proteins | sample MAT05_FD_78382 | JGI IMG/M metagenome (GOLD analysis project Ga0105048, IMG submission 78382) | Freshwater microbial communities from Lake Fryxell liftoff mats and glacier meltwater in Antarctica - MAT-05 | ecosystem: Environmental > Aquatic > Freshwater > Ice > Liftoff microbial mat | place...
CACATTTCCGGCGGCCACCGCTGTTGACGCATGTGGAGGAACGCCTAGTATTTCTTCCATGGATGTAACCACCCCGAGCACCGTATGCCCCCAAAGGTTTAGTGTGACGCGCACCTGGACGGCCACCGATGCCTGCGGTAATAGCTCCACCTGCAGCCGTACCATTACTGTTACGGATATTACAGGACCGGTTATCACCTGTCCGACGGTGACGGCCTCCGTAGAATGCCCGGCGGTGCCCACATTTCCGGCAGCCACCGCTGTTGACGCATGTGGAGGAACGCCTAGTATTTCTTCCGTGGACTTAACCATCCCGAGCGGCATTTGCCCTCAAGAATTTAGTGTGCAGCGCACCTGGACGGCCACCGATGCCTGCGGCAATACTTCCACTTGCAGCCGTACCATTGCTGTTACCGACAATATAGGACCAGTTATCATCTGCCCAACGGTGACGGCTTCCATTGAATGCCCGGCGGTGCCGACATTCCCGGCAGCTACCGCCATTGATGCATGCGGTGGAACGCCTATTATTTCTTCTGTGGATGTTACCACCCCAAGTGGCATTTGCCTCCAAGAATTTAGTGTGCGTCGCACCTGGACTGCTACTGATGCCTGCGGCAATACCTCGTCTTGCAGCCGCACGATTTCAGTGACCGACAATACGGCGCCGACGTTTAACAATCCGCCGGCAAATATCACGGTAGAATGTTTCCCGGCCCCGCCAATACCTGTCCCTCCAACGGCATCTGATAACTGTACAAGTTCCGTAACGGTAATACAGTTAAGCATAAATCAGGTTCCAGGCATTTGCCCGATCCTCTATACGGTAACCAGGATCTGGAGCGCCACCGACGATTGCGGCAATTCATCCACGGTATCGCAAGTGATTACAGTGGTGGATACCTATGCGCCCCAATTCACACAGGATGTGATGGACGTTGTGTTGGAATGCAACCTAACCACGAACCAGGATTCTTTCCAAAATTGGCTGAACAACCAGGGAGGCGCTTTAGTGCGCGATTGCGGTATGATCACCTGGACATTTATGGACAGTCCATTCTTTATCATGCCCTCTACCTGTGGTGGAACCTCCCAACGGTTTATCCGCTTTACTGCAACGGACGAATGTGGTAATTCAACTTTCCAGGATGCAGGTTTTACCATACAAGACCAGACGCCGCCGACCTTCACCAAGCTACCCCAAAACTTAAACCTTGAATGCTGGACAGGAGAAGTAGGTGATGCGTTTTTGCCCGAATTTCTTGAGAATTTTGAAGTGAGCGACGACTGCGGTGAAGTTTTCACACAGGTTGCCTTCATTTCTCAAACGGAGGGTTGCGGCAACACCTTTAGCCGTGTTTACGAGTTCCGTGCAACAGACGAGTGCGGTAATACGAATTATGTGACCGCTACATTTGCCATGGTTGATACGATACCGCCAGTCATAGTTTCCTGTCCGGAAGGCAATGTGTTGCTGACTTGCGAGTTCGACATTCCTGCTCCCGATACGTCAGCAGTAATAGCATGGGACAATTGTGGCATAGTCAAAGTGACTGTAGAAAGCATTTTCTCTGTCGGAGTAGGCTGTGTTTACTATCCAATGACGAAATCTTATACCTACGCTGCAACCGATGAATGTGGGAATGTATCCTACTGTTACCAGGCTTTCCAGGTAATAGATTCTATTCCGCCAGTCTATATCGGTCCTGACACCATTTATGTATTATGTGTGGCCGATTTGCCCGGATTGGGTGAAGTTGCAGATATCATTACGCCTTTAGTGATTGACAATTGTTACAACGTAATTTGTGTTTACGAAGCATTGGATTCCAATGGAGTCAATTCGGTTACCTATTGCGTAAGAGTCAAAGATCTTTGTGTGAACTGGACCGATAAGTTTTTTGTGACTTTTATTGCTACAGGCGGTTGCAAACCGCTGTGCACGGCTCCCCAGACCACTTGGGGCAATGTTGCAGGCATGATCAATGGAATGTCTACTACCGAGGCCATTAAGCAATTAGTAGCTAAATATGGTCCATTAAGGGCAGGCAAACTGGGCAAAACGATAGAGGTCAGCAGTTCTACCTGTGTGCAAAATATGCTTTCCTTTTATGGGAATACGAATCAGTTTGGTCCTGGCAACTTTGAATTCGGAACGTTCAACGACTGCCAATTGACGTCACCTTTGCTCAATACCGATGGTACACTCAAGAGTAAACTAGCCTCGAATGTGCTCGCCATGCAGCTGAATATCTGGTATAACCAGGAATTCAATGAACGTGATCTTGGCGTACAAGCACTGTCCACTATACCGCTTAGTCTGGTAGCCCCTGAGGTTGTAAGCAAATTGGAAGAAAATCATGAGAATGTACAGGGCTTGCTCAATCTCTCGAACGACTATCTCGCTGGTGTAGGATTCTACCTGCCTGGTTTCGGCAATCTCATAAATGAGGCGCTGGATCACGTGAACAATTACTGGCAGAATTGTCAGACAAACGATCCTAGTTTGACTAATATCAGTGTTTCTGGCAGCTTGAAGACAGAATCGCAGGACGGTCTGGAAGCTGGGCATGTTCGTTTGGATGGCTCAAACAATGCCAGTCCGCTGTCAAATTTTTATGGATACTCCAATGATGCAGGCTTTTATGAGTTTTCGAATGCGATACCCTATCCTAGCAACTACCAGGTGATCCCTAGTTCGGAAAACATGTCGCCCTTGAACGGGGTTACGACTTATGATCTGGTGATGATTTCAAAGCATCTTTTGGGGATAGAGCCAATCACTTCGCCCTATAAAATGATTGCAGCAGATGCAAACAGATCAGGCAGTATCACCACATTTGATATCGTGGAATTGCGCAAATTGATTTTAGGCATTTACGAGGTACTGCCGGCAAACACGGCTTGGCGCTTTGTAGATAAATCATACGTATTCCCTACGCCTGAAAATCCCTTCTTCCCGGATTTTCCGGAATTTAAAACAGTTGGGGTTCAGGCCATCCAAAATGAGGAAGACTTCGTCTGTATAAAAATCGGGGACCTCAATAACACCGCGCAGGCAAACAACCTGATGCCAGTCAGCGATCGCATACTAGGTGTTCTGTTGTTCGATGTGGATGATCGTGCTGTGAATGCTGGAGAAATCTTCGAAGTGAAGATGACTTCGGATCAAAAAGTGCAGTGCTTCCAGTTTACGCTCAATACCGAAGGCCTTGAAGTACTCGAGGTGTCGGGCGAGGGAATGAGCGCGGCCAACTTTGCCGTGTTTGCGGCCACTGGTCAGTCATCCGACAAAACGGGCGCAGTCACCGCTTCCTGGAATTTATCAGCTGGCACAACTGTGGCGCTAGCAGATTTTACCCTGAAATTCCGTGCAACCCAATCGGGCAGACTCCATGATATGCTGGGTATAAGCAGCCGTTTTACGAAATCAGAAGCTTACCTGAATACGGATAAGCCTAATGCCAGGCCGTTGGATGTGGCGCTTCGTTTTAATGATAAAGGCACTACAAACATCAGCGGCGTCGAGTTCGAACTTTATCCGAATGTGCCAAATCCGTTTGTTGATAAGACGACGATCGCTTTTAACCTGCCGGAAGCGGCACAGGCTACCCTTACCGTATATGATCAAACGGGTCGCTTGGTCTATAGCCAAAAGGGAGATTTTGCAAAGGGCTACAATGTTTTTGTCATCGAAGGCCAACTTATCAATACCAATGGTATCCTGCTGTATAAAGTGGAGACTGCTACGGACATGGCCATAGGCAAAATGATTCAAACAAAATAAGGCACGAGTGGCAATTCGTCCATAAAAAGTAATATTGATCAAATAAGGCTCCGCCTGTATGGATATTCCATGCAGGCGGTATTTTTTTAGGCTACAGTTTTCCGCCTCGCGTGGTCTTCTCTCCGCCGCGCCGGCAGGTCTTGACCCGACGCCCACTACTCGATCCTCTTGGGTGAAAGCGAAAACCATCCGCAGTTGCTTGAAGCGGCTAAACAGAATGAACAGATGTGCGAATAATATAAAACTTCTATAAAATTATGTAATTCCTATGGACTATAACAGACTCACCTTTGCATGGTGAACATACTTTCACAATTAAATATAATAAAATTGAAAAATAAAGAACTATTGGCAGCCCTTGCAATAGTATCCGTTGTATTTGTTTTTGGATGTGTCAAAGACAATTTCGTGGAGACTGTTGGTGTATGCCCGATTGTAGTTTCAACAAATCCGGCAAATGGTACTACCGAGGTGCCACTCAATCAAATCATCGCTGTTACTTTTAATGAAAAGATGAATGATGAGACGATCAATCAGGCCTCTTTTAAAATAAATGGACCTTCAGAAGTGCTTGGAATCATTTCTTATGCAGGTAATACGGCCTACTTCCGCCCCGTCAACCCGCTTCTTCCCAGCACTACCTACATAGGTACCATCGAGTCCACCGTAAAGGATCTGTTGGGCAATGTTCTGCAGACCGACTACATCTGGACTTTTAGCACAAGTGCTTTTTTTGTTGATCTGAAAACCGCGGCCATGTTTGGCATCATTGCAGGTACTGCTGTCATCAATAGTGCAGGTCAAAGTGAAATCCGAAATATGGACGTAGGAATCAGCCCCGGCAATCGGTCCTCGATCATCGGATTTCCCCCGGCTATTCTTGTAAATGGAAACCTTTTTGCTTCTGACGACCTGTTACCCCTGGGGGTAGCGGCCATGCTCTTACAAGCTAAACTAGACCTGACTGAGGCCTATCGTTTTGCTGAAGGCCTTTCATTCCCCACCGCCATTCCGATTTCCGGAGACCTTGGCGGACGGACGCTGACTCCCGGGATCTATAAGTCGAATTCCAGCCTTTTGATACAATCCGGTAATTTGACGCTGGACGCACAAGGGGACGCGAATGCGGTTTGGATTTTTCAAATTGCCTCAGGTCTGACTACCGTTGGTGGCGCTGGCGGCAATGTAGTGCTCACAGGCGGCGCCAAAGCCAATAATGTTACCTGGCAAACAGGCAGCTCAGCGACCATAGGCGAATTCACGTCGTTCAAAGGCAATGTACTGGCATTGACCTCTGTTACCCTGAATTCCGGTGCAAGCGCAGAAGGTAGAATGCTCGCCCAAAATGGCGCGGTAGTCTTGACCAATACAAATATTATCTATAAACCCTAAAACAAATAAGTGTGAAAAATAACGCTCATATTACGTTGAATTCGCGCAAAGCGTGGAATCTACAAATCCTAAACCTTAAAAATGTGGTTTTAGGCGCATTGATGTTGGTTTTCGCCCAAGCGACCCTGCAGGCGCAGACCTATCAGTACTCCAGACCATCCTGGTGGTTTGGTGGGGCCGCAGGTGCCAATATTAATTTTTTTCGGGGGTCTACCCAAAATCTGAATTACGACTTTACTCCTCCCGTTGTCTTCCGTGAAGGTGTCGGAGCAGGCCTCTACCTGGCTCCTCTAATGGAATATCATCACCCAAGTTCCCGATGGGGCGTGGGTTTGCAGATTGGATACGACAGTCGCCACAGCAGCTACGACCAGGTGATTTCGGCCTGTAATTGCCCGGCTGACTTGTCCACCAACCTCAGTTATCTGACCGTTGAGCCAACGGTTCGCTTTGCACCCAACAAAACCGGGTTTTATCTTTACGGCGGTCCACGCCTTGCATTCAACCTGGAAAAAGCCTTTACCTACAAGTTGGGGATCAACCCAAACTACCCGGAACAAGTGGCCACTCCCGACGTAAAAGGAGAATTCAGTAATATAAACAGCACCCTGCTCTCTTTTCAGGTTGGCGCCGGTTACGACATTGCGCTTTCTCCGGAATACCAACGGACTCAGGTGGTATTATCGCCTTTTGTAGCGTTTCATCCTTATATCGGGCAAAATCCACGTTCTGTTGAAACCTGGAACATCAGCACATTGCGGGCTGGTATTGCCTTGAAATTTGGTTGCGGCCAACGTATTATTACTGCTTCGGCCCCTGTTATCATGGAAGTCGCTGATCCGAACGTGCAATTTTCGGTGATTTCGCCACGGAATATCCCGGTAGAACGTCGGGTGAGGGAAACCTTCCCACTGCGCAATTATGTGTTCTTTGACCTGGGATCTACAGAAATTCCGGAACGTTATATCCAGCTCCGCCAAGATCAGGTAAAAGACTTCAAAGAAGATCAACTGGAAGTGCTGGTGCCTAAAAGTTTGTCAGGCCGCTCCCGCAGAAGTATGGTGGTTTATTACAATGTGCTGAACATTTTGGGCGATCGTATGGGAAAAAACCCCAACACATCCATCAATCTGGTTGGCTCCTCAGAAAAAGGTTTGGATGATGGAAAGGCGATGGCAGAATCCATTAAACGCTATCTGATTGGAACCTTCGGGATCGCGGGCTCAAGAATTGGTATTGATGGGAGAGACAAGCCCAAAATTCCTTCCGAACAGCCAGGTAGTACCGTTGATGTAGACCTACTCCGGGCAGGTGACCGTCGGGTATCCATTGAGAGCAACTCATCGGATCTTTTGATGGAATTTCAGAGCGGCCCGAACGCCTCGCTGAGACCTGTGGAGATCAATGCTGTACAGGAGGCCCCAATGGATAGTTATGTAACTATCACAGTCGCTGGCGCCAAAGAAGCCCTGTCTTCCTGGAGACTGGAGGTGTTGGACGAAAATGGCCGTTTGCAAAATTTTGGGCCTTATACCCAGGAGGTCGTAAGACTGCCCGGAAAATCCATTTTAGGCACCAAATCTGATGGTGACTACAAGCTGACGATGATCGGACAAACCAAAAGCGGCAAAGCGCTACAGAAAACAACCTCCACCCACATGGTGCTTTGGACTCCACCAGAGAATGAGCAAGGGATACGGTATAGTGTTATCTATGAATTTGATGAATCAAAAGTCATCAATATCTACGATAAGTATCTCACTGAAATCGTAGCTCCGAAAATACCCATAGGAGCTACGGTGATCGTGCATGGCTACACTGATATCATTGGGAATGAGGTCTATAATCAGACCCTTTCCATGGCTCGTGCCAATGACGTCAAAAACATACTGGCCAACAGTCTGGCAAAGGCCGGTCGTAAGGATGTCAAATTTGAGGTTTACGGCTTTGGTGAAGATGAAATCATTTCACCCTTCAATAATAAGTATCCGGAAGAGCGTTTTTATAATAGAACGGTTCTGATCGACATCGTGCCAAAAGAGTAGATTTTCGTAAGATCTATAATTGTTTTGTAGTTCAGGAGGTTGTCTGATGATTCAGACAACCTCCTTTTTAGTTTGCTTGGTATGGCTGTTTGGCGGTTGAATTGGCCCAATGACAAGGTCCAACAGATTAAAGCGCTTTATATTTCCGGCTGTGCTAACAAACGCTCCGCATACAACTTTCACGAAGTTCCCAGAGGAAGGTCGCAAGCACGAGTTTCATTTTCCGAACCATTTTACAAAAAAGCAGCCTCCAAGCATTCAGAGGCCTCTTTTTTAAATCAGAAACCTCGCACTCAAAAATTAAACCGCACATACCCCTTCATAAAAAACGGAGTACCCGGGGTGAAATGAATTTCCGAAACAGACTCAATTTCATTGCGCAAACGAGATTCGGTTTCAAACTGCGCTTCTTTCCATGCTGCATTCAGCAAATTTTGTGCATTCAGGCCAAATTCGACTTTCCTCTTTTTCCAACCGGCCACTGCATCGAGCAGAAAATAACCTTCCGCATTCAGGCTGTTATCCGCATTGGCTGGCCGATCACCCAAATGCCGAAAGCGCAGACTACCAAAAAAGCCCTTCTGCTTTTCCCATGCCAGGCCGCCCGTTGCGGTGAATTGTGGGGCTAGTGGAATAAACTGTGCCCCCTCTGGATCTTCTGTGGAGCGTGCACGGGAATAAGTGAAATCAGCATCCACAAATAGATGGCGAAATAGCTGCACGCGGGCAGAAACATCAGCACCCAGGCGTAGCGTTTTGCCTCCAGCCTCCACAATTGCGGCATCTCCGACGTACACAAATTCCTGATCCAGGGCAAGTGTCCAGGCGGCTACATTGAATAAAAGCGCAGGAGCGGGCTTGAAAATTGCGCCAAAATCTGCGCCCAAGGCTTTGGGGAGAATCTGTTTGCCGTTTTGCGGCACTACTACCCTGACATCATTGGAGTGAAAGCCATAGCCTCCGCTTAGGTAAAGGCGCAGGCTGGAAGACGGATCAAAATAGAAGTTAAGTTTAGGGCTTGCAATCGCAGTAGTTACCCGACCTGGTGCGTAGAGCGAGTCAAGCTTGTCGTCGTAAGCAGATTGGAATATATCTGCACGAAGGCCGGCGTTCATGGTAAATTTTGGAGAAAGGTGCCATGTTTCAGCTGCGTAAACGCCTGTATTCGTTTCGTTTACATCTCCAAGCGCAAGGTGGGTACTGGTGAATTCTCGTTGCACAGAACGGCTCAGTTCGCTGTTGTCGGTTTGGTCATTCCGGAAAAATAAACCAATTTCGGTGTCGAGTTTTTTACCCAAAAGGCTGCCAGTGTTTTGATAAGAACCATTGTACCCAAGGATACGGCGGTGCTCTTTTTGACGGATTTGATCGCCATTTACAGGGTCTTCCAAGAAAAAAGTAAAGTTGGAGTAGAGTTCAAAAGCATAGTCAATGTAGTAGAGTTGGTTTTTGAATAGACTATTGTTCTCCATAGACTTGACATGTTCAAAATTGAAATTGTATCGGCTGGTTTTTCCCCCTTCTGTGTTGTCGATGGCTCCAAAACGACCAATGAGTCCACTTTGCACAGCGCGCTCAGGCACCTGGCCTGAAGCATCCCAGCTGCTTTGAAATGCTGAAGCAGAAATGGTAACCCGCTGGTCGTCGTCCGTGAGCGCCCGGAATTTGCCAAAAAGATTGAACCGATTGAAGGCTTGTGGGCTGTCAAAATAGCCGTCTGAAAAGTAGGTTTCGGAAGCGATGTAGGCAGATTGGTTGCGGCGCTCAGCATTTTTTCCGAGCAAATTAAATGCGCCTACCGCACGGGCGGTGGCAAATTGTCCGGCTTCTATTTTAAGAAAAGAATGATCGAGCACATCAGCTGTTTTGAACCGTACTAAGCCAGCCGTCGTGAAATTACCCGCGTCAGCATCATAGGGCCCTTTCTTGAACTCCACATTTTCAATGAGTTCAGGGATGACAAAATGCAAGTCAGCATATCCCTGCCCGTGAGCATGACTCACCATATTGACTGGCAGACCGTCTACGCTTAGGTTAATATCAGTGCCGTGGTCGATGTCAAAACCGCGGAGAAAAATCTGTTCCGCCTTTCCGCCACCGGCGTGTTGGGCAATGAAAAGTCCCGGTACAATGCGCAATACATCTTGTGTCGTGGTGATGGGGCGCGTAAGGATATCTAGTGTGCTAATACTTTGAAAAGGCTTGGACACAGCGGTTTTTACTTCTACATCCTGAAGGTTAATGGGGGCTGGATTGAGTTCTACGCGAATTGCGGTAGTTTCTCCATCGCGGACGTTTACTGTGGAAAGCGTTTTGGTTTCAAAGCCTATATAATTGATAGTCAGCGTATAATTACCTGCTGGCAGGTTGTTGAAGCTGAAAAATCCAAGCGTATTGGAATTGGTGTAAAGTCCTACTGGTTCGAGCCTGACCGTAGCGCCTACCATTTCGAGACCGCTGCCGTTTTCAAGGATTTGACCGTTGATTGAACCGTTGTGTGCGTAGGAAGTGGCGGCAAAAAGCAGCAAAAAAGGAATTAGTAGAACGTTATTTTTCATGTGCAATTTTTACTTTTAATTGAATTGATATCAGCCATATACGAAAGGAATTGCAACTTGGTTTTAAACAGAGAAATATTCACGCCTGGATGGCAACCCACCCGTAAAATCAAGGCCAACACGGGTAATTGAAAGGAAATCTGCTTAGATTTAGGGATTTTCCCTACCTTTGTATCGCTCTTAGGGGCAATTACTTTTCATTTTTTCAATTTTTTCAGTATGCAAACAGGAACGGTCAAGTTCTTCAATGAGACCAAAGGTTTTGGATTCATTGTCAACACAGCTACGGGTGAGGAATTATTTGTTCACATCAGCGGCCTGGTCGACAAAGTCCGCGAAGGTGACACCGTCACCTTCGAGACAAAAGATGGCAAAAAAGGCTTGAACGCAGTAAATGTCCAACTCGCATAGGCCATTTCGGCATTTGGCTATACGATTTAAGAACTCCGACAGGTTACTGATCGGAGTTTTTTTATGCTTTTATGGCCAATAAATCAATTGTTTGGAGAAGCTTTAACAATATTTTGGGAGAGAATTTAATCGAACCCATTGATTTTCAATATTTGTTTGTACCTTTGCCCCGTTCTTCGGAACAATTACTTTTCATTTTTTCAATTTTTTTAGTATGCAATCTGGAACTATCAAGTTCTTCAACGAAACCAAAGGTTTCGGTTTCGTAGTCGATTCAAACTCGGGCGAAGAAATTTTCGTTCACGTCAGCGGTTTGGTTGACAAAGTACGCGAAGGTGATGCTGTTACTTTCGAGACACAACAAGGCAAAAAAGGCTTGAACGCTGTCAATGTCCAACTCGCATAAGCGATTAAGGCATCTTGACGATACGATTCAAAGACTCCGACGGGCAACCGTCGGAGTTTTTTTTATGCCTGAACGCTTGCGTACATTTATGCCGGATTAAAAACCAACAAGCAACGTTCATTTGACCAAAATTATCACCCATGCAAAAACTGTTTTTGTCCATCTGCTTACCACTGGCTTTTACGGCCTCCCTTTCCGCCCAGCCAGAATTCGAAAAACAACTCCAAACCCAGCTCATTCTGGCGGAAGATGGCTCAACAGTCGAATTCCCGGCGGGTACCTTCAGCCTCTCCAACACCCTCTGGCTTGATGCCAAAAAGAACATCACGCTCCGCGGCGCGGGGCAGGGGAAGACCATTCTTTCCTTCAAAAACCAAAAACAAGGGGCCGAGGGCATCAAGATTACCAATGCCCAAAATATTGTTCTGGAGCAATTTACACTCGAAGATTCCAAGGGCGACCTGATTAAAACCCAGCAGGTAAAGGGCTTGGTTTTTCGCGATATTACGGCCCAATGGACGGGTAAGCCCAAAGCCAGTAATGGTTCCTACGCCCTTTATCCAGTGCAATGCCAGAATGTGCGCATCGAACGATGTACGGCTATCGGGGCTTCAGACGCAGGGATCTATGTGGGCCAATCCGATTCGGTTTGGGTGACCGATTGTGTTGCAAAATGGAATGTCGCTGGCATCGAAATCGAGAATACAACCAATGCCTGGGTCTGGAAAAACAAGGCTTTCGACAACACCGGCGGTATACTCGTGTTCGATTTGCCTGACTTGTTGAAAAAACGCGGCGGGCACGTCAAAGTCTACAATAACCTGGTGACCCGCAACAATTTTCGCAATTTCGCACCAAAGGGAAACATTGTAGGCAAAGTGCCGCCGGGCACGGGGGTGATGATTCTGGCGACAAACGATGTGGAGATTTTCAACAATAAAATTTGGGACAACAGGACGGCCTCCACCGCTATTATGAGCTATTTTATTGCCGAAACTCCCATCAAAGACAAGCAATACAATCCATATCCTTCCCGAATTTTCATCCACGATAACCTCTATTCCATGGGCAAACGGATGCCAAGCTGGAAGAGTAAATTGGGCTTTATTTTTTGGTGGAAATTTGGCAAGAAAGTGCCACATATCCTCTATGATGGCATCCAAAATCCGGATTGGGTAGACGTCAAGGGCAAACTAAAACCGGGCTACGAAATCTGTATCAAAGACAACGAAAACGGTACTTTTGCTAATATCCGAGCCGATAAACTTGGCCTTTTTAAAGATAAAATCAGCAAAAAAACGGAACCTTATGACTGCGAATTTTAGAATTTGGGGGTTAATTTTAGTCGCAATGGTGATGCTTGGTGCGCGTAGAAACCTGACAACTTTGGAAAATTTGTCAGATTTGGAACAAAATCTGGCGTTCGCACCCAAAGCAAAGCTTTCTGATTATGGATTTTTTAAGGGTAAAATAGCTGACCTCTCGCCAGCACTCAATGTGTTTCCTTACGAGGTAAATGCCCCGCTTTTCAGCGACTATGCTGAAAAAGCACGTTTTATATACTTGCCAGACACGCTGCAAATGCGATATCATGCCGAGCAGGCTTTTGAATTCCCTATCGGTGCAACAATCATTAAAAACTTCTATTATTGGACAGATGCACGTAGCCCTGAAAAGGGCCGGCGAATTCTGGAAACACGGCTTTTAATCAAGGTAGACCAAGGTTGGAAAGCACTTGAATACCTCTGGAATGCCGAGCAAACCGATGCTATTTTGGAAGTAGCAGGCGCTAGTTTTCCAGTAAGTTGGACAGATAAAACAGGCAAGAAACAAAGCATCGAGTACATTGCGCCGAATCTAAATCAATGTAAAGGCTGCCACTCTTTCGATGGTCAGTTTGTGCCTATTGGCATTACAACCCGCCAACTCAATCGCGAGGAAAACGGCGAAAATCAACTCCTTTATTGGCAAAAATCAAGAAAAATAGTGCTTCCCGAGGGCTTTGACCCTGCTACCGCTCCATTGCTCAAAGACTACCGCTCGCCCTCTGACCAATCAATCAACCAGCAGTCAAGCACCGCACGCAGTTACCTCGATGGAAATTGTGCCCATTGTCACAACCCACACGGTCCGGCCAGTACCAGCGGTATGTTCTTGGAATACAATCAAACGGATCTGGAACGCTTAGGCGTAGGAAAACCGCCCGTAGCCGCTGGGAGGGGTAGTGGCAACCGCCGTTACGGCATTGTACCGGGAAAGCCCAACGAGAGTATCTTGGTATTTCGCATGGAAAGTGATGATCCAGGAATACGGATGCCGGAGTTGGGGCGGCAATTGCAACATCGGGAAGGTGTGGAGATCATTAAAGCATGGATTAAGGGGATGTA
>Ga0105048_10013060_pt1 | contig 12982 bp, 11 predicted proteins | sample MAT05_FD_78382 | JGI IMG/M metagenome (GOLD analysis project Ga0105048, IMG submission 78382) | Freshwater microbial communities from Lake Fryxell liftoff mats and glacier meltwater in Antarctica - MAT-05 | ecosystem: Environmental > Aquatic > Freshwater > Ice > Liftoff microbial mat | place...
ATAGAAATACCAATTGATCGCAGGTGAATTTGCTTGTCCGTCCCTTCTGCGGTGCTCAATTGCCACAGATCGGATTCCACCCGACTGGAAAGGTGCGCAACCCGATAATCCTGATGAACGATCAAGAACTCTTTCAAGGCATCTGGGTAGTAAAAAGATCCTATCACTGGAACCCAAATCTTTGTATCGCTATTGCTTACCAAAAAAGGAAGCGATTGTTGGCGAAGTGCAATATTGATTGCTGTAATGATATTGCTTGAAATAGTGTTGTGTCTTAATGTTCCTCCGGGCGTATTAATAAGTTTTCCTTTGACAAAATGGTGTTTTAAAGATGACCGCTCTTCCAATTCGAGGTACTCCTCGATGGTATAAATACGTGGGGTGTCGGCAACTGATGCGCTAGTCATATAGATCTATTTGTTGCAAAAGCAATGTTTCGGATCGTGAATTCAGAGTCCCTACTGTGTCAATACTACACCAAGTCCCCTCAAAGCGTTACCTTTGCCCAACTTTACTTCCAAATAGGCCAATCTTTCACGCTATAATTCAATTAGAAAAATATGGTGGGCAACTTGACCCAAGGCGGCGCAAAACTCAAGCGCATCTTCATCGAACCAAAACTCCCGGATGGCCTTTCGCCACTCGCCGAACTCGCTCAAAATATTTGGTGGTGCTGGAATCATGAAGCCACTGAACTATTCCAAAGCATTGATGCGCAACAATTTATCGCGCATCAATACAATCCTTTGGCCCTGCTCGATGACCTGAGCATCGAACGCGCTCAAGAACTTTTAGCCGACACCGATTTTATAGCGCGGATGAACCGTGTCCATAAATCTTTCCGCGATTACATCGACAAGGCGCCTGCTCTGACGGGGCCTAAAATTGGCTATTTCTGCATGGAATATGGCCTCCACCAGAGTCTGCGGCTTTATTCTGGCGGACTCGGCGTTTTAGCAGGCGATTACTTAAAAGAAATCAGTGACCGCAATGCCAACTTCGTGGCAGTAGGACTGCTCTATCGGTACGGCTACTTTCAGCAGGGCATTTCCAACAATGGGGAGCAATTGCACAATTACGAGCCCGTCAAATTTACCCAACTGCCGCTCCAGCCTGTGCGCGATGCCCGTGGCGAATGGATAAAAATCCATGTCAATCTGAGCGGGCGCACCGTTTGGGCCAAGATCTGGAAATTGCCCGTGGGACGTATGCCGCTTTACCTGCTGGACACCGATATTGACGACAATATCTGGGAAGATCGCAACATTACGCACCAACTTTATGGCGGCGACAATGAGAACCGACTCCGCCAAGAGATCCTTCTCGGCATTGGCGGGCTTCGTGCGCTCAAAGCCATCGGTATCAATCCAGATCTATATCATTTGAATGAGGGCCACGCATCGTTTCTTGGATTGGAACGACTGCGCAATTACATGAAAGACACCGGATTGAGCTTCGAGGAGGCTTTGGAGGTCGTACGCTCTACCCAGCTTTTCACCACGCACACCCCAGTGCCTGCGGGTCACGACACCTTCTCAGAGGCCTTATTGCGCGATTATTTGTACGAATACACCTATGCCCTTGATATTACCTGGGAAGCATTGGTCGGTCTTGGCCGTTTGAATGCAAAAGACGATGCCGAACTTTTCAATGTGAGTCACCTTGCGATTCGAACCAGCCAAGAGATAAATGGCGTGAGCCGCCTGCACGGCGAGGTGAGCCAACGCATGTTTGAAGAACTCAACCCAGACTATAATTTTGCAGAAAGCAACATTGGCTACGTCACCAATTCAGTGCATTTGCCAACCTGGATAGCCCGAGAATGGTTGGATTTTTACGAGCAGAAACTAGGAAAAACGATTTTAGACAACCAGACCGACAAGAAATTCTGGCACAAAATCCATCAAGTTGCTGATGGCGACATCATGTCGATTCGTCGCCTTTTGAAAAAACGGCTGCTAGACTGGGTGCGCAAATCACTTGCCGAAGACCTAATGCGTCGAGGTGAAAACCCACGAAGCACTTTTGAGATTGTGAACGCCATCAAAGATGATGCATTGGTGTTCGGTTTTGCTCGGCGTTTTGCTACCTACAAGCGCGCAACTTTGCTTTTTAGCAATGAAAAACGCCTCGCTGAAATCGTAAACAATCCCGATCGTCCGGTCATTTTCCTCTTTGCCGGAAAAGCCCACCCTGCCGATAAAGGCGGCCAGGAATTTATCCGGCTGGTGTACAACGTCACAAAAAACCCTGACTTTAAAGGCAAGGTCATTTTCCTCGAAAACTACAGCATGGAAATGGCAAAACTACTCGTGCAAGGCGTCGACGTGTGGCTCAATAATCCCGTTCGCCCCAAAGAAGCTTCGGGCACTTCAGGCATGAAGGCTGTGATGAATGGTGTGATGAACTTCTCCGTTCTTGACGGTTGGTGGTGTGAAGGCTATCGTCCCGGCGCTGGCTGGGCCTTACCAGAAAAAGACACCTATCCCGATCAACCAGGGCTTCAAAACGAACTGGACGCTGAAACGATTTACAATACGCTCGAAAACGACATTGTGCCGAGCTACTACGATCAGGACAAAAATGGCGTTTCCGTGCGGTGGGTGAGCCATATCAAAAATACAATTGCGGACATCGCGCCTGAATTTGTGATGGGCCGGATGCTCCAAGACTACCAAGACCGTTTTTATTCCAAACTCGGCAAACGAAGCGAGAAACTCAAGCAAAAAGACTACGCCCTTGCCCGCGAACTAGCCGATTGGAAAATGCGCATTCGAAGCAGCTGGCCAGCCCTAGAACTTATTGATTTACAAGCGCCCGATACCTTCAACCGCTCCTTGCCCTTAGGCGAAAAGTTCGACGCAAAGGCTATCTTGAACCTTCAGGATTTGAGCCCCGAGGATGTGGGCGTGGAGGTGGTTTTTTACAAACGTCATTCTGAAAAGGAACTTGAATTTCTTTATGCCCAAGAAATGGATTTGATAAGCAAAAAAGAGAACGAGGTCGTTTTTGAGTGCTCGTTCGTGCCGCGTACGGCAGGTGTATTCGAGTATGGGTTCCGACTTTTTCCGAAAAATGCTTTGTTGCCACATCGGCAGGATTTTGGGTTGGTTAGGTGGTTGTGAGAAAAGGTGACAATCCAACGATCATTTCGTCCTGATGCAATATTTTGCAAAGCCTTGTGATTTTCTATAATTTCAGGGCCTTGCAACTGTGGTATTTTTGCCCAGTTTTTCACCGCAAAATTTTGCCCATGACACGATTAGCTGTTGCCACAATTCTCTTTTTGTGCTTTTTTACTTGTGAAAGCAACTTGTTAGCACAAGATTTTAGGGTACAAATAGCCGCCTACGGAGAGCGCATGAAACCCTCATTTTTTAAAGAGCGTGGCATAGAAGACTATGTGGAAACAACCGACCAACTCGGGCTTTACCGCTATTTCGCGGGGGCTTTTAAAACCCGCGATGAAGCTGAGGTGGTGCGCAAAGCTGTAGCAGCCAAAGGTTTTCCATTTGCACTAATCATTGATTTGGAGGAACAACGCGTGCTTTGCGGCGCGGGTTGTCCTTATTTTCGAAATGGGACGGTGTATGTCAAGGATTTGCAGCGTCAGGAAACAGCCAACACGATCTATTTTGAATTTGGCCGATACAGTCTCACGCCCGATTCAAAGGCAGCACTCAATCGAATTTATGAGCAATTACGCAGTAATCCTGGGCTCAAACTCAAAATCCACGGCTTTACGGATGGCGTTGGAAGCAGAGAAGCAAACCTGCGGCTCTCTTCCAACAGGTCTCGATCAGCTAGAAACTACCTGGTCTACAAAGGCATCCGTGTAGATCGGATGCTCATGGAGGTTTTTGGGGAGGCGAACCCAATTTTAGCCAACAAAGACGAAGGGGATGACAAGACCGATGCGCCTGAAAATCGCAAATGGAACCGCCGAGTGGTGCTGTTGCTCGTGAATGATTTTGGCGAAGCGGCTACAGATGATTCTATTTTGAATAATTAGCGTTTTATACGGCCAACGCTTTAAGTGCCAGTTTGATCAAATCTTCCACTTTAGCTACATTTGGATTTTCACGAATCACCGCATTAATGGCTTTTTGAACCGCTATTCTGTTAAAGCCTAAGGCGATAAGCGCAGAAAGTGCCTCCTCCCGCACGATACCATCTACCATAGAAGGCAGGAGCGAAGGCGCGTCAGGAGCTTCTTTAGTGAGTTTACTTTTAAGGTCAAGAATGATCTGTTTGGCCGTTTTTGCGCCAATTCCTTTCACTTTTTGTAGCACATGCGCTTGTTCTCCGATGACAGCAGCCCGTACCTCATCTACGCTCATGGAGGAGAGTATAAGCTGGGCCGTGGTAGCACCTACGCCCGTCACACCGATGAGCTGTACAAACATTCCTCGCTCTACCTGAGTAGCAAAACCGTAGAGCGTGTGGGAGTCTTCTTTGACAATCAAATGCGTGTACACCGTGGAGCGTTCCTGCCCTTGCAAAGCGGTGTAGGTGCTGAGCGGGATGTTCACGTGAAAGCCTATCCCATTGACTTCTAAAGTGATAAAAGCTGGGGAACGGAAGGTGATTTCTCCTTTTAAATATGCGTACATTGGAGGAAGTATGAACTATGAAGTATGAACTATGAACTATGAAGTATGAAGTTGGAGTATGAAGTTGACAAGAATACCAGGCATTTTGGAAACTTGAAACTTGCTACTATTTACTTCTTTCCAGCTTTTTCGACAGCAAGTCCGATGGTTTTTAGGCCTGGAAGTGGATCTTGCCTGCCAAATTGCTCCAAAGTGATGGTATATTCGCCTGCCTTTTCAAAAAAAGCATTTTGCTGTATGGGAATCTGAGCACTGCACGAGTTGCCAGAACATTTGCCTGAGGGATTCCCGATGGGGTCAAAAAGATCAAAAGAAAGTGGTTTACTCAATCGTTTGCCATCAGGAAAACGCGTGTAGAATTTCACATAAATATTTTGACTGGGGAAAGAATCGGCATATTCAAAGTCAACATGGATGTTGTAGAGCGCGCTTGTATCGCTTACGGTAAACTTAAAATCTAAGGTGTCACTGTAGGCCCATTGCCCGTTGGGAATGGTTTTTTTAGCCTCAAAAAGGTATTCTGGACCACAAGCACTGAGGCTTAAAACGATGAAAGTCAAAAAAATAGGCGAATATTTCATACCAATTGGAAGGGCTAAAAATATGGGTTAAAGTGTATGCTTTTCGCAACTCACCACTAAGGCTGGCGGAAAGTTAAGCGCTACGACCTCTACACTTAGATTGCCAAAAACACGGCGATAGAGCCGCAGGAGTAAAGGCGAATAGTGAAACTGGATAAATTTGCCACCTTCCCCAAGCCATTTTTGGCAGGCTCTTGTGATGCTTTCTGTCAGCGATTCAGGAAGCATCACAAAAGGGATTCCTGAAATAAAATAATCCACTTCAGAGATGCCCAATGCTCGAAAATGTTGCCCCATATTTTCTGCTGAATCATGGACAATGGTCATGCGTGGGTCATCAAAGGTGCTTCGGATTTTCTCAACAAAAACCGGGTTGATTTCAAAAATAACAAGCCGGGCATTTAGACTTAACCGATTGAGAATGAAGCGTGTAATTGCACCATCACCTGGCCCTAGCTCCACAACAATCTGTGCTTTTACGGGGTCGATCTTATTGGCTACTGCTCGACACAAAAAGCGCGAGCTAGGGGATACACTCCCTGTTGATCGCAGATTGCGTAAGCTTTCCCGAAGGAATTCGATGCGATGCTTTCCCACTTTTTGTTGTTGACTGTTAACTTTTGACCTGATCGCCATTACCCGTCGAAGGCTTTAAGCCTGCCTAGACTTGACTGGCAGGGGCATAATTGAACGCCTTATCCTCTCACATATCCTGCAAGGTCAGGATACTTTTTCAAAAGTGCTACTGATTCGGCCTTCGATATTCGGATTCCGTTGATATAGGCTACAACTGCTGCCTCTCCAAAACCCTGATTTTGAAGGTCTTTGCGCAATTGCGCCGCCGCGTTATATTGCTTAAAAGAACCTGCCGTATAACGGTAAGTGCCTGATGCTGGCTGCGTTTCTATCATTAAATCGCCGAACATGGCGAGTGCATCATTGGTCAGGATTTGGCGTGTGGCGGCGGCTTCAACCTTAAAGGAAAGTCCTGCGGTTGCTTCTTCCAAGCGTTGAACCCCTGGTGCAGCCATGATTTCCGAAACGAATGGCTGCTCAACCCGGAATTGGAGTGGTAATGGCTCTATGGCCGTCAACCTCAACTCCATACGGCGGTTCAGTCCGGGTGCGGCAGGATTGGGCGCGGCATCCAACACGTCACGGGCAATGGGATAGCTTGCCCCTACACTGCGCAACAAGATTTTGGTTGCAGGCACTCCACGTTCTAGGAGGGCTTTACCCAGGATTTCGGCACGTTTGATTCCGTTGTAAAGGTCGAATTTAGGTTGTCCGGTAGCATCTGTGTGTACCGTCACGAGCACAGCGGTTTGTGGAAAATTCCGGGCAAGGCCAGCAATTTGATCCACGATTTTTTGATTTTCGGGACTCAAAATATCTTTGTCCGAGCTATAAGCCAAGGTTGGAATTACACTTTCCCGTATTTCTAGATCCGTGCTGGCATTGGGGTCGGCTTTAGTGAAAAGCGGGGGTTGAGGGGTAATGTTTTGCTCGGGTTGAGCTTCTTTAAAATAGGCAATGTACAGATCGCGCTGCCCCATTCCACCCAAACGATCCGAGGCGAAAAAAGCTGAACGACCATCTGAAGCGAGCCGAAAATAGCCATCATCGTCGGGAGAATTGATCGGGAATCCAAGATTTTCCGGGGACTGCCAAACCCTTTTTTTAGGGTCAAAAACAGTTTTAAAAACATCCAGCCCGCCCATCGATTCCGTTCGGTTGCTGCTAAAAAAAAGCGTGGCACCGTCTTGGGCCAAAAAGGGCATGTCCTCGTCATAAGCTGAATTAACTTCTAAGCCAAGATTGACGGGCAATGCCCAGGTACTGTCTGCCCACACCGTCGACCAAAGATCAAGTCCGCCGTAACCACCAGCGCTTCGGCTGGCGAAAACAATGGTTAGATCATTGAAAAAAAACGGATTGCAGTCGCCCTCCTCTGTTTGCACAGGACTTTTAAACGCTAGAGCATTGATGGAGTATTCATCTTTACGGGCAGCTGTATCTGCAAATAACTCGCCGCTGTAAAGCGTAAACCCGCGAAAAAAGTAAAGGATTTGGCCATTGGCGTTAAATCCGATTGGTACTTCAAAACGCGAAGTATTGAGCAACCCACCCAGTCCGCCTTCTAATTCCCAACCACTATTGGCAAGTTGGGCAGCAAACATATCACTGCACCAATGCCCGCGTTGGGTGTCTTCATAGCCTTCATCATTGCGTTCTCCTCCAATACTTCCAGGATGGGCGGCAGCATAATAAAGTCGGTCAGCATGGTTAACGGAGGGAATAGGCGCGAACTCATCCCCTGCCGAATTGATGCGATCGCCGAGGTTTTCTACCAGAGCAATCTCTTCGTTTTGAAGCACTTGCATCCCGGCTACACACCTGCGGATATTGTCGATGGCGTTTGCGCGGAGCAGGTTCCGTTCGCTGCTGACCCGCAAAAAAGATTTGTAGGCTCCAATAGCCTTTTCCCAATCAGACAGGCCATGACGGGTGCGAGCCAGGTAATAGAAAAGTTCGGAATCTTGGCTGTTTGGTACTTTGGCAGCCACATATTCAAGATACCGGCGCGCCTCTTCCCCGCGTCGGAGCTGGTAAAGTGCAATGCCTAATTTGGTAAGCACACCAAGATCGCCGGGCTTAGCTTCCTGGTATTGAGCAAGAAACTTTTGTGCATCACGCCAATCCTCCATAGCAAAGGCTCGCTCCCCATTGCGTTTGGCTTCGGCAGGGCTTTGTGCGAAGGTTGTTGCGGAAAGCCAAAAGAAGGCTAGAGCAAAGAGCAGGGCAGATATTCGTGCAGCGCGTGACATAGCGGACGTTTTTTGAAGGGCGAAGGTAGTTGTCAAAGCGCAAGGTATTAGATTTGTATACTCATTTCTGCACCTTCCGCTTCATTGCCTGCTATTGTATCGAAGTGTAAAATACAAAAAAATTTAAGGCTTTCTACCCCCGCTTCGAACGCATCGCTTTAAATTTTTTCACCCCGGCATCCTGTATAAAACCCTGATATTCCTCAGATTCCATTAGTTTTTTCAACTCCTTCATCAATATTCCCCAGCCCTGTACCGCATGTACTTTCTTTTTCAGCGTTTCAATGTTGCGCTCAGTGATGGTCAGCACGGTACTGTTCCCCTTCGATTTTACCCGATAAATGAAAGCGCACTGCCAAAATGCTTTTGAATCGACTTGTCGGCAAAACGAACAATGAGCGGTTCTGCCAGTGAAAGTGCGTTGGCTTCTTCGACCGTGAGCGACACTGGCGGCAGGAAAAATCCACTGCCAACCGAGTATCCGTGCTCAGGCTCGAAAAAAACGGGCACCCCAATTTCGCCAATGACCCGCAAGTCTCGAAATACGGTGCGCGCGCTGATGCTGAAATGCTCAACAATTTGCGGCATTGTGCGATGCTTTTTGGCTTGCAGGAAGGTGATGATGCCCATTAGGCGGTCTATACGGTTCATCGTTGAAATATTTGACACCACTAACTATGGTGAAAAGAAAACATCCAGGGTCAAATATCCTGAACCTTGCGGACTTTGAGTTGCCGGTAAACTACTTTCCTTTGCATAGCTTTTCAACTTCACAGCATTATGCAAATCATTCGAACTGACTCAGACCACCCCGATTTTAGGGCCTTAATTGTCTTGCTTGATCAGGATCTTGCTATTCGAGACGGTGAGGACCATGCCTTTTATCAACAATTCAACAAAGTAGATAAAATCAAACACGTTGTGCTGGCTTATCTAGACGCTCGAGCCGTTGGGTGCGGCGCGATTCGGGCTTATGCTTCAGATACCATAGAGATAAAACGTATGTTCGTATTACCCGAAAACCGCGGAAAAGGCATCGCAGGAGCTGTGCTGACTGAGCTGGAAACTTGGGCCGCCGAGTTGGGCTACGTGCGGTGCCTCCTAGAAACCGGGCAAATGCAGCCCGAAGCCATTCGACTTTACCAAAAATCAGGCTACGACATTATTCCCAATTACGGGCAGTATGAAGGGGTGGACAACAGTGTATGTATGGAGAAAACCCTGCTGCCGGGTATAAAACATTAAGGAACTAGGGAACATTAAGTTTTGAATACCCGCTCTTTGTGCCCCTTAGTTCCTTGGTGTTTTAAGATCCGTAGTAGTTTTAGGAAGCTAGGTGTTTAAATTTGCCACTTCAGAAATCGAGTAATATACTTTTCTCTTGGAGCAACAACAGGATGATTGCGCCATGTAGCGCGAAACCAAAAAAGTCGTTTACGCTTGTTTTGATTGACATAACATCAGACTATCAAAGTGTTAGAAATTCCCCTTCACCTCGGCACCTCAATCTTCTTCACAATATCATCCAGCACATCCTTTGTTGTGTACCCCTCCATCTCTCGCTCCGGCGTAAGAATCACCCGGTGATTAAGTACCGGGAAGGAAACATATCGGATATCATCGGGTGTAACAAAATTTCGGCCATCCATAGCGGCCACGGCTTTGGAGGCTTTCATCAGCGAAAGCGAGGCACGAGGACTGGCACCGAGAAACAAATCTGCATTACTGCGGGTGCTGTGTACAATGGCTGCGATGTAATCCAGCAGTTCTTCGCGGATATAAACCTGCTCAATAATACGCTGGCAATCAGCAATTTCGGCGGGAGTAAGCACCGGTTTCACCGTCTCGCGCAGCACGCCCGAAAAGTCGTTTCGAAAGCGACGGAGGATGGTTTGCTCTTCTTCAAGGCTAGGGTATGCGAGGATAACCTTGAACAAGAACCGGTCGAGCTGAGCCTCCGGGAGTTTGTAGGTTCCTTCCTGTTCAATAGGATTTTGGGTAGCCACCACAAAAAACGGTACTTCCATGTGGTAAGTATTGCCGTCTACGGTCACCTGCCGCTCTTCCATTACCTCGAACAGCGAGGCTTGAGTCTTCGCCGGGGCTCGGTTGATTTCGTCAATTAGCACAATGTTGGAGAAGATTGGGCCTGATTTGAACGTAAAATCCGAAGACTTCATGTTGAAAACCGAGGTACCCAGCACATCGGCAGGCATAAGGTCGGGGGTAAACTGGATTCGACTGAATTCTGTATGCAACGTGCGCGCCAAAAGTTTGGCAGTCAGTGTTTTAGCAATACCTGGAACCCCTTCCAAGAGCACATGGCCGCCGGTGAAAAGTGCAACGAGAAGCAATTCTAGCATATCCTCCTGCCCAACGATGACCTGGCTAATTTCTGCCTTCACGCGTTCGGCGCGAACCATAACGGGATCAACGTCTAGTGGAGGGGGAGCTGCTGGGGGCGGTGTTTCCTGAATGGGGATTTCTAGTTCTTCCGGGTTGAATTGTTCGTTGTCGGTCATTTTTTTGTGGATTGTAAGATTGTTCCTGCACGTTTTTCTGGGCAGGCTCGCACAAAGGTCTTTTTTTTGGCAGATTTTTTACTTGATTTCAAAATCGGTTTGAATAGTAATCGAATTTCGGGTTTCCTGATACCAGGAACCTTCAAGATTTTTCAAGGTCTCGGATAGTTGTCCGAAAAGAGCAGATGGAAAGGAAAAAGTTAGGAACGGGTAAATAATAACTTGTTACTTTCAAGTAGATTACTTTTTGCTCAGACAACTATCTTTTTGTGCGAATAGCTGGGCTCTTTTATCAAAAAGATGGGCTGTATGGGCGGAAAGGAATCAGATGAAAGTAGCAAGTTATTATTTGCCCGTTCCTTAATACCAGTAGCGTGAGCAAATTTCGATTTTTCATAGAAAGAATGTGTTTGGTTAACGTTGAATTCACTCACGGGGATTTCCTTTGTGTGGTTAGTAAAACGCCGGATTTTAACAAAATCTTTATGTTTTAGTGAGCCAGAGAAGCCTCGTAGTAGGTCGCCAAATACCGCTAAAATGTGTTGTCCGAGTATTAGCGGGACGAGGCATTTGGTTTTTTTTCAACTTTGCACTGAATTTGCCGGCTGCCTGACTTTCCCTTTCACGCCAAGCTGGCGTACACAAAACCTACGCTATGAGATTTTTCCATTCGCTTACGCTTCTCCTCCTATTCGCCACAAGCACGACCCATGCTCAAAAAACCACCCTACCAAAGCCCAAGATTGTGGTTGGTATCGTGATAGATCAAATGCGATACGATTACCTCTACCGTTACCAAAGACACTACGGCCCTGGCGGGTTTAATCGCTTGCTCGAAGGCGGGTTTTCTTGTGAAAACACCCATTTTAACTACGTCCCAACTTATACAGGGCCCGGCCATGCAGCTATTTACACTGGCACCACCCCCTCGATCAACGGCATCATCGGCAATGATTGGTGGGATCCAACACTCCGTACCAAGCGTTACTGCACGGCCGACAAACGTTTTAAGGTAGTTGGTGGAACCGCCAAAACTGCGCCCGAAGTTGGCCAGCAATCGCCCGTCGCCCTGCTTTCCAGTACCATTACCGACGAGCTTCGCCTAAGCAATAACTTCCGCTCAAAAGTGGCTGCTGTGTGCCTCAAAGATCGCGGTGGCATACTTCCAGCAGGGCACATTCCAAACGCCTGCTATTGGTTTGACGATGGTTCAGGCAACTGGATCACCTCCACATATTATCCTGATTCTCTGGGACTTCCGCAATGGGTACGCGATTACAACGCGCGCCGTTGGCCCGATACATTTCTAAACAAAACCTGGGAATTGGGCCATAAGCCTACCGAAAGTTTTGCCGATTGGGATTTTGTAGGTAGCTATGGAAGCCTCCGAATGGGATTCCCGCATGATTTTGCTTCAGCACGCGCAAAAGGCAACTATGGTGTATTGCGCTTCACGCCTTATGGCAACACTCTAGTCACCAACTTTGCCATGAAAACCATTGAAGGGATGGAATTGGGCGCTGACGAGTGGCCAGATTTTTTGTGCCTAAGTTATTCAGCAACGGACTATTGCGCCCATCAATTTGGAATTCATGCGGAGGAAACTGAGGATATGTACGTTAGAATGGATCGCGAATTGACACGTTTGATTGACTTTTTGGACAAAAAATTTGGCAAAAATAACGTGCTGCTTTTCCTAACAGCAGACCATGGGGGGGGCGAGACCCCCGCGCATTTGAATAAATTGCGTATTCCGGCAGGTGTTTTTGCAGAAGGTGAATTAGACGCTCAGTTGGAGAAATCCCTGGCGGCCTCCTTCGGTGTTAGTGGGAATTTCATCCAGGCCATTGAAAATCAGCAGATTTGGCTCAATTGGGATGCCTTGGCCGATTTTGATTTGAAGCCAGAGGATGTGGCAGCCGTAATCGGCGATCAAATACGCGGTATGCCCGGGATTTATGACGTACTCACCCGCCAGGAGCTGGAATTGTTGCCTGCTGAATACCCATTTATCAGCGAGTTGCGCAGAGGCATTCACCCACGCCGTTCTGGCGACATTATTTACTTGCTTGACCCAGCTTGGCATGCAGACGACAAATATTTTGGCACCGGTGGCACCACTCACGGCTCGCCTTATCCATACGATACTCACGTGCCATTACTTTGGTATGGCTGGCAAGTGCAGCCCGGCGAAACTCACAAACCTGTGAGTATCACGGATATAGCACCGACACTAGCAGCCATGTTGCGCATCATGGAGCCGAATGGTACGACCGGGAAAGTGATTGAGGAATTGATGCGGTAACGCGAAATTTATTTCGCCGCAGCTGTAACGCGAAATTTATTTCGCAGCCAGTATGTGGCGCGAAATTTATTTCGCCGCAGCTGTAACGCGAAATTTATTTCGAGGCCAGTATGTGGCGCGAAATTTATTTCGC
>Ga0105048_10013061_pt1 | contig 12982 bp, 10 predicted proteins | sample MAT05_FD_78382 | JGI IMG/M metagenome (GOLD analysis project Ga0105048, IMG submission 78382) | Freshwater microbial communities from Lake Fryxell liftoff mats and glacier meltwater in Antarctica - MAT-05 | ecosystem: Environmental > Aquatic > Freshwater > Ice > Liftoff microbial mat | place...
ATTAAGACGCCAGTATTAAGACGCCAGTATTAAGACGCCAGTATTAAGACGCCAGTATTAAGACGCCAGTATTAAGACGCCAGTATTAAGACGCCAGCATGGCGTCTCTACATTTTACCATCAGCCCCGCAAATCTAAGGTTACGCTGAGGTATGTTTCAGGGTCAAATTCACATTGCAGAAATAACGGCGTTTTTTTATCCCATGCATCAATTTGTGTTTTAAAACCTTCGGTAGATGTTACTTGTTGTGACGCAATACCCATGGCTGCCACCACATTTACCCAACTATTTCCCATAGGCGTGGTGATGGTATCGTTGGTTTTAAAATTGGCCAGGTTACTGATGATACTGCCATAGCGGCCATCGCTCATAAACAAAATACATACAGGTAACTGGCGTTCGGCAATGGTTCGTATGTCGGCTGCGTAATAACGTATGCCACCATCGCCTACGGCGCAAAAGACTGGTTGGCCAGGCAAAGCCATACAGGCACCAATAGTTGTGGGTATGCTAAGGCCAAGGTTGCGGCCATTGCTGCTGCCTATAAAATTCCGGCCAGCTTTACACGCCCATACATGTTCTCCAATGGTGCAAAAGGTGCCGGTGTCTAATACCATTGTATGGTCGTATTCCAGCTTGTTTATTACATCAAAAGCATTGCCGGGCATCCATTGGTAGCTGTTTGTGTAGGCGGCCAGTTCCTTTCTATTTTCAGTAATCTTGTCGGCTGCCCAATTAATTGGGGCGGCTAATACCGTTATTATTTTTTTTATTTGGTCAATGTTTACCGCGGTATCGTTGTCTGTAAAACAAGGGTGTATAATATCAAAATTGATGCTCTGATTTTTAACATCAGTACCCAGTATTTCAAAGTTGCGAACACCAATCGTGACGACACAATCAGACGCTTTTAAAATGCAAGTTTCGGCCACCAGCGCTTTACCTACACCTGTATAAATACCACAGGCATTGGCAGCGGCTTCATCTAAAGTTCCTTTGGCTTGTGCTGTGGTAAACACAGGCAGGTTTAAATGGCTTATATCAATACCCAGCCTTTTTATTAAAGAGCCAACTATAAGAACCGGGCGTTCAGCATGTGCTATTTTATCCAGTACAATGTCGAGATAAGTATCTGCAACTTCTGCATCGTGTTCTTCTACTTCTGGCAGCCCTGCCGGTAATTGTGTATTGCTAATGGCAAAATACTTTGGCATTTCGTTTCCAGGCTCCGCAGCTAAAAAAGTTGTTAGCTCATCAAGATGCAACAGAGATGCCATACCGCCAGTAACAGCACTCACCACCGAAAACTGGTTGAGCCGCTTGTGCATTTTTTTTGTACTAACAGCATCATCATAATCTTCGCTGAGGCAAATAGCTCCGTAACGCTCCATATAATTAGCTGCCAAACCGGGTACCATATTAGCAAAACCCGGGCCTTTAATGGTAATGGCTACACCCGTTTTACCGCTTAAAAAGGTATAGGCGCCGGCTGCAATGGCCGCACTTGCTTCGTGGCTTAAGGGATAGTATGGCACCCCATTATCTAATAAATGACTGATGAGTTTGAATGATGGGCCGCTGCCGCTTACGCCAAATGCAGCGCCTACATTATTGGCCGAAAGGCCCAGTGCTAATTGTTCTAATTTATCTTTCATTATATTTTAACGGCAATCTCAGGGCTTTGCCGACAAGGGTTTATTTAAAAAAATTGTTGATTCTGCCGCAGGTAAAACTAAGCACCATATCTAGTGCATCGGGGCTAAAGCCACCAATATGCGGGGTGATGATGACCCTGGGATTTTTTTGCGCCAGCAGTACCAACGGATTTTGAGCAATCTCTGGTTCACCACATAGTACGTCGAGGCCTGCACCAGCCAATGCCCCAGTTTCTAAAGCAGCCACCAGAGCCGGTTCTTCTATAAGTTCGCCACGGCTTGTGTTTACAAGAACGGCTCCCTTTTTCATCATCCCAATGCGGTCGGCGTTCATCAGGTTTTTGGTTTGCTCGTTGTAGGTTACGTGTAATGAAACAAAGTCGCTTTGGGCTAGCAAGTCTTCTAGGTTCACCCTTACAAAAGGCTCGGGCAGGGTTTCAAAATGTGGATCATAGCCTAATACAGTCATGCCGAAAGCCTTGGCATAACGGGCTACCCAACCACCTATCCTGCCACAGCCTACTACACCCATGGTTTTGCCTATTAGCATCATACCGGGAAATTTATTCCGGTCCCATTCACCATTAATGGCTTCCTGTAAAGCTGCGGGCAATTGCCGGGCTACGGCCATCAATAAAGCCCAGCTCAGTTCGGCGGCGGCGGTAATATTGCGGGTAATATGCTCCTGCCCTTTTAGGGTAAGTAAAGGAATATTTCTTGCTGCCAATACATCGCCTGCAATATGATTGGCACCAGTGGTAGCTGTTACTACCAATTGCAGATTCGTTGCTTTGGCCAGCCTTTCGGCCGGAAAAACAACCTTCATATACGCATCGAGGATAACAGCGGCATCTGCAATGTGGGCATCCACCAGTTCGGGTGTGTTACAATGCAAAACTTCAAAATTGGGTAGTTTGTCACTTATGAAAAGCAGGTGGCTATCGGGGCCGAGGTATATAATTTTTTTCATTTTTTTTGTTTGTGATGTATTTCCTTTTGTTCGGGTAGGGGCCTCACTGCAAGCCCCTCACCTGACGGAGAGGTTTATTGGTATTGAGATGGTATTGTTAAAGATTAATTTCAACCAAATGATACAAATGAACCAACCAATAAACTTGTCAAACAACCAGGCAATGAACCAATCAACTAACCACCCCTCATTAAAAATTCTACCAGTTTAAATTCAAATTCAGTGTCTATATCAATGGCTCGTTCTATGGGCATTTGGTGGGTGCCCCAGTTACCTTCGTACAGGTGCGTTATGTGCATCGTATTTCGCCGCCAGGCAAAAATAGCTGGCGTAATGCTATATACTATTGGTGCATCCTGCCTGCGTACTACGGGTGGGTTGGGTATGTTTACAAGGTTATAGTAGCCGGTTTGTTTTTTTTCCACCATATTAAAATACGGGCTGCGTTCCGCAGGATAAACCGTTACCATGGTTTCCATATTCGCATCGCCGGCAAATGCTTCTATGCAGGCATCCAAATCGGCCGGGGTTCTAAGTGGAACACCTATATCCAAATCCACAATCAGTTCAGGAAAGAAGCCCCTTGTTTGCTCCACAAATTCGGTGGCATGGCGAATGGCATCTATTTTGGCACTTCTATCTGTGGCAAATTCTGCTGGTCGTTTATACGTTGTGGCATAACCAAGCCTGCCCACAACTTCGAGTATTTCGTCGCTGTCGCTGCTAATGATAAACTCATTAACGTACTTGCTTTTTTCAATGCACTCAAGGGTGTATTGTATCAGCGGCTTGCCGTGCAGCATCCTGATATTCTTCATAGGTACGCCTTTGCTGCCACCTCTTGCACAAACGGTGGCTAATACCTTTGGTGGATTTATAAGCATCTCTATGATTTCGGATTTGCGATTTGTAATTTAAAATATTGAGATTGCCCTTAAAATGTAATGGTTTTATGGAAGGTTAACGGTACCGTGGCCAATAATCCGGCTATCTGTTTTCCTGCATTGCCACCACCATATACTTCGCTGTGGGCGGGCTTCGGGCTACTAAGCCATTGGGTAATAGCTGCCGCAATTTGGGTGCGGTCGTAATCCACATCCATTACATTATTACCCCTATCCCTTCGGTTTTGACGGCTGCCAATATTTACAACAGGTACGCCCAAATAAGCACATTCGCGGATGCCCACACTGCTATTGCCCACCAGGCATTTTGCATTAACAAGCAGCCGCAAAAAATCGTCGGGTTCCATATTTTTAAAAAAATGAACCTTGTCTAAATTATGGGTTTCTCTGAAAGAACGGATGCCGCCCGAAGTGCCATCGGCACCTGCATCTACATTGGGCCAGAAGATAAAGGTTGGAATATTGATGGCATGTATGGCTTCAAGTGTTTCTTCCACATGCTTGCGGGCCGAACCATACTCGGTGGTGACGGGGTGCTGCATTACTACCATGTAGCCGTTACTCAAATCGGGCTTTGCACCCACGCCGCCATATTTTATATAGGGGTCAAAATCGAGGGCGGGGCTTTGCAGTACAGCATCGGCCAGGTCTATAGAAGGACAGCCGGTGTTAAATACAGCAGCTGGTTCTTCGCCCATGCGGATGACTCTGGCCTTGGCACCTTCACTTGCAGTAAAATGCAAATCGGCCAGTTTGGTATTGGCGTGCCGCACTTTTTCGTCAATGTTGCCGGTTACTTCGCCACCCTGTATATGCGCCAACGGTATATTTTGGTAAGCTGCCGCTACAGAAACAGCGAGGGTTTCAAAACGGTCGGCAATTGCTATCACTACATCGGGCTGCAGATTGTAAAATACATTGCTGAGTTCCATAACACCGAGGCCGGTGGTTTTGGCCATGCTTGTGGGGTTCTCTCCTTCCAGCACTATAAAGACTTTTTCGTTTACACTAAACCCATCTTTCTCTATGTATTCTACGGCATTACCGTACCGGCCGAGGAGTGCGCTGCCGGCGACCACCAATTGCAGCTCCAACCCTTCATGGTCTTTTACTGCCTGTAGCAATGTTTTTACGCGGCTGTAACTTGGACGGGCCGTAATTACCACACAAACTTTTCTTTTCAAGTATTCAGTATTTAGTATCAAGTATTTCGTACAAAGACAACCTTGCCAAGACCTATACCTGGTTATTTTAAATTTGAGACTTAAACCTTTAAATCCTGGATTTTAGCCATGCCCCTAAGCAAATACATCTGCATCTGCCAAAAAATCCCATTGCATTTTATCATTTACCAGCGGCTTACCAATTACCGACTGAAAACCGGCGGCATCAATACCATGACCTTTAGGCTTTTTGGCTTCGAGGTCGGCAAATGTAAGGATATGGCCTTTTGGCAAAGCCTTATTTACTGCGAGGCTTTTTTCGAACATGGATTTTAGATGCGAGAAAGCGGAATTATCTTCCTTATTTATTTGTTGCGCCAAAGAAGTTTGAATGGTTTTTACTCCATCCACAAGGCTTTTAATTTCGTTTATTTCAAGGCTTGCCTTGGCATCCGGTCCAAACATGCGTTTGTCGAATACAGCATGAAATTCAAACAACTCAGCCCCAAGTGCAGCTGCTGCGAGGCAGGCCACTGTGCCGCCGCTATGGTCGCTAAAGCCAACGGGTAAATGGTAGCGATTTTTTAATTCGGCTATTACATTAAGCCCCCATTGCGCTGGTACGGTGGGGTAAGCTGTAGTGCATTGCAAAATGCTGGTGGCAATTTTTCTTTCTTTCAGAAATGCGATGGTGGCATCCAATTCGGTAAGCGAACTCATGCCACTGCTAACAATTACAGGCTTGCCGGTTTGGGCAATGCGTTCCATTAGCAGAAGATTATTCACTTCGCCGCTGCCGATTTTGTATCGCTCAACGCCAATGTTTTCCAGCAGGTTTACTGCGGCTATAGAAAAAGGTGATGAGATAAACTCGAGTCCTGCCTCATCGCAATGGGCTTTGAGACCAATCCATTGTTGTTCCGTAAATTCCATTCGTTTCCAATAGTCGTAGCGGCTGTCATCTTCGTAACTGAATTTCACCCTGAACGGCTCGTATTGGCTGCTCTCAGCTTCGGCTATATGGGTTTGAAATTTAACAGCATCTACGCCAGTGTTTTTTAGAGCGTCTATATACGAATGGGCTACACCGAGGCTACCATCGTGGGCTTGTGCTATTTCGGCAATTATCATACAAAAGGAGGAATTAATGAGGGGTCAAAAATATACGAACCACATCATCAGCAAACAGCTTTTATTGTTTGCGCCAGGCGAACAATTAAAATTGAAATAAAGTGATGAACCTTGGTTGAAAATATATTAGAGCTACAAAAGTGGTTTTAGGAACCAATGCCTATTTTGGGGTGCTACGATTTTAACTATGCCTGAATTTCTACTTATCAACAGCAGTTTGAAAGAATCCAAAACTGATAAACCTTTGTAGAAAATAGCAGGTCGTTTTGCTTTCAACCTTAGCACCTTATTGGTTGTGTAGGCATACCGCCTAAAATTAATAAACGTTGCCAATAAGTTAATAAGGTTGGGATACATCCTTTAATTCATTTCTACTAAGGTTTAAGACCAACATTTTAAAATTTAAAAAATGTTCGTGTTAGCAACCATGCAAGAATTAGGAACCAACGTATAAAAAAAGACGAGCTAACCGGAGCACCTCAAAATAAGAATTAATCATTCTAAGGGAAAGTGATTTTTATTTTATCATTGCAGCTATTTTCGTTTGCTACCAGCGGTTGGCTGATTACCAACCGATAATTAATCCCTTTAACCCTACTCCTCTTTACATGAAATGGATACAACTTTTCAGGCTTTGCAGTTATTTTTTAGGTGCCAAAGAAGCGGCAAAATTAGTTTGGCAGCTAAAGTTTAAAAAAGGCAAAAACATCAAAACCGGTTTTTTAAAGCACCCTTTCTGGCTGCGTGAAAAAAACATTGACATCGGCATTTTTAAGGCTATAATAATACGGGAAGAATACAAAGTTCCCGTAAAGCAAGATGCCAAAACCATTATAGATGGTGGTGCAAATATTGGCATGACCTCTATTTACCTCGCCAATAAATACCCGGATGCACAAATAGTAAGTATAGAAGCAGGTGCTGATAATTTTGAGATGTTGAAACAAAACGTGGCCGCATACAAAAATATAACGCCCATATATGGGGCAATATGGGGCAAAGAAACCAATTTGAAATTTGTGGACACTGGCCGGGGTAATACCCTTTACCAGGTACACGAAACCGACGAAGTAACAGCAGACAGTGTTAAAGCCTATACCGTCAACGGTATTAAAACCCAAATGGGGTGGCAAACCATAGATATTTTGAAGCTGGATGTAGAAGGTGCAGAGATGAGCATATTCGCAACCAAGCCCGGGGAGTGGCTGCCGGTTACAAAACTAATTATGGTAGAAACCCACGACCGGTATGTGAAAGACTGTGCCAAAACAATTTGGAAAGCATTAGAGCCTTATAATTTTTCATTCGATTTTAGAATGGAAACGGCCATGCTGGTAAACGAAGATTTGCTGGAACGGTTTAAAACCTACCATTAGCATAGATAAGCGTCGGCTTACCCTTATCGCTTTTTTAATACTACTGCTGCTCTTTTTTGCAAGGTGCTGCTTATGTTTAGGTCGTATCTTTTTCCATTAACCGTTATCAGCATCAAGGCTGTATTGGGCGGTATATCGCCGAGGTTTTCGGCCTGAATAATCACCATGGTGCTATCGGCAAGGTCTTCTTTTTTTATTTTTATAGTAATGGGTGCAAGGCTAAGTTTCTGGTGTTCGGAAACCACTTTATCGTTCAGTAAGAGGGTTACAATGTCTCCATCTATTGTGCCATTATCGTACAGGTCTATAACTACATCACCATTGGGTATAGTAAGGGTGTGTTCTATAACAGTTTCAATGGCGGCAGGTGTTTTTTTTGCTGGCAATGGAATAACGGAGGGGCGTTCTATTGCGTAAATGCTGTCGAAAGATTTGGGCAGGGTATTGGCCAATCTTTTAAATATTGATTGTACAGGTCGCTGATAGACCGCATCATAAAATACAGGATCCAGTTTGCGCATAGGCCGTTTGGCTACATCCTCTTCAGGGCGAAACATGCCCACCATCATTTCATCTGTGAATCTGTCTTTTTTAAACGAATAGCTAAACGTTTTGGCCACCATAACAGAATCCGGCAGTTTAAAGTTGAGTAGTTTTTTACTGTTAATGGTTACCTCGCCGTTGCTGCCCACCTCACCTTCCACCCATACTATCATGTCTTCGTAGTTTTTCAGGTATAGGGTGCGGGTGCCATAAATTTTATTGCCTTCTTGTTTTATGTCGAGTTCCAGCAAATAGTCGCTTTGTATATCCTGGGCGGAAGCTTTTATTTGCCAGCGCCATTTGCCCGTATAATCCTGGGCTGTAAGCTGTGTATTGAGTAATATGAAACTAATGAAGATGATTGCATAACGCATTGGATAAAGGTAATTGTGTTGCGGTAACAAAACTGCCCGTTTATCATTTGGGTGGATTTAGGATCCGTTAGTTTGCGCCAATTGGATTGATAGCAGCTTCATCGCTCAATTCACCAGCTTGTAAACCTGTGGGGTGTAGCCATTAACTACAAATTTGTATTTGGGGCCGTATCTGCTAAGTATGTCGCCCCTTTTAGTATATACCGCTATTGCCCCTCCTGCACTGCCCATACTTACGCCGTAAAATGGTGGGCGAAAAACCTTTATCAAGGCGATGTCGCTGGTATTTACATTTTGTAGCCCAATAATATCCGTTTCTACTTCGTCTATAAAATATACCGGCTCAAAACCCCGCCACATGGCAGACTCGCCATTGGGGCCAATGAACAAGCCCATTACCTGCCCTGCTAAAAAATTAAGCGGACTTTGGTACGAAGTCATATCGTATTCTTCCAGCCCGTCGAAAATTATAAAATTGCCGCCTTCGAACATGCCGCGTACATGGGCTTTTTGGTATTGTTCTATCAGCGATATTTTCTTAGCTGTAACGGTAACGTTTTGCAGTTCGTTTTCTGTAACAGTGAAACCATTATTAAATCCTTTAAATAGTGCGGTATCATCTACAGGCACACCAATAGCTATTTTACGAATGCTTTCTGCCATTGGGCTAAAAAGGGAGTCCACTGGTGTTTCTATCTCCACTTCTAAAAAGTTAACAGGGTATTTTTTTGCAGGTGAAAAAACAAAATTTGCCTTGCCCTCAAACAGTAGATTAGGTATTTGAAAATAGCCATCTTCATCTACAACGATATTTTGAGCAATCACCTCTTTGTTTTGCGCTTTGGCCATTAAGGTTATTTCCTTCTCCGGACGTTTATTTTGTAAGCGGCCCATAATGTGTACCATTTCTCTTTGCAGACTATAATTAAAAAAATAAACGCCTTTCTCCAGGCTGTCGGGTATGCCTATGGCTGCAGTAGTAAGGCCATTAATCATGGGATAGCGAAGGCGCCATTGTTTGTTACCGGCAGCACTTTGTATAGTAAGGTGCAGGGTGGAATATTTAGGCGTTTTGGCGGCACTTTTATATTCGGCTTCAAACATTAGGGTGTCGCCAAGAATGTATTGGGGCTTTGAGAAGCGTACGGATAGTGTGTTTTGAGAGTGGCCAAAAAATGAAAACAGCAATAAAAAAATAAGCGAACAAGGTTTCATAATAGTCTTTAAAATCGGTAGGGGCTGAACGCAATACTATTCTCAGCCTTCACCTTTGCTTACCTGAAAGCACTTATAGTTTGGCCGCATTCTTTATTTGAAGGATAAAAATACAGCCTGTCCCGATTAATAATCCAAATAGAAACAGGCTGCCCCATCAATTTTGAGGCAGCCTGTTTTATTGATTATACTTCTTACCTGTTCGTGTAAACAACAATTTCAGGGGGTCGTTCTAATCTCTGATTGGGCAAAGCCCCCGTTCTTAACCGAGGATTTCCTCTGGTGTATAAGGTGTAAGAACGTAACTCAACAGGTAAAAAAAATGCATAGGAGAGTCTAACATTTGTTAAAGGAGGGACGGGTAAAGTATATGGGTTCTCACCAACCCCTCTTCTTTGTACATCAAACGTATCGGCAGTTAGTTGTACTTTTAATTGTATAAATGGGGTTACACTTTTATACAATACATCGGTAAAAATCACCCTCTTTTCTTTACGGCTAAAAATACTAACGGTGTCTCTTACATTGGGTAAAAAATTACCGAACCGTATGCGGTAGGTACCCGTTGGTGGGTTGGTCACATATTCATCGTTAATCACAACCAGATCGGGATTTGCAAGGCTATCTGTAAAAAAGAAGGAGTAATATTTACCCGGATCAAGTTTAACGCTTTTCGTAACTATGGTATCTCCAGCCACCGGTTTTGGCACGCCAGCTAATTGCTTTGCCCACACTATTCTAAAGTTAAAGGTGCCGGCAGGGTTAAGGCTATACGGTGCAGGGCCTGGCCATACACCTGCATAGCTGTTTGGGTTACCATTTAGCTTAAAAGTATCGCGGTATAGGTAAGCATGCTGGCCTGCAGTTAAAGCAGGGTTCGTAGTTGTAAAGCTGGGAAGAAGCCACGCATAGGTATTAATGAGTTTTATATTGGCACTCACTGTCGGGTCGTTTGGTACCCATTTAACAAGCTCATTTATTTTTTCTTTTTTGCAGCCCACAGTGGTTAGGCCAATGGCAACTGTGCAAAAAAATATTGCTGATCTTAATTTCATAAAAATTTTATTTTCAGGTTAAGGCAATTGAAACCATACAGGCAAGGTGTGATAATCTATGTCTATACCGGTAGGATTTGCACCACCATTTATTTTTTTAAGTGCTTCCACGTTCCAGAGGTATTCACTGTTGTAGCGTGGCCTTACTCGGTTACAAAATTTAGCACCGTTATCAGGGAAATAATTAACCAGCGAAAATCCTTTATAAACATTTACAGTATCCCAATTATGGCGGCGCATGTCGGTATAGGTTTCTTCCCAACCATGACCCCAAAGTGCTACATACTTTTGGCTCATTACATTTTGTAATGTAAGCCCATCCGAAGAGGAAGGGACTACATTTGGATTCGTAACAAAGGTTTGCCTGGCCGCTGCCGAAATAGCAGCATATCCTGTAAAATGGTTTGTAAGCATATCAAAAGACCCATTGATACCGTTTTTATATGCATCAAGCGCCGTTACTTTATCCCCCTTTTTTAATGCAGCTTCGCTTTTAAGAAATTGCAGTTCGGTGTAGGTAAGTATGGGTGTTGGGCCGCCATTTTTAAAAAAAGTCCTGATAGCTGCATCATTAGCTGGTGTAGCAATCGGGATTGGCGTACCTAGGGTAGGAAGCACAGCCCATAAAGATGGCATCCGTTGTGCAAGCACGACTGATGGTTCTCCAACGCCAGGTACTACACCCCTAACTACGCCATCGGCACTGGGCAAAAACAAAAAAGTCATTCTCGGATCTACTGTCCCGCCGTTGAATTTTCCTCTTAGATAGTCAATCATTAGCTGGCCTGGTCTAAAAACACCAAAGCCATTACCCCTGAATGGGCCTAGTATATTTAGTTTATCGTTCATCAGCGTAGCGGCATCGTATGTTATCAGGCAATCTTCGGCAGAACTGGCAAGCGAAAGATTTACATACTTAATTACGCTGTCTGCCCGGTACGCAGGCTTGTTATAGTACCTATGAAAAAGCCTTGCCCTGTTGCCATAATTAAATTTTTTCCATTGGGAAAGGTTGCCTTTTAAAAAGTAAAAATCAGGCGTTGTGAGTCTTCCAGCAGCTGCAGGGTCTGCCATGGCTCTATCTAAATAAGCATTAGCCGAATCCATTAATTTAAAGCAGTGTTCGTACACTTTATCCTGCGTTTGGTAATCGAATGTGAGCCTTGTGGCATCAAAAGCCTGATCTAATATTACGTCACCATGGTAATCGGTTAGCAACATCCAACTCCAGGCTAACATGGCAAAGTAGCTTCCACTAAGCTCTGGCTTTCCCTGCGCATTCGCATCTCTTATACCGTTTAAAAGGTTTTGCCCAAGTCTAAAATAATGGCTACGCCATTTTTCTCCCCCAGCATCGTTACCGGCTATATAACCGTGGCGGTCCCAACTATCAAAGCCGCCTACCCTGCCCCAATACCCGGTAAAAGCACCGGTCATCCTTGCATCCAGATTTATGCCTCTGGCCATATCGGCTATCATTGGTGCCATTACAGATTCGGGCGGTACAATCGTTGGGTTATTAGGATTTATATAAACCTCCTCCACAAATTTTTTGCATCCCCCAAGCAGCGATGCTGCTATAATACAGGGCAAAAGATATTTTTTCTTCATGGTTGTATAAATATTATAGTAATAAAAAAGGTTGATTTTACCTACCCACTTCTCTAAACTTTATGGCTGCGCCAAAATTAAAACCAAGTGGGTTAGGTTGCGTACCATAATCTATACCAAAGCCACCAACACCACGTGTGCTTGGGGTAGTGCCATTACTCATTGGGTTAAGGCCGCTGTAATTGGTAATTACAAAAGCATCAGTTACGGTAAGAAAGAAGCTAAGGCTACTGAACAGTTTGTTTTTGTCCATCATACGCTTAGGCAACATGTACCGCACTGTAATATCTCTTAACCAAAGCCACCTGATATCTTTTTCAATATAGTCAATTGCAAAAGTGCGTCCGCTATAATAGTCGCTTTGAAAAAATGGAACTATCTGCAGCGTGTTGCGGGTAGGGTTGGCTGTGTTTTCCAAACCATCTCTTAACACCCCTGGAATAATCCGGGAATTCTCCCTATCCAACGTACGTGTGCTAAGGCCACGCTGTACCATCCATATTTCGTTACCATTTAAGATGTCGCCGCCATGCCTGTAATCGAGCAGGAAGCTAAAGGAGAAATTACCCAAAGAGAACCGGTTGTTCCAGCCTACAGTAAACTTGGGGTTGCGGTTAGCTATTACCTGGTAATTGGGGTTTTGCAAAGGATATCCTGTTCCCGGATCTACCATAATATCCCCCCTGTTATTACGCAGGTAATTTAACCCTGTAATAGAAGTAGTAGGACCGCCCTTAACTAATCCATTTCTGTAATCAGCCAGCCATGTATCACTATTGTAAAACTCAGGCAGGTTGGCAGGCAGGTCGGTTACTTCATTCCAGTTACGGGCAAAATTGAACGAACTGTTCCAGGTAAATTTCTTGGTTTTTACAGGCATAAATTTCAGCATTACTTCCACACCCTGATTATGGACGGAGGCCACGTTTAATGTGCTTAATACAAAACCAGTACCGTAAGAGAGTCTTACACCCTCCACTAAT
>Ga0105048_10013062_pt1 | contig 12982 bp, 8 predicted proteins | sample MAT05_FD_78382 | JGI IMG/M metagenome (GOLD analysis project Ga0105048, IMG submission 78382) | Freshwater microbial communities from Lake Fryxell liftoff mats and glacier meltwater in Antarctica - MAT-05 | ecosystem: Environmental > Aquatic > Freshwater > Ice > Liftoff microbial mat | place...
CGAATGGCAGAACTTAAACACTGATGTTTAACCCTTAAACATTGATGTTTAACCCTTAAACATCGATGTTTAAACCTTAAACATCGATAAAATAAAGACCGGTAACATGTCGCGAGGGTTTTTCGGGCAGTGACGCGGGTATTCGCGGACGAGGACGCACAAGAGCGAGCAAAGGGCGCGGGCCGTCGGAGGAGAGTCGTCCGGGCGGGCGGGTGTTTTCTCTGGCCCGTCCGGCAGGACATTTTGCTGCTGCGTGTTTCTGAAAACGGCCGACGGGTGCGATTTATGCGACCTAAAAGATGAGGCGGGCGACCGGGACGCGTGGCCGCTCGACATCGGCGGGTTTGTCAGCGACAATCGATCGCGACTTCATGGACACGATCTTCAACTTTGCGTTCCTCATCCTGGGCTTCGGCTTCGTCATTTTCTGGCACGAGCTGGGTCATTTCCTGGCCGCGAAGTGGGCGGGGGTGAAGGTGGACCAGTTCGCCGTGGGGTTCGGGCACGCGCTGGTGTCGTGGCGAAAGGGATTGGGGTTTCGCGTGGGCACGTCGTTTCCGGAATACCAGAAGCGGGCCCAGGCGAGGTTGGACTCGATCCGCGCGGCCGAGCCGGTGGGTGCGACGGCGGATAAGTCCACGTCAATAGACCCCCTGGACGCGGCGGCGCGGAGCATCGGCCTGGGCGAGACGGAGTACCGCCTTAATTGGCTGCCGCTGGGCGGGTATGTGCGGATGCTGGGTCAGGACGACATGGACCCGAACGCGACGAGCAGTGACAGCCGAAGTTACAATCGCAAGACGGTAGGCCAGCGGATGGTGATTATTTCTGCGGGCGTGGTGATGAACATTCTGCTGGCGGGGATTTTGTTCTGGGGGCTGTTTTTGTACGGGTTCAACACGCCTCCGGCGATCGTCGGACAGGTGTCGCCTAATTCGCCGGCACAGCGTGCGGGGATTGAGCCGGGCGATAAGGTTTTGGAGATGAACGGGACACCGATTCATGACTTCAATAAGTTGGTGTTTAATACGCCGTTGCTCCCGCCGGGGGTTGATGTGTCGATCGTGATCGACCGAGCGGGTGAGCGAATCACGAAGACGATTCGCCCGGTGCCGACGGTGGAGAGCCGGGGGATGTTGTCGATCGGCGTTGGCCCGGCGGTGGTATTGGCGGGGCCGGACAAGGACGATATTGATGCGGCGACCGCGCGTGAGATCGCGGCGGCGGACACTCTGCAAGTTGTTGATCTTTCGCTATGGACCGGCTCGGTGGTGACGCACGTCGCGGGCACGCCGGTGTTGATCGACACGCTGGTGAATCGCGCGGCGGCGGTTCGCACGCTCGACCAGGCGCTGCAGAGTTCGCAGGGCAAGCCCGTCGAGCTGACGTTGAGGCTCGCGGACGGCTCGACGAGGTTGACGAGCGTTCGGCCGCGGTTCGCGCCGCTGCTTGGCGGGGGCGAGTTGAATTTCGCGGGTCTTTCGCCGCGGGTGAGGGTGGAATCGGTGATGCCCGAATCGCCGGTGAAGGGGAAGATCAAGCCCGGCGACGTGGTCACGGGCGTTCGAGACGAACAGGGCAACACGTCGCTGAACCCCAGCACGCAGGCGTTTCGACAGATCGTCCGCAGTGCGGGCGAGAGCGGGATGAAGCTGTCGATCACTGTGCTGCGGGGCGATGAAGTGGTGACGATCGCGGACGTCGAGCCGTTCGCACGCATTGATCGCGGGATCAAGGGGCTGTTGGTCGGGCTGACGACGGAAGAGATGCCGGTGGTGGGGAAGGCGGCGGCGGGTTCGCTGGACGCGTCGCCCGCGGCGTTGGCGGGTGTGCCGGCGGGGCTGCTGATTCAAAAGCTGAACGACGTCGAGGTGGCGAATTGGAGCCAGGTGAAGGCGGTGCTGGAGCAGGTGCCGGCGGATTCGACGGTGACGATCTCGGGCACGCTCGAAGCGCGGCAGGTGAGCTATCTGGTGAAGCTGGGTGCGAAGGACATCGCGCAGGTGGCGAGCAACCGATACTCGCACGGCCTGCCGCTGAAGCCGATGATCGAGGCTCGCAAGACCAGCAACCCGCTGACGGCGGTCTGGTGGGGCGTTGGCGAGACGCGTGATCTGATCCTGAAGACCTACGTGACGCTGAAGCGTGCGTTTTATGACGGGTCGGTGCCGATGAGTAATTTCTCCGGGCCGGTGGGGATTGTTCATGCGGGGTCGATCTTCGCGGGGCGTGGGACGGACTGGCTGATCTGGTTTCTGGCGTTGATCTCTGCGAACCTGGCGGTGGTGAACTTTTTGCCGATCCCGATCGTCGACGGCGGGCATTTCTGCTTTCTGATTCTGGAGAAGATCACGGGCAAGCCGCCTTCGCCGAAGCTGATGGCGGCGGCGCAGATCGCGGGGCTGGTGCTGATTCTGTCGTTCTTTGTCTTTGTCACGTTCAACGACATTGCCAACTTAATCAAACTTTAATTGCCGGTGAAATTTGTGGCGATTTGCGCATACTGTTGAGACCTCATGAACACCGGCCCGTCGGATAATTCCAACCAACCGTCTCGCACCCGCAACGCGATGCAAGGCGCGCTCAAGCATCGTCAATCGCATCGTCAGCGGGCCCACGACCAGGCGCACACCGAGTCTGACGCGGGCGATTCTGGGTCGGGTCATTCTGATTCGGGCGTGACGGTGGTGACCACGAATCAGCAGATGGCCGCGTGCGTCGAACGGCTCAGGGCGGCCGGGCTGTTCGCGTTCGATACGGAGTTCATTGGCGAATTGACGTACCGTCCGCAGTTGTGCCTGGTGCAGGTTGCGGCGGGCGAGCACGTCGAATTGATCGACCCGCTGGCGGGGCAGTTGGATTTGTCGCCGTTGTGGAAGCTGCTGGCCGACGAGTCGGTGGTGAAGGTGGTTCACGCGGGGGAGCAGGATTTGCAGCACGTCTGGCGATTCGCGGGTGATTCGCCCCGAAGCATTTTTGACACGCAGATCGCGGCCGGTTTCGTCGGGCTGGGCGCGTCGACTTCGCTGGCAAAGCTGACGCTGGAGATCACCGGCAGGCGGATCGCGAAGGGGTTCACGTTGACCGACTGGAGCCGTCGGCCGTTGTCGAACAGTCAACTGCGCTATGCCGCCGAGGATGTTCGATCGTTGTGCCAGATTTACCGCGAGTTGTCGGCCCGAATCAAACAGGTGGGGCACGGGCAGTGGGTTGGGCAGGAGTGCGATCTGCGTTGTGAGCAGGCGCGGGCGAATCATGACCCTGGCGAGGCGTTTCACCGCGTGCGCGGGGCCAGCTCGCAGGAGCCGCGTCAGCAGGCGATCATCAAGCAGCTCGCCGCGTGGCGGGAGATTGCGGCTCAGGAGGCGGATCTGCCGCCGCGAAGTTTGGTGCGTGACGAAGTGCTGATCGAACTGTCGAGACGTGTGCCGACTTCGCCGGACCGACTCGCGGCGATCAAAGGTATGCCGCACCCGGTGGTGGAGCACCACGCCTCGGAGATCATCCGCGCGATCAGCATCGGCAGGTCAGCGCCGGCGGTCGAGCCTGTCGCGTCGGTCGAGAACGACGACAACATTCCGCCCTCTGAAAAGTTCCGCCTCGAAGCACTCTGGGGCGTCGCCCAGTGCATCTGCGCGGCTCGCGGTATCGACCCGACGCTGGTCACCAACAAAAAAGACTTTCAGGATTTCGTCTACAAGCACACACGCAACCTGCCCACGAATGACCTGGCGGTCACACAAGGATGGCGATCAGAACTGCTGGGCGGGCCGTTGATCGAGTGGATGAAAGCCGGCGAGTCGTTGAAGCTGAAATGGAACGCGGGTGACGGTCGCATCGTCGCGGGTTGAACTGTTTAGCGTGTTTTCGGATCGGACATCCAAAGTGCTGGCGCTGCGCTGACGATCCGTACAGGGTTCGCTCGCGGATCGTTTTGCGTCGTGCGCGCGATCTACTCAATTCTTGACGAGCTGTCGGGCGGGGTCGGCCTTGGCGGCGCGGGCGAACGCGGTCTCGCGCCACCGGCACCCGCCGCACGTCCCGCACGGGTCGGCCTGGTTCAATTCGCAATCCCAGGACGACTGGACCGGCGCGTCGACCTGCGTGCCCAGGTCGACCACCTGCCACGGGTCCATCTCAAGGAGCGGCGCGACGATCTCAATGTTCGGCCTGCCGCAGGTGGTCTGCACGAGGTCGTTCCATATCTGCAAATGCTCGGTCGCCCGGGCAAGATCGTTGCCGGCCAGTCCCACCCGCAGGCCCAGGTGAATCGTCGTCGCGTCGTAATGGGCGGCGACCTCGATGCCTCGGGCGATGACGCCCAGCAATCCGATCAATCGCTGGCCCAGGTCGTCGTGAGCGCGCGGGTCGACGATCTGGGTGTCGCGCTTGCCGGGCTTGGTGATCGAGTCGTGCTTGAGGGTGTGATTTCGGTAGGGCTTGAAGTGCGCGACCTGCTGGTCAAACAGGGCCGACCTGCGGGACTGGTTGAGTTCGCCGGTGTCGATTTGAATCAGGACGAGCCGGTATTTCTGGTGCGCCAGCGTTATCGCGACGCACGCACACAGCGAGCTGTCTGTCAACGCGATGGCGAGTTCCCTGGGCATGTCTTTCAAGCGTACCCCGAACCGGCCCGGGTTCAAAAGGGAGGGTCTGCCAGGAACCATCTGCCAGGCAGCATCACAATAGACGCGCAGGTGATTTGGACGATAGGAAAATTGGACGATAGGAAAATTGGACGATAGGAAACTTGGACGATAGGAAAATTGGACGATAGGAAAATTGGACGATAGTGAAGACTCAACACAACACGATGGCCAGAAAGACCCCCGACTCTCCCGTCAGCAGCCCGGCGACGACCCTTCTGGGCATCGACCCGGGTCTGATTCGCACCGGCTATGGCGTCATTTCCTGCGTGGGCTTGAAGTCGAGCGTAATCGATGCGGGCGTGATTCGCCTTGAGCCCAAAGAGACGATCGCCCAGCGTCTGGTCGAGCTTGAGCGCGAGCTCGACGCGATTTTTGAAGAGCACACGGTTGATGTGTGTGCCGTCGAGCAGTTGTACGCGCACTACGCGCACCCGCGCACGGCGATTCTCATGGGCCACGCCCGCGGGGTGATTCTGCTGGTCGCCCAGCGGCACGGGGTTCGGCTCGTCGAGTTGTCGGCCAATCGCGTGAAGCAGTCATTGACCGGGCACGGCCACGCGAGCAAGAGCCAGATGCAGCAGGGCGTTAAGACGGCGTTCGGACTGGCAACGGTGCCCGAGCCGGCAGACGTCGCCGACGCGATGGCGATCGCGCTGTGCGCCTACCGACAGGTGGGGTTGAAGTACAAGCGATGAAGGCGCCGCGGGATTATTAGTGTCTCGACAATCACGGCGGAATCGGGGAAAGTCCCACGTCAATGAGCCCCGAAGCCGTCATCGCCATCGTTATCGCTGTCGTGTTGATTCCGACGATCTGGTTGATCGCCGTGTACAACCGCATGGTGAAGTTAAAGCAGTATGTGCGGGACAGTTGGGCGGGAATCGATGTGGAGCTCAAGCGGCGTTACGACCTGATCCCGAATCTAGTCGAGACCGTGAAGGCCTACGCCTCGCACGAGAAGGAGGTCTTGAGCCGCGTGGTGGAACTGCGTAACTCGGCGGCGGCAAGTACGGGCTCGGCCGCGTCGCAGGCGGTGGACGAGCAGAAGTTGCAGATGGGGATGAAGCAGTTGTTCATGGTGGCCGAGGCGTACCCGCAGTTGAAGGCCGACGCGAATTTCCGGGCCCTGCAGTCCGAACTGGCGAACACCGAAGACCGCGTCGCCGCGGCCCGGCGATTCTTCAACGGCAACGTCCGCGACATGAACCAGATTTGCGCGACCTTTCCGACCAATGTCGTCGCGAACGTCTTTGGGATTCGTCCGGAGACGTATTTCGAGATCAGCGACGAGGCCGAGCGGGTGGTGCCCAGAGTTGCGGTTTGAGTTTCACTTTTTCATCCAGATGACCTCGCCGCTGCAAAAGGCGAGCGAGCCGGCGGCACAATCGACAATGACGCGCGCGACGTCGTCGGGGTCAAGCGTGAACTGAGACGGGAAGTCTTCGACCGAGGCGATGTCGCGAAGGGCCTTGGTTTCGACGGCACCCGGTGCGACGGCGACCGCGCGAATGCCGTGTGCGGCGCCTTCGCGGGCCAGCGTGAGCGTCAGCATGTTCAACGCGGCCTTGGCGCTGGCGTAGGCGTGAAACCCGCCGAGCGGATCTCGCGCGGCCTGCGAGCTGACGTTCACGATGACGCCCTTGCTCTGTTTTAACCAGGGCCACGCATGGTGAACCAGCGCGAACGGGCCGAAGAGATTGGTGGCAAACTGTGACGCGAACTGCGAGGGCGAAGTCTGCCCGACGTCGAGCCTAAGGGCATGGCCCGCGTTGTTGACGAGCACGTCGATCCGCCCGGCGAAGTCGATCGCGGTTTGAATGACACGCCGCACCGAGGCTTCGTCACCCACGTCGGCGGCGACGCACCGGCACATCGCGTCGCCGGCCAGGCGGGCGGTCTCCTGAAGCTGGTCCATCGACCGTGAAACCAGAACCAGGCGATATCCCATCACGGCGAAGCGAAGCGCGGTCGCGCGGCCGATGCCCCGGCCCGCACCGGTGATGACGGCCACGGGTGTGTGTGCTTGTGCGTTCATGCAGGGCATTATGGGAAGCCACTGCGGGCAATCCGTCAAATCGGTGGCAGGACGGTCAATGCGAATCCGCCGAATGCCGATAAACTGATGGACGGCGTTCGCCCGCGCGGGCCCACGCTCCGGATCACTAAGACGGGAAATCGCAACGGGAAATCGCACGATGGTCATTCGTTCCAAAACAATCCGACGGCTTTCGATCCTCGCGGCTGCCTCAGGCGTTGTGCTGCTGCTGGGGCTTGGCCTGTATGTGAGAAACGTGATCGTCCGTGGCAATCAGCTCGCGGCCGACCGGGTCGCGGGGATGAAGGCGTTCGGCGAGTCGAACTTCAGCGACGCCGCGTGGAAGCTGCATCAGGTTGTCGAGCGAGACGCGAACGACTTTGAGGCCGCCTATGCGTATGCCGCCAGTCGCGCCGAACTCGGCTCGGGCGACGGGTCGCATCTGGTCGAAGCGAGAAAGCTCTTACGCAATCTCGTTCTCCAACAACCGACGAACCTGCAGGCCCGGCACAAGCTCATGGAGGTGTATGAGAAAAGCGGGCTCGCCAGCGATCTCTTCGAGCTCGCCAACGACACGCTCAAGACGAACCCGAAGGACGTGGAGAGCTTGAAGTACCGCGTGGCCGTGCTGCAGCACCAGGGCAAGCTGATCGAAGCATTACAGGCGTCTCGCGCGGTGAACGATGTCGTGCCGCTGGACGTGCAGGCGCACGTGGACACGTTAAATCTGATGCTGCGAAATCGGTTCCCGGCGTCGGACATTCTCGCGCGGGCACAGGAGATCGTCCTGGCCCATCCGGACGACAAGCGCCTGCTCCTGGTCCTTTCATGGGCAAAGCGTGACACGGGGGACGTGGTAGGTTCGGATCAGTTGCTTGAGCAGTTGCTGGCCGAAGCGCCGCCGGCCGACCCGGACTATTTGCGGATGCTGGTTCGCACGCTCGATTATTCCGGCCGGTTTGATCGTTCACAGCAGGTGCTCGAACGCGCGTCGCTGGCCACGTCGGACGTGAAGCTGCTGGAGCCTCTGATCGAGCGGCTATGGCAGGGCGGTCGCTTCGCGGATGTCGCCGAGCGACTTTCGGGCGAGACCAGCAAGCCGCGTGCGGACGTGGAACTGGTGGCGTATCACACGATGGCGCTGTTCTCGCTCGGGCAGGAGACGCCCGCCCGCGAGTTGCTGAAAGGATTGGAGAACCGAACCGGCGAGCAGGCGGCCCAGGTGTGGGCGAAGGCGATCAAAATTCGATTCGCCTCGCCGGAGATGTCCCTGGCGGATTCGACACGGGAGCTGCGTGACGTGGTGAGCCGCGACCCGGCCAACGGTGTTTTCTCTGCGTGGCTGGCTTCGAATCTTTCGCAAGGCGGCGAGCTGACCGCGGCGTTGGAAATGTGGGAGAACTCGGTTCGATTGATCCCGAGCTGGGCCGTGCCTCATCTTGAGATGTCACAGGCGATGTTGCAGGCGGGGCGGGTCGAGCCCGCGTGGCAGGCGGCGCGACAGGCCTATCAGCGTCAGCCCGAGCCGCGGGTGACGTTCGTTCAGCTTGCCGTGACGACGCACCTGATGCTTCGCGAACGGCCGGACGCGAAGATCGCAACGGAGCTTCTCGACACGCTCGAGCGGTATCAGGTTCGGTTCCCGAACGACACCGCGACGCTGCCGATTTACGTCGCGAGCCTCGCCCGCGCGGGCAATGGCGACCGCGCCCGAGAAGTCGCAGACGCGTTTTTGCAATCGCCCAACTCATCGCGGGCGGCCGCGCTCGAGCAGTTGCTCGCCGTCTCGCAGGAGTACGAGCTGGGGTTGACGCAGGCGATCTCGAAGCGGGCGATCGACACCAGGCAGTTGTCGCCGGCACTCGGGCTGGCGCAGGCCCGCGAGATCGAGTCGGTCGAAGGTTTCGACAAGGGGCTGCAAAGTTTCGCGTCGTTTCCACGGGACTCTGGCACGCCCGGCGACTGGGGTTTGGCGCAAGCGCGATTCGAAGAAGCCGTCCGACCGTCGGCCGCCGCGTTGACATGGAGATCGCTCGCCAAGGCGAATCCCGCGCAGCTGGGCATTCAGCTGGCGGTGCTCGAAGAGGCCTTGAGTGTTCGCGGAGACCGCGCGTTCGTTCTGGAGACGATCGATCGCGTGAAGGCGATCGTCGGCGAAAGCTCTGGTCGCTGGCAGATCGAAAAAGCCAGGTGGCTGCTGGAAGGAGGCACCGACGACCAGGCCCGCGAGGCCGCAGCGCTGCTGAGCGTGCTGGTTCAAAACAACACCGCCGACGCACAGACGCGCGTGATGCTCGCGCGGGCGCTGGTTCGGGTGAATTCGACGCCGACGGCGATCGAGCACCTGCGCGCCGCGATCGAGCAGAACCCCTCCGCGCCCGCGCCGGCTATTGAACTGTGCAAACTGCTGATCGCCGCGGGCAAGCGCGACGAGATGGAAAAGGTTCTGGCGCGGCTCGCCTCTTTCGACCCCTCGGACAAGGCCGACCGTGTCGCGGTGTGCCTGGCGCTGATTGAAGCGGGGATGCCCGACCCTGCGGTCACACTGCTCGAGCGGGCCGTCGCCAAGAACACGATCGACCCCGACGGTCTGTTGCTGCTGGCGGAACTCAAGGCGTCGGCGAACCAGACCACTCAGGCCGCCAGCCTCTACACGCAGCTGCTCATGCAGCCTTCGCCCGGCCAAGCCGCCAAGGTGTCTGCCGCTACTTTCCTCAGACGCAGCGGCGATGACGCGCGTGCGATGCAACTCATCGACGAAGTGATCGCCGACAGCGCGAAGGAGCCCAGCGTCAAATCACTGGCAATGCTCGCCCAGTACCACGGACTGTTCGGCGAGGTCGAAGCGGCGCGACAGAGCTATCAGTCGGCCATCCAGCTCGCACCGCAGAATGTCGAAGTCGTTCGCCAGGCGGTCATGTACGAGCTGTCTCAAGGTGACGCCCAAAGCGCAATGACGCTGGTCGATCGCTCTCGCCAGACGGTCGCCGATAAGGGGCAACTCGAACAGCTCGCGACGCAGGTGCGGCTTGCGAACGCGTCGGCCCCGGCGTCCCTGCGCGAACTCGCGAAGAGTATGGCCGAGGATCAACAGCGGTCCGCACAGGCGAAGGCGATCGACGCGCTCGCCAGCGCGATCGAGTCGGGCGCGCCCGGCGACGACCCTGATCTGGCTCGGGCACTGGCCGACCTTGCAAGGCAATACCCGGCGGCGATCGCCCTTCAACAACGCGCCATCACCCAACTGATCCAGGCGAACATGCCCTTAGACGCGGCCGACCTTGCCAGACGACTCGCGCAGGCGATGCCGACCCATGCCGTCGCACTGCGACTTGCGGCGAGAACCGCGCTTCAGTGCGGTCGGCCCGGCGAAGCCCAGGACTACGCCCGGCGTTGGCGAGCCAGCACCGGCGACCCCGTGGAGCAAATGGACGCCGACTTCGTGCTGGCTTCGATTCTGATGGGCAACGACCGCGTGCAGGAGGCGATGAATCGAATTAGGCCGCACCTGGCGAACGTAAAAGGCGAACAAGAATTCAATGTCATGGTGGCGGCGCAGGTGATCAGACGCGCGGGCAGTGCGTCGGACGCGGCACGGTTTCTGGAGCCGATGCTCGCGACGTCAACGCCGGCCCGATCGGCATGGATGTCGATCTCGTCGTCACTCAGCGACGTGGTCGCGCGCCGGGCGATGCTGACTCAATTCGCCCGAGTCGTAGCGAGCACGGCTTCGGTCGATACGCTCTCGCTCGCGCGCGAGTGGGCCTCCGTCTTCGAACGATCCTCGGATCCGGCAGACCTGAAGAAGGCGGTCGAACTGGCGGAACAATGCCTGGCCGTGCCCGAGTTGAAACGAAGCGCGACGCTGGTTCTTGCGGAAGCGCTGAGGCGGTCGGGCGACGACAAACGCTCGGTCGCGCTGCTTGAAGAGTTGGTCAAGTCAGACGCGAACGACGCCGCCGCGGCGAACGCGCTGGCGTTCACGCTGCTAAGCATCGGCCAGGCGAACGACCGGGCGGAGGCCTTGGCACGAACGTCGGCGACGCTCGCGCCGCAAGCCGCGGTTCCGCTCGACACGCTGGCGCGGGTGCTGGTGGCGCGAGGCAAGCCCGACGAAGCCGCCGCCACTTTCGAACAGGCTCTAAAGCTCGACCGAAACTACCTTGACGCGATGGTCGGGCTCGCGTCGCTCAGGCAGAGCCAGCAGCGGGCCGATCAGGTGCAGTTGCTTATGTCGCGGGTGGATCAGCGGCTGGCCGAGCTGGGAAGTTCGCCGGCGTTCGTGGTGCCGTCGCACTTGCGGAATGAACTCGCGAAGCTGCGTGAGGGTGTGTCGACGGTGCCCGCACAGTAGATGACGATCACAATGTAGTCATCTCGCGGCGGTCATCTCGCAGCGCCATCGCTTCGGCGTTCGCGGCGATACATGCGCCAGTAACCGACGGTGGCTACGCCGCAGGTGAGTGTGATGACGACGAACACCCACCTGCCCATAAGTGGGAAGAGAATGAGCGTGGCGACGAACGGCGCGAGCAGCCCGCGGACGCCGGTGAGCATGACGTGGACGCCCTGATAGTTGGCGATGCGGTCCTTGCCTGCGAAGGCGCTTTGGCCCAGATTCCACGCGAGATTTCCGCCGGCATTACTCACGCCTAAGAGGATGCCCGCCAACGCGAACACCCACAGGTTGCCCATCAGCATTGACGTTGCCAGGACGACGTGTGCCAGTAAGGCCGCGAGGCTTTGGAGCGCGCGAAAACGGAAGATCGAGACGCGGTCGAACAGCGGCGCCCACACCTGCGAGAAGACCATCATCGTGAACTGCGGCAGCGCGAAGACCAGAAACGTCGCGAGCAGATAGTCGCTTTTCTGGTCGGTCAATTCCTTGCTGACGATCCACGTCATGACCGGCTGTGCCATCATGAAACTGAAGCCCTGGAAAAACTGCCAGCGTTGATAAGCGCGGAAGGTGGGATCTTCCTTGAGAAGGATCGCGGAGTGTTTGAATGCGGTAAAGAGAGTTTTGAAGAACCCGACGCGCACGGGCGGCGGGGCCTTGCGAAGATAAGCGCGCTCGCCGCGGACGTGGATGCGGGAAAACTGTACGACTCCCGCCAGGCCCATGAGCGCGCCAACGAGATAGATATAGACGTAAAGCCCGGGGTACTGGTCGAGGAACAGCCCCGCGACGAGCGTGGCGATAACGAGCACGCCTGTGGTGACGACGGTGATTCTGCTGACGATCTGCCCGCGGGCGCGGCTCGGGTAATTGAATCGCCACATGACGCCGCGAAGGGCGATGATGCCCGACGCGACCAGCCGCGCGGCGACGATGAGCGCGGCGAAGAGCCAGCCAGCCATGGTGCGGTGGTCGTCGGGAATCAGCCGGGTGGTGGCGATCAGTGCGACACAGCAGATCAGGACGATCTGCAGCGCGTTGATGAACGGGATCAGCCGTCGGCCGGCGGCGCGAGACGTCCAGTAGATCGCCATGATGCTGCCGAACATCGGGGCGGCAACCAGCACGGCGTTCAGCGACATCGACGCGTCGAAGTATTTGTTGGCGATCACGCCGGCGAACGTGCCCTCGGTCATCGCCGCCGCGATCGGATAGGTGAAGGCGGTACGAAGCTCCCTGACGTAGTTCGCCCGCGACATGAACGGCTGATGCCGCGGGGCGAACGAGAAATATCGCGAGAGCAGTGTCAATCGACGCAACAGCATACTGTTTAGCGGCTCACGGTGATATAGTCGACGGCCATGCGCAGACCGAGGAACCTTATCGTTTCGATCCTGTTAATGGGTGTTTGGTCTTCGGTGGTTTTGGCACAACCTGTGCCCGCGCCCGACGCGCGACAGCCCGGGCTGACTCTGATGGTCTACGACATCGGTCAGGACATGGCGAGGCTGCCGATGTTGATTGCGGGCCAGACGCCCAACGTGAGCAAAGACGTCCCAGGGCCTGAGCTTGGTGAGGGCGATTTCGAAATCAAGGACAAATTTCTGGCCGTCGTGAGCGGGTTTTTGAGTATCGAACAGGCCGGCGATTACGCGTTTGAGCTTCGCAGCGACGACGGGGCGGAATTGCTGATCGACGGCCGCGTGGTGATCAACCACGACGGTCTGCACGGCATGAATGTGCCGAAGGAAGGTGTGGTGACGCTCGGGGTCGGCGTTCATCCGGTGCTGATTCGCCTCTTCGAAAACTACGGCGCGTGTGGGTTGAAACTCTCGTGGAAGCGGCCGGGGCAAAGCGATTGGGAAGTCGTGCCGACGTCGGCATTGTTCACGCAGGCGC
>Ga0105048_10013063_pt1 | contig 12982 bp, 11 predicted proteins | sample MAT05_FD_78382 | JGI IMG/M metagenome (GOLD analysis project Ga0105048, IMG submission 78382) | Freshwater microbial communities from Lake Fryxell liftoff mats and glacier meltwater in Antarctica - MAT-05 | ecosystem: Environmental > Aquatic > Freshwater > Ice > Liftoff microbial mat | place...
ATTGTTGATTACTGTCTTACCCATGATATACAAGTTAGAAATATACCTCCGGTAGATGAGTGGATAAAGGGCCACCTCAGCATTTCCCAACTCAAAGAAATTAAGATAGAAGAATTGCTGGGCCGCCCACAGATAAATCTTAAAAACAGAAAAGTCGAAAACCTGCTCAAAAGCAAAAGAATCCTGATAACAGGTGCCGCTGGTTCTATAGGAAGCGAAATAGCAAGACAGGTGGCCAACATAAATCCCTCATTGGTTATTCTATGCGACCAAACCGAAACCGGCCTTCACGACCTTGAATATGAACTTAAAAATGCTGCACTCAAATGCAATGATATAATTGTTTATATCGGCGACATCCGCGACGAGCATTCTATGGAGAACCTCTTTGTGAAATTTCGGCCCGATATTGTGTTTCATGCAGCAGCTTACAAGCATGTGCCCATTATGGAGTTTCACCCAAGCGAAGCAATACGCAACAACGTAATGGGTACCAAAGTACTGGCCGACCTTTCTATTGAATACGGTGTAGAAAGATTTTTGTTTATTTCCACAGACAAGGCCATCAACCCTACTAATGTAATGGGGGCTTCCAAAAGGTTAGCCGAAATTTATGTGCAGTCGTTGGGCAACCGGAGCAAAAAAGTAGTGCACCTTACCAACAATAACCACGACCACCACAATGGCAATGCCCGCCATGGTGTTACAAAATTTATAACCACCCGTTTTGGAAATGTATTGGGTAGCAACGGATCAGTTATACCCCGGTTTAAAGAACAAATTCAAAATGGAGGCCCGGTTACGGTTACGCATCCTGATATACATCGGTTCTTTATGACGATACCCGAAGCGTGTAACCTGGTACTGGAAGCAGTAACCATGGGAGAAGGCAGCGAAATATTTATTTTCGATATGGGCGATCCGGTAAAGATTATAGACCTGGCCCGTAAAATGATACGGCTCTCAGGTTTAATACCTGGTAAAGACATTGACATTCGTTTTACTGGCCTTCGCCCCGGCGAAAAACTTTATGAAGAACTGCTGAACAAAAGCGAAATGGTGATACCCACACATCATCATAAGATTATGATAGCCAAAGTGATGGAATACGATTTCTACGAAATCAATAAAGCGATAGACGAACTAATACAAAAGGCATTATTTAACCACGATGAAGAAGTGGTTAGAAAAATGAAAAGAATACTACCGGAATTTATCAGCAACAATTCCATCTATCAGTCTTTTGATGAAATAAACCCGGATGCAGTAATGGTAAGTAATTAGCCAATCTGCCTGCAATTATTTAATTGATTATGAACAATGTTATTTACAAAGTATCATACACACCCCATCACGCTTCTTCAATTATCTGATTGTTCCGTTGGCCAACTTTGATAATTTATTAATTGCCATATTAAAACACTTATATCATTAGCTAATTGGCACATTGGCTAATTAGCCAATTACTCACCATGGGCCTGTTCAGTTTTTTAAAATCTACCCCGGCACGCATACCCGCCGACCTTTCATTTATTGGTGTGGACATGCACTCGCACCTGCTGCCGGCTCTGGACGATGGCAGCCAGAATATCGACGACTCCATTCATTTTATAAAAGCACTCCATGAGCTTGGGTACCATAAATTTATTTGTACTCCACATATCATCAGCGATATGTACCCCAACACCAAAGAAACGATTGACCCGGCTTATGAACTGGTTAAAGCGAGGCTTGCGGAAGAAAATATACCCGTGGAAATTTCTTATGCCGCGGAGTTTATGGTAAACGCCGATTTTGATCAGATTATCAAAGACGAAAAGCTATTGGTGTTCGGTAAAAATTATGTGCTGATAGAAATGAGCTACATGGCCGCTTCGCCCAATATAAAAGAAGTGATTTTTGATTTAATAATGAGAGGCTACAAGCCCGTACTGGCACACCCTGAGCGGTACAGTTATTACCATAATAGAAGTGGTGCCATAGACGACTTCATTGACGCCGGTTGTTTGCTACAGGTAAACATACTATCGCTTACCGGTATGTATGGTAAAGAAGTAAAAAGAATGGCCGAAGCATTGATAAGTCAAAAGCTGATTTCTTTTGCCGGTACCGATTTACACCACGATAGGCACTTGGCTATGATGCAGCAATTGGCTACTGACCCAGCCATTATTAACCAGTTGCAATCGTTAAAGTTGCTTAATAGTGAGCTATAGCCAGTTGCCGTAACTAGCTAACAGTTACGGGTTGCCTGGGCATCAAATGTTGATTAGCTTCCATCCTTTATCTACCATCAATCCCCTTTCGTCTTTTATTTTTTATTTCGTCTATCGTCTGTCATCTATGAAAGATTTCAAAAAATATTACATTATACCAGCCCGGCCCGAAGAACTATTCATGGCGCTTACCAACCCTGCCACCATTCAATTGTGGACTGGAGAAGTGGCGGAGATGAGTACCGAGCCAGGTTCTGAATTTGAGTTATGGGATGGCAGCATTGCCGGCAAAAACCTAGAGTTTGTGGAAGCAAAGAAAATTGTACAGCAATGGTATTTTGGTGATCAGGAAGACGACTCAATCGTAACTATTAAACTACATGCTCATAAAGACGGCACCTCCGTAGAACTGAAACACACAAACATTCCCGATGCCGATTTTGATTCCATAACTGAAGGCTGGAACGAAAGCTATTTTGGGTCGTTATTTGAATTCTATTCGTAGTGGCAGCCCTTGCGGCTAACGCTGTTAACTGTTTAAAATTTGGTTGGGGGCACATATTAAGGCATTAGAAATATGCCATACTGTAGAACGGAGCCCCGTAATGCTACGGGGTAATAACGTTAGCCAAATTGTGCTGCTATGGAAAACAGCAGCCGGTAAACCGCCGTAATAAACGAAGCTGGTAAAAAATATATTTCCAAACAACACCTAAGAGACCTCCTACATTTTTTTCTTTTTGGGCATCACCTACCATTAATCAAGTATCTAAACCCCTGAACCAATTTAAAATACTTAACATGAGAACCATTACACGCCTGTTCTCCCTGCTTGCTGCTATTATTTTACCTGTAGCCCTTTGGGCAAACGTTATTGTAAAAGGAACGGTTAAATACACCAATGGCCAACCTGCCACCAATTACGAAGTCATTATTGAGTCCGACTCCATCCCCACACCCCCAAATCCTACGTGCCTAATACGGCATGTAAAACGAACCAATGCCAACGGCTTTTACCATGACACATTGGTTTGTAGCACGCCTATTACCCGTGTAATCGTATGGGTAAAAAATTGCGATGGCACCATTATTCGCCACCTCCATCAGGTACCGGCAAGCGGCATTGTTGAAAGCAACTTTGTGGTATGTATCAATGCTGGCTGTAGGGCACATTTTGGCTGGAGCCGCCTGACCGCTACCCCACTTACTATCGCATTTACCGACAGTTCCTCTGCGGGATCCAATACGGACAGTATCCTAAGCCGCAAATGGAGTTTTGGCGACGGAACCTACGACAGCACTCAGGTAAACCCTACCCATACCTACGCTCAAACCGGGGGATACAATGTATGCCTGCGCATAAAAACCCGCAATGGTTGCGTAAGCGAAATTTGCAAGTTTGTTCAGGCAGGTAATTACGAATGCCACCCCGAATTCAACTTTGAACCAGTACCAGGTACCGTAAACCTAATTAGGTTTAATAGCGCTCCCAGCACAATTAGCCCAACCGATAGCATCATAAACCGCAAATGGACTTTTGGCGATGGCACTAGTTTAAATGGTAACGTAATAGCGCCGCTACACCAATACAATAATCCGGGTGCTTATAGTGTTTGCCTAACTATAAAAACAAAATTGGGCTGCGAAAAAATAGTTTGCAAACCCATTGTATTTGGCCAACTTAATTGCCATGCAAATTTTTTGCACGAAGTGCTTGCACCCACGCCCAATACAAGTGGCAGGGCTGTAAAATTTCGCAGTCAAACCAGTACCACCGGCCCGCTCGATAGCATTGTAAACCGTAAGTGGAAATTTGGTGATGGCACCAACCTTGATGGCAATGTAATTGAGCCTGTTCATGTATATCAACAGCCGGGCGCCTACATGGTTTGCCTCTACATAACATCTGCCCGGGGCTGTAAAGACAGTGTGTGCAAGCCGGTGGTAGTACCACCTCATACTTTCCGCTGCCAGCCTAAGTTTACACATTTTGCTACCGGCTTATCGGTAAAGTTAAATAGTGCACCATCCATGCTGGCTCCAGGCGACAGCATCACTAACCGTTTCTGGACATTTGGCGACGGTACATCAGGTGGCAATCTTGCTGAAATAAACCATGTTTATGCAAGGGCAGGCGAATATGAAGTATGCCTGCGCATACAAACCCGCAGCGGCTGTATGGAAACCTGGTGTAAGAAAGTAGCTGTTGTAAATGTGGCCGGTAATTGCGTGCCTTACTTTACCGCCGAACAAATACCGGGCGCCGTCCGCACCATCCGGTTCAACAGTATCGCATCGTACAGCCAATTGCCTGGGGATAGTATCGTAGAACGACTTTGGACATTTGGCAATGGCGCAACATTAGGTGGTAATGTTATTAACCCAACCCATCAATACAATATAAGGGGTGCCTATACGGTTTGCCTCAAACTTAAAACAAGGTTGGGTTGCGAAACCCGCTGGTGCCGCGAAATAATGGTGCAAGGGCTCGACAGCAACAACACCGGTGAAGCCGTTAAAATAGTGAGCCTTTACCCGGTGCCGGTAACTACTTTACTTAATGCAGTTATCTGGAGCAAGTACAATAATGTAAACAGCACCCTCGCTATCTACGACATATACGGTGTAAAAAAATGGAGCCAGAATAAGTTGCTTTCTATTGGGAACAGTACCCATCTGGTGCCTGTTAGCCAGTTAGCCAATGGCCCGTACATTTTCAGGGTTACCACTATCTATGGCGTAACGAGCAGAAATTTTTATAAAGTACAATAAGAAGATATAAACTGAAAAAACACCCCTGAAATCAGGGGTGTTTTTTTTAATAATGTTGAGCTGCAGGGAGTCGAACCCTGGTCCAAACAAATCCGCCATACGCCTTCTACATGCTTATTTGATGATTACTTGTCGGCACGATGCAGGACCTCAACCTACCAACATAATACGTAGCTGTATAGTCTTAAGCAACCGTCACAGCCTTCGGTTGCAGCAGCCTCTTCTTTATTTAGCTAACAGAACAGCATGGAGACATAAGCCTATTTAAAAACATAGTACCCGGCATAGAAGCATACGCAAAATTGATACATTATCCCGGACAGAAAATCCCACACAAACGCTGACGACAACCTAATTAAGAAAGCCAACAACCTTTCAATCATTGGCTTTCTTACCCTTATAAATGAACACCCTTTCCCTTATTAATTATCTACCACCATGTAAATGGCGTTCATATAATCGTTATCAGTTATAGGTGTTATACCCAAGTTTTTTACAATGCAGCCTATAGTGTAAGTACCGGCACCTGGGTGTACGTTTCCAGCAAATGCATAGCTATTACGCCCGGCTTTAAAGCTATGAATGCTAAAGTTGCCACCCGCCATGTTAGTAATTATTGAACCCGCAACTGTAGATTGGTACCCGGCGCCAATGTATCCAATTGTTGGTGCAGACCCGGTAGCAAGGCCGAGCGGCACCTCACCCCACAGCAATAATCTCTGATTTGCCGTAAGGGTTACCTCGGCTGTTGGGCCAACAAAAACATAAACCGGTGAAGAGGGTGCGATACTTGCCCCTGCATAACCGCTAATGGGACGGCTAGTCACTATACCAGATGGCCCTTGTGGGCCCTGTGGCCCTGTGGCACCTTGCTGGCCTGTGGCACCTGTACCCACACGCTGCCACGTGGGGAGTAGAGCCGTACCAGTATTGGCATACAGGCCCGCTCCCGAAAGACCGTTGCTGTTGCTGGCGCTGGTATTGTACACGATCAGGTATTGAGCCGGACCTTTAATACTAACGGCATCCGTGGAAGAGACCAAGGCAATTCTTGGTAACAAAATTCCTTTACTACCGGAGCTTACATCGAGCATGGCACTGGTATCAGCAGCAACGCCCGTGGCATTTACACCAATATTTTGTGCGGTAGCTGAAAGGGTTGCGAATAAACTGATCGCTAAGCATAACTTTTCATGATTTTTATTTTTAATGTGTTTTTAGTTGAGGAAATTTATTGATGTTGAATAGCACTTTTTAGATGAGTTCAGGATCATTGTTTGATGATATTGAGCGTTTGAACGTCTTTACCGGTTGTGATACGCACCCTGTAATTACCGCTGGCCATAGCCGACATTGCCAAACGTGTGGTAGGTGCTGATACCGTTTGCGATAGCACCATTTTACCGCCGGCATCGTACACTTGCAGCAATGGATGCTGCGAAACAAGTGCCTGGGGTACCTGTACATAGCAAGCATCTTTTACCGGGTTGGGGTATACAAAGAATTGCTCTGTTGCGTTGCGGTTAACGGATACCAAGGTGCTATAATGCTGACTGCCATCCAGATCCACCCATTTTAGGCGATAGTAACTGATGCCTGCAAGCGGAGAACCGTCGGTATAGGAATAACTGCGGGCAGTAGTGCTATTGCCAGCCGCCGGCAACTGGCCTATTTTACTGAAAGAAACCCCGTCATTTCCGCGTTCTATTTCAAACAACTTTGTATTCGTTTCCATGGCCGTCTGCCATGACGTTAATACATCCGCAGAGCGGCTGGCCGCTTTAAAATACACCAGCGATATCGGCAACGGGGCGCTACCATCTACCAGTGTCCACCATGGGAATACATTGCCATCGTCAAGGTTGGCCACCTTCACCAGATTGTTACCGGGCAGTGAGGTGGAATTAGGAAAGTAGTCGTCCCAATTCAGCAAATTGCTATTCCAGCGTTGCGCTATAAGAGAAGCAGGGCTAATACTATTGCCAGCACCCGTCGCTTCTTCAGGAGCGTAGGAAAGCTCCAGGTTGGTGATGTCGGGAAACTGGGTATACCCTTGTGGCTGTACCCGCCAAAAACGATCTACCAACTTATTGCTGTTATCAGCACCGTTGCGATCTACATTGGTTACAGTTGGCGGCAGGTAAGCACTGTTTTGCCAGTCAGCACCGGCATAGGTGGCAAAGGTAAAATTGCCATCATTGGTGGCGCCTGAACGCAATTTGAACACGGTAGGGATATATTGCCCGGTAATGGTTACGAAAGGCACCCGTAACGTGGCAGTGTTATTGCCAACCTGCCAAACGACGCGGTTATCGGCTGCTTCGCTAATGATTCCTCCGGAGATAGAACGGTTTACTGTGCTTCCGGTAATAACGAGAGCTGCTCCATTGGTAATGCGCATATACCCTCCGTTGATGGCCAGCTGTGCCCCGGCGCTACCGGCGATACCTGCTAAAAGCCATAACAGGCTTAGTACTCTTTTCATGCTGTAGGTGTTTTGTATGATGGATAAATTGTGATCGATGGACCAAAACTAATATGCCAATTGGAGCACCTAAAACAGCATGTAACAACCGGAGCGGGTTAGTGGGTAACTGGTCAGTTCTGGGTATTGATGGGAAATGACCGGCGCGGAAAATCGGAGGCCTTAGAGTTAATGTTACTATATGCTTCACATCGGGTAAACGTGGCCCAGGTTGGGTGCATAAATGACTACGGTTGCCTACGTGTTTCAACGGACAATAAATTGTTCGGACCAAGGTCCGGTTGCGGCATCTGTTAATCAATGCTGTGATAAGACGTTAAAACAGTATTAACAATTGCAAAAGAAAATATTTAAACTGTCTATTCCGGTACGATCGTAGCGAGCCGTAAATTATTGATGACCAATCAGGAAGATTAATGTACACAAAGCGCTTTATGTGAGATATATTATACATGTGTTCACAAACTAAGATGCAGGACCTCCGTCCTGCATCTTAATTTGTTGTTGCAAAATATATACGTAAGCCGCCAACAAAAATCAAGAGTACTGTGCATAGTTTTTTGTAGGCATGAATGAATCCCTTTGTTTGTAAATAATATTGAAAGATATTTTGCTCTGGCCAGTTTTTATGGTAAAAACAATATTGGTGGGGTCTCTGCTAATGCATGCAAACCAAAATATTTTTAAAACCCGAGACCTAGAGTATTGATCGGGGATCTATACGTGTTTTTTAAATGAAGTAAAAGTATCATTTACTTAGAACCTATCTATAGCAAAATGAACCAGCGGCGGCCACGTAACAAACGGATATTTAGCTCATGCACCGAACTCCTCGGCGGGTATATCGGCAAGATTGTAATAGACCTTGATGCAGTTTGCCTCTGCGATCTTTACATCAGCATCAGCACCTTTAGAAACTCCTTCGATTCGCAGAAGCGCATCGCATTTTAACAACAAGCGATGGGCAACGGGATAAGAAATTTCCTCATACACCTCGCCCCCGGGTTGTTGGCAGCCAGCCAAGTGTAATAACGGCAAAGCCAGCCACTCGCCTATTACCGGAATATGTCCAAGCCTGAAGATGGGTAATGCCATCGCTTCCAGGCGTTGCAAATTTTCCTTCATCTTTTGTGGATCGTCGTTGGTTCCGGTACGATAAGGGCCGCTAATTAAAATTAACATGGTCTTGAAATTTTGTGGCTATAAAATGTTGTTGAATAAATCTTAGGCTCGCATTTTCTCTTGCTTGCTAGCCATCATTACACCAGCTAGTTCAGTTTACACTTCCGTCCAGGCAGTCTTTAATGATTCATTCCAGGCAGTTCCCGATCCTTGTTGCAGGGTACAGAGCAATACGTTACCCACTGCTACGTAATGTTCCTCTTTTACACCATACGTGTCGTGCCGCCTGGCCAATTTATTCACTTCGTCCATAATATCATGCTGCTTGTCTAATTTTGCTATTACATATGACAGCATGGTCAATAGTATTTTAGACCGTTCCGGCATGGGTGTCCTGCTGAACATTTGTTTTACCCCCGGCATTATTTCGAATAGGCGATTGTAAAATAATTCGCCTACCATTTCCATTTCTATGGAGGCAACCTATGTCCAGCTGTCTTTTACGAGTGTGATGTGTGCTTGTGTCATTTAAAGATTTCTATTTGATGATTAAAAAGGAAGTTTTGAAATTATTTCTGTAACTGCCTGAACGGTCTTATTGTTTAATTTGCAGTTGCCTTACTGCCCAATACAAGATAATAGATGCCGCAGCACCTGCATTTACAATTGCGGCTAAAAAAGAGAATTTATGTGTTTTATATCCAATTACGCAAAACGAAAAGTATATAAGCAACCTGTTCAGTGATGTCTAAATACCTGCGTTACATTTTTATAGGTATATTTTACTATTTCATTTTTTGATGAATGGCTTCAATTGCTGCTTCTAATTTTCCCATATTTTCTTTAAATATTTTATTTTCTTTTTGCAAAGCATCCATTTGCTTTTGTTGTGTTTCAATTATTGTTTGTTGCTCTTGAATAGCTTTAATAGCCACGATAGTAAATTCCTGGTAGGCAATTGCTTTCATATTGTCTGGCCCTTTTGTGGTTACAAAATCAGGGAAAAATTTTTCTACTTCCTGTGCTATAAAGCCATATGAAAGCGGCGATCCATCTTCATTGGTTTTATAATGATATGTTTTTGGCTGCAGCTTCATAATAGCAGGAAGTACGGTACCAATGAGGTTTATATCTTTTTTCAAACGTAAGTCTGATGGGGAAACTAATAATCCGCTTGCGCTACTGATGAACGCTTTAACACCGTTATTATAACTAAAATCCAGGTCATTGCTATTGTCTGTGCCTATTTCCCAATGATTTAAATTGGCATTTCTTTCCAGTCTTAGTCCACCACCAACTACCGGGTAAATATCATTGGTTTGTTTGATGTGCAATGGTGATAGAGGGGAACTAATTCCGATACCAACCTTTATATTATTTGTGGCTCCGTTTTGCCCCGCAATAGAACCCAATGCCATACAATTATTACAATCCACAATGGCATCTGCTCCAATTGCTGTAGCATTTACCAAGTTACTGTTTCCAACGGTTGCATTGTACCCAAACCCTGTGTTCTTACTTCCGCTTATGTTTTGTTGCATGCTATTAACGCCTATAGCCACATTGCCACCACCAGTTATATTGGAAAAAAGACTTTTGCCACCAACTGCCACATTAAAATTTCCAGTTTCGTTTGAGTATAAGGTGTGGCTGCCAAAAGCGCTGTTACTGGTACCCACTGTACTACTATAAAGAGATTTGGAACCCACTGCGGTATTGTTGCCGAACAATGATGTTAAAGAGGTTACGTTATTATTGTAATTAGCCAGTACCGAATCGCCAATGGCTACGATGTTGCTGCCGTTAACGCTATTGCCTAATACCTGCGAGCCAATGGCTACATTTCCGTTCCCGGTTTTATTGTTTGATAAGGCCACATACCCATGGGCTATATTATTATTGCCTGTTGAATTACCCCCCAATGCTAAATAACCAATTGCAGAATTTAAATTACCCGTAGTATTGCCCATCAAAGCTTGATAACCAAATGCATTGTTGAGTGCTCCGGTTGTGTTGCTATATAAAGCCTGCTTTCCCAACGCTGAATTAGCATAACCCAGTGTATTTGCAAAAAGTGATTTTGAGCCAACTGCTGTATTGTAATCACCCTGATCATTAATTGCGCCAACACCATTATTAAACAATGCTGAATCGCCAATGGCAACCAGGTTTGATTTTGTTGTATTGCGTCGTAAAGCATCTGTACCAAAAGCCACATTGCTATACCCGGTTGTGTTATTTAACAATGAACCGCTGCCCGTTGCAGTATTGTTATTGCCGCTACTGTTTATATTGCCGCTGTTTAGTCCCCAGAAAGTATTTCCGGCAGTACCAAGAAAGCCCGCATTGGTATTATTTATTTTAAACAACAAAGACTGATTATCAGTAGTACCTAGAAAATTGGTCGCCAGTGAGGTGGCTATATTTCCACCAAGTAACCAAGCGCCCTTTACGCTATTATCTCCAGGTACAAAAGCTATCCATGATGATGATAAATTGTTCCAGTAATAAAACCCCGGGGTTACCATAAAGCGGCCCGTACCTGCAGTTGCTGTGTTGTAAATAAGCAGTGATGATGCAGGTGTTTGAATAGTGGTAACATCCATATTGTCTGTTAATGCAATTCTCGGAATTAATAACCCCTTGTTATTTGCAGTAATATCCAATTGGGCACTTGCATGTGGTGTTACAGTATTAATGCCTACGTTTTGTGCCATCAATTGCTGACTAAAAATGCAGGTAAGGAAAATGATAATTATATTTTTCATCATTGTATTTTTTATTTGATTCGGTTGCTTTAAATCATTGTTATTACTTAATAATAAGTGTAAGAATTGGTGTAAGTATCCCCCTGGTGGGTATAAATTGATTTGGTTATTCTTCCCTGTGCATCTGTTTCGGGAATGCTGTAGTCAGTGTTTATAATGCTACTGGTACTTACTTTAAGCGATGATTGCTTTATACAGTTTTTGTTTGGCAATCCATACATACTGATGCCGTAGGTGGGATTTTCTACTGTGGAAATCTTACCTGTATAATAATCATATTTACGGGTGCTGGAGATGGATCCGTTTACTATGCTGTCCTTAATGCAATTGCCATCACTATTGTAAGTATAAAAATTCTGATACTTTATTTCACCATTGGTTACGGTTACAAATGACTCCAATTGTTTGGCTGTATTGTACGTTAAAAGGTTATCGGTAAAGGGATCTGCAACATTATAATAGGATATCACCAGGCCTTGCTCATTCAGGATATAGTTTGTTTTGCTTTCAAGCATGCCATTTGCATTAAATGATTCTGCAGCAATCAACGTTTTGGTATAACTGCATTTTATATAATTGCCATTGGCGTAGGTTAATGTTGCAAGCCTTCCATTGTTGTCATATTCGAACACAACCGAATTTAAAGTAGTGGTTGCATTGCTGATTGTGAATGTTTTTACTTTGGGAATTACTTCTGTTACCTGCACTACATCCATTTTTTTACAAGATGCTATTAACAAAATGGCTACTGAAATACTTAAAATACATTTCATGATTATTCTCTTTTTAGTTTTTTTAAAAGCTCTACTATGCCAGATACCAGCTTCAATACTTATATATACCGCCTGTTTCGTACTGATTTTTTAGCTCGTTGAATGTTCCATAAATCAGCACTTGTGAATGTTTTCCCAATACAGGCATTTGCATCAATCGCAATTGTTTCAGATACCAATGTGGTTAAGTTTTTTAACTGTTCACTATTTAATGTGGTTAAGAAGCTATCGGCTAGCGTTTTCATGATGTCTTTTATTATGTTTAAAGTTAATTATTGTTTAAATTGAGCATTTTTTTGTTCGAATTGGTTATGCTCCTATAAGAGTTAGAACCAAGCAAAAAATTACTATCATGGCATTAATTCCTTTAAAGATTACTATTTTAAAATGGAAAATTACAAAGTGCTGCTATGCAAAAAACAACACTTTACTGGCAGGCTATAATAAAGTTCCAGCCGGAAGTTTTTAATGAGTAGATGGCAATTAGATCTATAAGTTAGTACAGCCATATTTGCCAAAGCCAGTGGACAAGGGCCCTGGAGAAATTTCAGTAAATGCACGCTGGTCTTAAAACAAATTTAGTTTGATAAAAAGTGTACCTGTTTAATTGTGCAGAAACAATAAATATTTTGAAAGGTAAAAATAGCAGGTTAAGAATGTAGCCGGCGCATTCTTACTACGTACCCTTCACCATGTACCTATGTGTTAGCAGATACAATTCCTATATCAGCTAAATAAATTCTCCGGGGAAGAGAATGGCCATCTCTTTATAATTAATAGTAATTTTTTTAATAAGCAGTTTAGACTACCTATAAAATGATACCAGATTCCTGTTTTCCGCTTCAG
>Ga0105048_10013066_pt1 | contig 12981 bp, 12 predicted proteins | sample MAT05_FD_78382 | JGI IMG/M metagenome (GOLD analysis project Ga0105048, IMG submission 78382) | Freshwater microbial communities from Lake Fryxell liftoff mats and glacier meltwater in Antarctica - MAT-05 | ecosystem: Environmental > Aquatic > Freshwater > Ice > Liftoff microbial mat | place...
ACAGTGGTGTCGAAATCGAACTGACTTGCCATTTTGGGCAAGAACAGTTGCATGAACTCCGGGAAGAATTCCCGGATCAACGCTTTGAATCGTTGGTCGTGGTCCATGGTGACTCGCGATGTGCGGGAAGGATCGTTTGCGAATTGTCACCGATCAAAGCGGGCTTGTCAATCGGATCGGGACAAACACGGTCGCTCGGAATAGGATTAGCCGCTCTCACACTGGGATCAATCTGGTGGTCGTAAAATAAGGAACATCATGCGCTGTCTACTCCGTTTTTGGCCCGCGATTCTCTTGGCGTTTCCGCTTGGGCCGACGCACCATGCGGCGGAGCCGGTGGCCACCGAATGGAAGATGGTCTGGAGCGACGAGTTCGATGGCAAGGAAATCGACCGCGCCAAGTGGGACTTCGACATCGGCAACGGTTTCTACGACTATAACGCGAACCAGTGGATTCGCGGCTGGGGAAACGACGAACTCCAGTATTACACCCGCGACGCAGATAATGCGTTCCAAAAGGACGGGATGTTGCACATCCGGGCGATCAAGGAATCGCTGCATAACTGCGGGTACAGTTCCGCTCGCATGAAAAGCCGCAAAAAGGATGGCAGCGAACTCTTCAACAAAACTTACGGCAAGTTCGAGTTCCGTGCGAAGCTACCAATCGGGCAAGGCGTGTGGCCTGCACTCTGGATGCTTCCGCAAAAAGACACGTTCGGCACCTGGCCCGCGTCCGGCGAGATCGACATCCTCGAAGCGAGGGGCCAAGAGCCGAACAAAATCCTCGGTACGCTGCACTTCGGGGCGAAGTGGCCCGCGAATACGCATATCAGCAAAGACACCGTGTTGCCCAACAACGGCACGATTGAGGACTTCCACACATATGCCATCGAGTGGGAGCCGGGCGAGATCCGCTGGTTGCTCGACGGAAAAACCTACGCGACTCAGTCGTTCTGGTGGAGCAGTAGCAAGACCGATGGCACGAAGGGCGTCAACCCCACGAAAGAAGCCGACCTGAACACTTGGCCCGCGCCGTTCGACCAGCCGTTTTACCTCGTGATGAACCTTGCCGTCGGCGGCAAGTTCCTCGGCAATCCCGACAAATCGACCGCGTTCCCCGTCGAGATGGTGGTCGATTACGTGCGCGTCTACGACAAAGTCGGCGGCTATGGCAAAGCCAAGCCGCGCAGCGACGGCAAGTTGCCGTTCGGTAAGTAATTCGCGCACCCAGGTTTTAGCTCGTGACGGCTCCTTCGGAGGCGCTGCTGACGAGCCTTGCGAACTTGGCGAGTACGCCGCGCTGGACGCGGAGTGCGGGCTTCGTCCAGTTGGCTTTTCGCTTCGCGATCTCGGCTTCGGGCACGTTTAACGAAAGTACCTTCTTGTCCGCGTCGATCGTGATCGAATCGCCATCGTGAACGAACGCGATCAGTCCGCCCGTCCAGGCTTCGGGGGCGACGTGGCCGACGACGAGGCCGTGCGTGCCGCCGCTGAAGCGGCCATCGGTGATGAGGCCGACCGATTCGCCGAGGCCCTGGCCCATCAGTGCGCCAGTGATGCTCAGCATCTCGCGCATTCCCGGTCCGCCGACGGGGCCTTCGCCGCGAATGATGACGACATCGCCCGCAACGATCTTTTGCGCCTGAATCGCCTGGAAACAGGCTTCTTCGCCGTCGAACACCTTCGCCGGCCCCGTGATCGCGCGTTCCTTTAACCCCGCGATTTTTGCCACGCTGCCTTCGGGGGATAGGTTGCCCTTCAAGATGACGATGTGCCCGGTGGGGTGCATCGGCTTGTCGATGGGCAGAATCACCTTCTGCTTCTTCGCGTAAACGCTCGGCACATCCTGAAGGTTCTCCGCGAGGGTTTTGCCCGTAACCGTGATGCAGTCGCCGTGCAGGAACCCGGCATCGAGGAGTGCCTTCAACACCGTCGGCGTGCCACCGGCTTGGTGCAAGTCGTACATGACGTACTTCCCGCCCGGCTTGAGGTCCGCAAGGTGTGGCACCTTCGCACCGAGTCGGTCGAAGTCGTCGAGCGTCCAAGGCACCTCGGCTTCGCGGGCAATCGCTATGAGGTGCAGCACTGCGTTCGTGCTGCCACCGAGCGCCAACACGAAGGTGTATGCGTTCTCCAGAGACTTCCGCGTGATGATGTCGCGCGGGCGGATGTTCGCGTTTACGAGGCCGATGAGTGCCTTGCCCGCTCGATACGCTTCGCGCTCTTTGGAAGCCGAGATTGCCGGGTAGCTCGCATCGAACGGCAACGACATACCCATCGCCTCGATGGCGCTCGACATCGTGTTGGCGGTGTACATCCCGCCGCAAGACCCCGCGCTCGGGCACGATTCGCACTCGATCTTGTGCAACTTCTTTTCGTCGATCGTGCCTGCCTGGAATTGGCCGACGGCTTCGAAGATCGAGACGATATCGACATCTTCTCCGTCCGGGCCTTTGCCGGGGAGAATGCTGCCGCCGTAGACGAAAATTCCCGGCACGTTCAGGCGTGCGAGTGCCATCAAGCAACCGGGCATGTTCTTGTCGCAGCCGCCGATGGCTAGCAAGCCGTCGTGATTCATCGCACCGGAGACGGTCTCGAGGCAGTCGGCGATCACTTCACGGGAGACGAGCGAATAGCGCATTCCCATGTGGCCCATGCTGATGCCGTCGGAGACGGTCGGCGCGCCGAAGATCTGCGGGATGCCCCCTGCCGCGCGGATGCCTTCGATCGCTTTGCGGGCGAGTCGGTCGAGGTGGCTATTGCACGGGGTGATGTCGCTGAACAGGGAGGCCACCCCGACTATCGGTTTGTTGAAGTCCTCGTCCTCGAACCCGACCGCCCGAAGCATCGCGCGGTTGGGTGCCCGTTCGGGGCCTGCGGTTGTTGTCAAACTCTTGCGATTCGGCAAATCCGTCATAACTGACACCAGATGGGGAATTTTCCGGTCGGGCAATTTGGGTAAAGCGCGCCCGGCCTATGCTGTTATTCTAGGTCTATGTGTCGTGATCGACACGGCTCGATCAAGAACTCAGAAAAAATCGGCTGTGCGGTTTACGCCGGTTGTGATCGTGCTCCAGGTTCATGTGTCAGCAACGCACGGGGTAGTAAACGATGGAGATTTGTCTCTGTCACCCACGAGGCTTGCGAACAACACTGATGGAGAGCACCGATGAATCTGATCGCAAAGAAGATGGTCGAATTCCTCGAGAAGGAAGATGGCCCCACCTCAGTCGAGTAAGCCGTGATGCTCGCACTGATTATCGTCGTCTGCATCGCAGCCATCACCGCCCTGGGTTCGAGAGCTAGCCAAACGTTCAGCTATGTGAATAGCAACATCAAGGCTCCTGCGGCTTCCTAAGCCATAGAGTCCGGCTAAAACTTGAGACGATGGGGATGTGGTGGCCGTGAAAGCGGAGACCCCAGCCCCGTCTTCGATGACGTCGGGGCTGGTGACACACCCTAGTCATCGAGTTAACCCCCTCAGGTTGTATGAATCGATTTCTGCGTCCGCTCGTTGCGTTTTTGAAAAAAGAAGACGGCCCGACTGCCGTCGAATACGCCGTGATGCTGGCACTCATCATCGTCGTCTGTCTCGTTGCGATCACCTCGTTAGGCAGCAGCACGAGCCAAACCTTCAGCTACGTCGGCTCGCGAATCACTCCGTCCGCGGCTTCGTAAGCCTCAGAATGTAACCACTTATCGCGTCGAGACACCCCGTGTGTCGCGACGCGATTTTTTAATAGCCGAACAACACATGGAATGTGCCTACTGCATCAAAGTGCATTACCCCGCGATGATTGCTGGCTCCGGGTTGGCCGGTGCTGTCATGGTGGGTAGCACGATGGCGCGGATCGTTCGCAGATGGGCGGTGTTTCGCTCGAGATAGGCTTCGGCTTTGTCGCGATTCCAACCGGCGGCGGGGTCGAACGACACGGCGGCGGTTGTTGGCAACCCGTCGGTCGCAATCACCCATTCCCTTACGCCCGCTTCGAGTTCGACCCATGGCCCCGTCGCCTTATCGGGCATCGGCCAGCAGGCGATGAGTCGACCGTTTTCGTGCCAGTGCCAGGTGCCGTTTGGCGTTAGGCGAGTTTCGCCGAGTTCGCGGGCAGCCAGGGCTTTGGCTTCGGCGGGCGGGAATGCGGTCGCGAACGCGATTTCCACGGGCAGATATTCCCCCTGCGTCGTGGTGCCGAAGCGAACTTCGACTTCGGGCTTGTCGAGAAGCGGTTCGCAAATCAGCGGTGACTGGATCAGCGATGGCGTGACCAAGCGAACCACGAGTCGGTCCGCTTCGTGGAACCAACTGGGCTGATAGGCGGATCGCCAGTGATCCATCGCGAAGTCGGTCGCCTGAGCAACCGCTTTCCCGTTGGTGTGCGATTTCGTGTAACCGTTCGTGTGAGTGCCGTGCATAGTTTGGTGGTCGACGGGCACCCGAGGTGTGAAGTCGCCAAGCAGAAGTTGCTTGGCGGCAAAGCCAGAAAATCGGGCGTAATCGGTTTCGTTGAGAGTTTCCGCCGCGCAAATCGCGAGGCGGGTGAATGCGTCCGCTACAATCGCGGGGTCATGGGTGAAATTCGTTGCATTTGTCGTGCCAACGACGATGCGATATTCGAGGAGTTCGCGACGAACGGCGGCAGCTAATTCTGCATTGAGGTCGGTCGCACTGCGTTCGTGGTGCAGTAAGGCGGAGTGCGCTTCCACATGGTCGCTGGCGAAGGTTTCCTGCGTACCGAGAAAGCCATGTTCGGCGATTGTCGACGTGTCGTGTTGTCGTTCGATCTCAATGGCGCTTCGTCGCTCGTTCGCGGCCGATAGCTCGGCGTCGCACGCGCTCAGCCGTCTGGCGATCTCGGCTTCAATCGGCGTACAATCGGCTGGGATCACAATCTCGGCGTCGATATCGCGAAGCGCCTGTTCGGCCGCGTGAATTTTCGCTTCGAGTTCCGCAGCGTGTGCGGCGGAGTCACCGGAGAACACCGCTTTCCAGAACGAACCGGAAAGCACGCGGCCTGCCTTCTTCGCTTCTTGTTGGGCCGCAATCGGCTTCCATTCTTCGTGCAATTTGTGCAGTTCGCTCGCGATCTTGGCACGCCGTGTGGTCTTGTCGGCGTTGGCGGCGTCGGCATTGCAGCAGGCAATACCGAGCGGCGAATCGGGGTGAGCGGCATCCGCTCGAACGGCATTGGGAATCGCGTCGCGCTCCGCCATCCACCGCTGGCAGTCGACATTCGCTGCGGCATGGGCAGCGGAAAGTTGCGCGACACGATCCCAGATCGGAGCCACCGCCGCGAATTTCGCGAGGCGTTCGGCGATCGTTGCGTGCCGCGTTGCGATTTCCGTGCGAATGCGATTGGTCACTGCGGCGACAACGGCGTGCGACGTGCGTTCGGAATGTTCACCGGCCGGCATCGCGAGTATTGCATTCGGCCCGCACAATTCGACGAGCCGAATTGCACACGCCTCGTCGGCAGCGACGATCAGCACCCGTTCGCCGTGATGGATGAGCGGAGCATACACACTCCGTAGGAAATGCTCGATGTCCGCATCGGCCTCGTGGGAGATCCAGAATCGTTCCGGACATTCGCGGGCACACGATGCCGCAACCGTCCACGCTTGCGGATCGACGGGTCGATCCGAAGTCTGCGTCGTCGGAAGGGCATTCCGCCCCGATGGCAACGTGGCTACCAAGATGGGATGCAATTCCAGGGGTCGTACGTCAGTGGTTTTCAAGCGAGCGGCAATTTCATTTCATAGTGGCGAGCGAGAGTCTATCTTACGCAATCTTCCATACCCGACTGATCGAACCGTACTTACGGCAGATCCACTCGCCATCATCTTACGGCGAGTATAGACGCTATACGAGGGAGAAGCGATCACACTTTGAAAATTCACGATTTTCCCAAAATTCATCGTCGGTAATCGGTAATCACGTCAGACGAAGCCGACACCACGAAAAGCCAACTACCGCTTCGCGTTCCAATCGGGGTGGGCGTACTTTTCCGCGCGAATGCGCTCGGAGTTTTCGCGTTCCTGTGCCGTCCAATCGCCCGGTTGCAGTTTCCACCCGGTCGTCACCTCGAACTGTGACGGGAAATTCTCCACGATCGTTTCGGCCGTCACGTTCACGCCCGATTGTTCGAAAATCCCTGGCAATTCAGGAGCGAATGGACTGCGACCGAGCAAGATCGTCCCGTGTTGCAGCAGTGCGCCTTTCTGTTTACGTTGCGCACTGCCGACGACTTTACTTCCGCCCACAAGCAAATCACCCGGCGTTTGATGCAGGAAACAGAGCGTTTCGCCGAGCTTCTTTTCTTCGCCGCACAGTACCGCATGACTGACGACGCGATATCGCAACAGCAGCGTTTGCAACATGTGGTGGACGCGACAAATCCACGATTCGCCATTCTGCCACGGCGTGCCCGGTGGCAGCGCGAGCGAGTACGTCAGTTCGAACGGGTGATGGTGAACGATGCCCGCGCCGCCGGTCGCCCGCCGTACCCACGCGAGATTCGGATGCGATAACCTCGCTGTGGCCGACTGGAAATAGCCGAGACTCAGCGTCGGTTCGGACCACGAATAAAACCGCATCGACGCCACGCCACGCACCGCCGTAGAGAGCATCGCATCGTCGGCCGCCATTTGTTCGGGGCCGTTGCCGGGCGTCATCGGAAGCAATCGCATCGGAAGTTCAGGCATAGTTCAAAGCCAGATCGAATTCGACCGACAAAAGCACCGAAACTTTGGTTCTGGCGTGAGTTCCGTCGGTCGAAATCGGACGTAAGTCGTTGGTGGGTTAGGTTGGTTCCGAAATTCGGGAATGAGTCCACGGATGGGTGGGTGGGTAATGCCTGGAGTCAATAACACCGATGGGACTGCTGCACACGCCATTGCCATTCTATTGGGGCAACGGCAGCGAACGGGTATAATCAGACTGCCAACTGAAGTCAAAATCGATCTACCACCAAGTTCGAGGGCGATAACTGCGCAAAATTCGACACAATCGCAACTTTCGCGATCCGCAAACAGTGCGTTCAACCCAATCGTTCTTGTCAAGACAGCGCAAGGCTTGTAAGTTTTACCTATATTATCTGGTCAGCCTGCTTTGAAGCGACAGGGGTAGGACGCCTAACCAATGAACCGCCCGTGCCACCCTTTGAGGAATTCGAGATGCTCCGTCTCGGAAATTACGAATTCCGATACGCTGAATCCGACGAGGATTTTGCCGCGGTTCACGAGTTGAACTACAGAACGTTCGTGCGGGAAATTCCTCAGCATCACGATAGCGGAAATGGTCATTTAATCGACAAGTTTCACGAAAAGAACCGTTATCTCATCGCAGAGAAGCACGGCCGTATCGTCGGCATGTTATCTGCTCACGATACTCCACCGTTTTCGATCGCGGACCGATTACCCGATACATCGATCCTCAATCAACCGGGAGTGCGTCCTGTCGAGATTCGCCTACTGGCCGTCGAGCCAGACGAGCGGAATTCGCCTGTGGCACTGGGGTTATTGTGGGCGTTGTACCACGATGCGAAACATCATGCCTACACTCACTTTGTGATTTCGGGTGTAGTCGAACAGCAGGCGTTGTACCTGCATTTGGGTTTCGTACCGCTCGGGCCAGCTGTGGGCCAGGGCCGAGCGCAGTTCGTGCCGATGTGGCTACCGCTACCATCGCTCGAAGCGAAAATGGGACGATTGATTTCACTCTTGAAAAAACGTTTGAATCGTATGGAAACCGAACCGACGGACATGGTTAGGGGGACGAACCGTTGACTGCAACACTGAATGGACACCGAGGCACCAATGGCAAGTCTGCAATGCGCGAACAAGTCGCGCAGGTGGCCACACCGGAACCCGTTGCGCCGATTTGTTTATTGCCGGGGCCGGTCGCACTGTCACCGCGTGTCACCGCCGCGTTCCACGAACCGATCATGTACCATCGCGCAGACGAGTTCCTACCGCTGTTTGAGCGCGTACGCGGTCGACTGTCGGCGATGGTCGGCGGCAAACCCGCGGCAATGCTCGTCGGTAGCGGTACGCTCGCTAACGATGCCGTCGCAGCCACGCTACGAGCCGATCCGCAAGCCGATAACGGCCTGTCGCTCGTTACCGGCGAGTTCGGCGGGCGTTTGCTCAAACAAGTGAACCGCTGGGGGTTACGACCGCGTGTGTTGAATTGGGACTGGGGCCACGCGTGGCATTTGGACGAAATCGAAGCGACGCTGAAAACCATGCCGCCCGGCGGCTGGATTTGGGGCACGCACCACGAAACCAGCACCGGCGTTCTGAACGATCTTCAGGGACTCGTTGCACTGGCGAAGAAGTACGGTCAGCGCGTCATCGTCGATTGCGTCAGCAGTATGGCAACGGTTCCCGTCGACCTGAGCGGCGTGTATTTGGGCACGGGCGCATCGGGGAAAGCGATCGGCAGCTACGCAGGTATCGCGTTCGTATTCGCAAACCCGGGCGATCTCGCGCACCTCGACGCGGGTAATATCCCGACGTATTTCGACATCTCAGCCGCGCTGACGACGACCGGCCCACGGTTCACCGTGCCCTCGCCGCTTATTCGCGCACTCGATGCGGCACTCGATGTCTTCGCATCGCCGGAATCGTTGGCCGCCCGCCTTCGGCATATCGCCGAACTCGGCAAGTACATGCGCAACCGCCTCATCAATGCCGGTTTCGAGCCAATGGCCCCCGCCGCAATTGCGAACCCATCGATCGTGACGTTCGCCCCACCGCAAGGAATGTCCACGGCCGCATTCGTCGCCATGTGCCGCGCCTGGGGATACCTCGTCGCCGGGCAAAGTGGTTACCTCGCCGAACGAAACTACGTGCAACTCGCCGTCATGGGCAGCGTCACCCAAAGCGACGTCGACCCACTCCTCGACCGCCTCGCAACGATACACTGACGGTATTTCGAGGAAAAAAATCGGCCATGACCGTACCGGAAGCCCTGGCGGAAGCCGACCTTCACGCCGCGTTGTCGATCGTCGAAACCCAGTTGGACGATGCGCCGAGCGATGCAGCGTTGTTATTAGTTCACGTCGAACTGCTCGCGATTGACGGGCGCTACCCGGATGCCTGGCGCGAACTGCAAAAGGTCGAATCGCCCGATGCCGAATGGCCGGTGGCGCGACGTCGGTTTCGGCAGATCCTGCGGGCGGCCAACGATCGTGCCCGCGGAAAGCGACCCGGGTTTCTGTTCGATGCACCACATCACGCGAGACGGCGTTGGCAGGCGGTCTGCTGTTTGCGAAACGGCGAAAGGGAAGCGGCCGCCGATAAGACAGATCGCGCCGACGACAGCAGCCCGCACCTGATCGGCCACATCGACGGCCGCGAATTCGACGGCTTGCGCGATATCGACGACCGATTCGCATCGGTTCTAGAAGCGTTCATTGGTAAACGCTACGTCTGGATTCCGTTCGAGCATCTGCGAAAATTGACGATCCGCCCCGCCATAAACGTGCTCGATTGCGTGTTCCGCCCCGCACGAATCCGGCTATCCGATGCCACCGAGTGGGATGCGATTTTGCCGATGTGCTACCCGCATTTCGCGAACCAAAGCGACGCTTTCAGTCTCGGAATCGAAACCGATCACGTCCCCGAAGATGGCCCCGCCCACTGTTTTGGCGGCAAACAATTCCTGTTAGGCGACGAGGAAGTCGACCTCGCCGAAACGAAACAAATCGACTTCCGCGCATGGGCGTGAGAACTACGCAGTTGGCTCGATGGGAACTGCGGGCGTGCGCCAGGTTTTCAGCAACTCGGCGAAATCTTTGGGCGGTGGGGTTTCCCACGTCATGACTTCGCCAGTTTCGGGGTGCGTGAACCCGAGCACGGCGGCGTGAAGCATCGGTCGCGTGGCCCCGCTGCCGTCGGGGAACGGCTTGCCGTTGAGCGGGCGGTCGTAAATCTTTTCGCCGCACAGGGGCGTGCCGCGTTCGCCGAGGTGGATGCGAACTTGGTGCGTGCGGCCGGTTTCGAGCCGACATTCGACGAGAGAATATTCGCCGAACGCTTCCTTCACTTTCGCGAATGTCACCGCTTTTTTGCCATCTGCGTCGGGTTCGCTCGAACTGCACGGCGACCATCTCCCCGGTTGCGAACGAGTAGCGATTCGATGCGGCCGTTCTTAGGCACGCCGCGAACGAGCGCCGTGTAACGCCGTTCGGTGGTATGTTTGCGGAACTGCTCCATCAGGTCTTTGGCAGCCGCATTGGTGCGGGCGAACACGAGGATGCCGCTGGTGTCGCGGTCGAGGCGATGGACGGCGAACACGGGTTTATCGGGCAATCCGAGCATCATCGGCAACAGATCGGCGAGCGTGGCGGGCAGGAATCGCTTGCCTTCGCCGAACTCTTCGGTTTCGTCTTCGTCGCGGTTCGTCGTCAACCCGGCGGGCTTGATGACGACCACCACGGTATCGTCGGAGTAAAGAATCTCGGGCACCGGAATCGACGGATCGTGCGGCACTCGCGGCACGATCCGCTCGATCTTGGCAGCCGACTTGACGAGCTTCTTCACCCGCGGCGGCTCGGCGTTCGGATCTTCCTTCTTCTTTTTTACTTTCACTTTGGGCGTTTCGAGTATCGCCGTTTTCGGCTTCGCCTCAACGACGCCCGGCGGCACGCTGATCCGCTTCCCCGCCTTCACGCGAAACGTACTATCCGCAACGATCTGCCCGCTAACTCGCACGTTTCGGCTTTCGACGACGCGCCGCGCCTGCGACCAGGTAATACCGAGGCGTTCCTTCAACACGGCAGCCAGGGTTTGGCCGGAGTCGCGGCGATCGGCAATGATAACAACGGGAGGCATCGCAAGTCCTAAATGGAAGGAACACAAACTCAGATAACTGCGGCGTATTCGTTAGTCGTCGGTCTTGAAGTCGTTGGCATCGACTTTGTCGAGCAACTTCATTTCGGTTACGGTCATCGTCATGAACTTCTTCTTGTCGTGTTCGACGACGACTTTTGTCGGCAGCAACGCGCCTTCGGTTTTTTTGAATTCGCTCAGGAATGTTTCTTCGACAACATCGATGACACCACTGGGGCCAGGTGCGATACCTTTGCGTTGGGTCTTGATGAGGTTGCCGACTTTTGCATCGAAGAACAATCGTACGTCGACCACGCCATTGCCCGTGACGAGCACGACGTTCGCCGAGGTGCCTTTGACGTCGGCGTCTTTCTCCATCTTAATCGTGTACTTTTTCACATCGAGCAAAGGCGTCAGCGTCGTCACTTCTTGTAGCAGCCCGGCCTGGATGGTTTCTTCCTTCATTTTGTCGCTGGAAGGCTGTTCCGTACCGGCGAGCATCGTCTTGATTTTCGTCTTCTTGCCGTTGAGCACTTGCAGCGTCGTCAGCTTCAACCCGCTGATTTCCGCTTGAATCTCAAGTTTATATTTATCGGGCACACTGTAGACGGCGATGGCGGAGAACGTCAGTTCCTGGCCGCTGACGGTCATGTTCCCCTTGGCGGCCGAGCGTGCGGTTTTCGTCTTGTTGAGGGCATCCGCGCCGCCGTGGGCTTCGATCGCCTTTTTCACAATGGCAATTGCACCATCGTCTTGCGCGGACACGATACCTTGGGAAAGCATCAGCGCGAAGAGCGCGAGCCACATCGTTCGCATCGGTTCGTCTCCGGGGTGAGAGCATGAATTCGGGTCGGGCAACCGAGTCGCCTTGCAACATTCGTCAGGTACGTTATATGCACTTCGTGTGTAGGTCCGCGCCGGGAAGTGCCGATACTACAGGTTGTGCGGAATTTCCCGGACTGGGGAGGTTGGGCATGGTCGCCGTCGAACCGATGTTCCGTTGGGTATGCACATTTGGAATTGTCGCGCTGGGGGTGACGCTGAGCGCCACCGCACGCGGACAGTCACCCGATGGGCTGAAGGCCCCCGAAGGCAAACTCACCGTGTTGCCGTTGCTGCCAGACCCATCGATCGCACCCGCGACGAGTGCGATCAAGCCGGCGTCTGCCGCACTGACGACGTCAATGACCGAGCCGTTCCGCGATAAGCAGATCCAGGTTGCCGCGTTCATCGGCACCGATACCGTACTTACCGACGACGAAGTATGGCAAATGGTCCGCCAGCGCGGCGACCAGTTCAACGACCTCATCGGCGGCGAACGCGAAGCCAAAGAGAAGGCGATTTACCGCGAAGAACTTCGCAAACTCATCGAACGCGAACTGATTATTACCGAGCTATTCGCACGGATGCGGAAGAACAACGCGGGCAGCAAGATCGACGATATTATGGAAAGTTCGCGCGATATCGCCGTGCGTCGCCTCGGCGAATATCGCAAAGGCAAGAACGTCACCGAGGAAGAGTTCACGAAGATCCTGCGTTCGCAGGGCCTTACCTACAAGGGCTTACGCCGTCAACTCGAACGCGATGCGCTCGTGAGCATGTATCTCGAACAATCGCTCAAAGACAAAGTCAAATTCATCACGCTCAACGACTTGTGGGATTACTACCTCGCGAACCCGAAAGAGTTCGCGCTCGAAGAACGCGTCAAGTGGCTCGATCTGTTCGTCAGCAATCAACGGTTCCGCACGCCTGAGGAAGCAAAGCGATTTGCCGACGGGATGTGGACGATGGCGATGGCTGGCGACGACTTCGTACCTCTCGTGAAGAAGTACGGCCAAGGAGACAGCAACCTGCGGAACGGCGAAGGCATCGGCACCAAACGGGGCGAAATCCTGCCTGCCGAAATGGAACCGATGATCCTGAACATGGAAGCCGGGCAGGTCAGCGCGCTGATGCAAACCGCCACCGGTTACCACCTCGTCAAAGTCGTCGAACGCGACAAGGGTGGCACCCGCCCGTTCGATGCCAAAGTGCAAACCGAAATCCGGGGCAAACTCTCGCGGCAAGTCCAGGAGAGAGAGTACGCCAAGCTCGTCGACGAACTCTGGCGGAAATACCGCCCCCGCGCAATCGAGCCGTAAGTCCTGA
>Ga0105048_10013069_pt1 | contig 12979 bp, 10 predicted proteins | sample MAT05_FD_78382 | JGI IMG/M metagenome (GOLD analysis project Ga0105048, IMG submission 78382) | Freshwater microbial communities from Lake Fryxell liftoff mats and glacier meltwater in Antarctica - MAT-05 | ecosystem: Environmental > Aquatic > Freshwater > Ice > Liftoff microbial mat | place...
ACTGGCCCTGCGCCAGCAGCTCGTCGTTGTAGGCCAGCCAGACTTGGCTGAAGTCGACGAAAGGGGTGGCTGCGACGCTCACTGCTTGGCTGGCTTGGCCGGTTTGGCCACCGCAAAGATGTCGCGCTCGGCCGCTGTCGGCAGGTAGCTGCCGGTCCAGACCGCATCCGGGTTGATGCGGCCCTTGGTGGCATAGGCGTCGGCCACCTGGCTGGCCATCAGCGCCAGGCGCGGGCCTTTGACGTCGCCAAACCCTTCCACCTTGGCGTCGGCAGTGGCAATGGCCGAGTCGATCGCCAGGCGCAGCCGGCGCTCTTCCAGGTCAGCGTTGACGATGCCGTCACGCGCCTTGACCACGGCGGTGGCGGCCTTGGGGTCGGCGATCACCTGCTTGGCGCCCTTGGCGAAGGCGCGCAAGAAGGCTTTGACGGCCTCGGGGTTCTTCTTGAGAAAGTCCTCACCCACGATGATGGCGTTGCCGTAGAGCTTGACGCCGTGCATCGGAAACAGCTGTACCGCAACGTCGTCGGCCTTGATGCCCCGGGCCTCCAGGTTGAGCAGGCTGGTGAAATAAAAGCCGGTGATAGCGTCCACGTCACCACGCGCCAGCATGGTTTCGCGCAGCGGCGGGTCCATGCTGACCCAGTTGACCGCGCCGATGCCGTTGGCCTTCTGGAAGATCGGGAAGGCGCGGCGGCCGGCGTCGAACACCGGCGCGCCCAGCTTCTTGCCGGCCAGGTCGGCAGGGGTCTTGATGCCGGTCTTCTTGAGCGAAAACACTGCCGCCGGCGTGTTGTTGTAGACCATCATCACGGCCACCGGCTTGTTGGGTGCGGTGGGGTTGTTGGCGTGGAACTCCATCAGTGCGGCCAGGTCGGCAAAACCCATGTCGTAGGTGCCCGAGGCTACCCGGTTCACCGCATTGCCCGAGCCGTTGCCGGCGTCCACCGTGACGTTGAGCTTTTCGGCCTTGAACAGGCCCTGGGCCACCGGCAGCAGGAAAAACGCGCTCGGGCCTTCAAAGCGCCAGTCGAGCTGGAACTTGATCGGCGTTTCCTGGGCCTGGCTCGGGGTCGGCAGGGCGGCCAGCAAGGCTGCGGCCAGCGGCAGCGCCAGCAGGGCGCGGCGCTTTGATGGGCTGAGGATGAAGCGCAAAAACATGGGTTCTCCTGACGGTTTATGGCCTGCGAGCAGGCGGCGTTTGCTGCATGCAAGTTTTGTGCGCGGCGCGCCAGGGCGCGCTGGCTGGCGGCGGGATCGGCCGGACCGCCACCCTTAGCCGATCACCTCGGGCCAGTCGGTGTGGAACCACTGCCCCGCCGGCCGGTCGATGCGCTCGTAGGTGTGGGCACCGAAAAAGTCGCGCTGCGCCTGCAGCAGGTTGGCCGACAAGCGTGCGCTGCGCAGGCTGTCGTAGTAGGCCAGCGACGCGCTGAACGCCGGCACGGGGATGCCGTGCAGCACCGCCTGCGCCACCACCGCACGCCAGGCCGTCTGGCTGCGGTTGAGCACCTGCTGGAAAAACGGCGCCAGCATCAGGTTGCTCAAGCCCGGGTCGACGCGGTAGGCCTCGGTGATGTAGTTCAGGAAGCGCGCCCGGATGATGCAGCCGCCGCGCCAGATGCTGGCAATGGCGCCCAGGTCCAGCGACCACTGCTTTTTGTCGCTCATCGTGCGCATCAGGTCCAGGCCCTGGGCATAGCTGACGATCTTGCTGGCGTACAGCGCGTCGTGCACCTGTGCCACCAGCGTGGCCCGGTCGATGCTCAGCACCGGCTCGGGGCCGTGCAACAGTGTGCTGGCCGTCACCCGCTGCGCTTTTTGCGACGACAGCACCCGGGCCTCGACCGCGGCGTTGATGGTGCTGATGACCACGGCGTTTTCTGCCGCGTTCAGCTGGGTCCATTGGCCGGTGCCTTTTTGGCCGGCCTTGTCCAAAATCAGCTCGACCAGCGGTGCGCCGGTGTCCGGGTCGCGCTGGGCCAGCGCCACGGCGGTGATCTGGATCAGGTAGCTCTGCAAGTCGCCGTCGTTCCAGTCGGCAAACACCGCGGCCTGTTCAAGGGACGACAGCCCGGCGGCCTTGAGCAGGCTGTAGGCCTCGCAGATCAGCTGCATGTCGCCGTACTCGATGCCGTTGTGGATCATCTTGACGTAATGGCCAGCGCCACCCGGGCCGATGTGCACCACGCAGGGCACACCGTCCACTTTGGCCGCGATGGCCTCGAAGATGGGCTGCAGCGCGGTCCAGGTCGACGCCGGGCCGCCGGGCATGATGGACGGGCCTTTTCGGGCGCCCTCTTCGCCGCCCGACACGCCCGCCCCCACAAAGTGCAGGCCCAGCGGGCTCAGCCAGGCGTCGCGCCGCTCGGTGTCCGAGTACAGGCTGTTGCCGCCGTCGATGATGATGTCGCCTTGTGACAGCAGCGGGATCAACTGCTCTATCACCGCGTCCACCGCCGCGCCAGCCTTGACCATCAGCATCACCTTGCGCGGCCGGGCCAGGCTTGGCACAAAGGCTGTCAGGGTGCTGCAGGCCGTCAGGCGCTGGTCGGGGTGGGCCGCGACAAAGGCCTCGGTCACGGCCGGGCTGCGGTTGTAGACGCTGACGGTGAACCCCCGGCTCTCGATGTTGAGCACCAGGTTCTGGCCCATCACGGCCAGGCCGATCAGGCCGAAATCGTTGAGTGGCTCGCTCATTCAGGCGTCCGCCGCGATCTGGCGCAGCGCCTGCTCGAACACCTCGACCGGCTGCCCGCCGGAGATCAAATGCCGGTCGTTGATGATCACCGCCGGCACCGAGTGGATGCCTTGCTGCTGGTAGAAGGCCTCGGCCTGGCGCACCTCTGCGGCAAAGTCATCACCGGCCAGCACGCTGCGGGCCGCCTCGGTGTCGAGCCCGGCCGCGGCGGCTGCAGCCACCAGCACCGCAGGGTCGGACGGGTTCTGGCCATCGGTGAAATAGGCCTTGAGCAGCGCGTGCTTGAGGGCGCGCTGCGCCGCCTCGCCCTGCAGCCCCGCCCAGTGCAAAAGGCGGTGCGCGTCGAAGGTGTTGTAGATGCGGCTGCGCTTGCCGATGCCGAAGGTGAACCCCACGGACGCGCCACGCTGGCGGATGGCCTCGGTGTTGGCGGCGATCTGCTGCGCATCGATGCCGTACTTCTGGCCGAGGTGTTCGACGATCTCCTGGCCCTCGGTCGCCATCTGCGGGTTCAGCTCGAAGGGCTGGAAGTGCAGCGTGGCGGCAATGTCCGGCGCCACACGGGCGAGGGCCTGTTCCAGGGCGTTCAGGCCGATGGCGCACCAGGGGCAGGACACGTCGGACACAAAATCGATCTTCATCTCGGGGGCTCCGGGCAAGGGGCGCGTGGGTGGCGCGTGGGGGGCAGGTTGGGGCAGGTCGGGGTGTTCAGGGCAGCAGTGCCTTCAGCAAGCGGGCCAGGCGTGCGCCGGCTTTGACGATCTGCTCTCGTTGCGCGGCGTCGCGGGCGTTCTTGTAGGCGGGCTCGGTGGCGGTGGCGGGCCACTGGTCGGGCTTGACCCCGGGGGTCTTGGCGCCGAACTTGAGCGGCTCGAAAGCCTTGCGTGCCACGCCGAGGGTGTCGTTGGTCCAGGCCAGCGGCCAGGTGTCGGCGCTGCCGGTGTTGGCGGGCAGTTGGCGGGCCTCGGTCGCGCCAGACCCATCCAGCGCCCGGGAACGCTGCGTGGGCGTGACCTTGTCCCAGAGCTCGTGCAGGTTGCCACCGTCGATCATCAGGCTGTTGCCACCGGCGTTGTCATGGGCATCGGCGTCGGCCTGGGTGGCCGGGTCCACAGGCTGGCCGGCGTCACTGAGGTAGATCGACCCCACATGCAGCGGCTGGTGCAGATCGCCGATGTAGTGGGCCAGCAGTCGCAAGGCCTCGCGCTGGCCGCTGATGTTGAACGGCGCGGGCGACTTGGCCGTGGCCTTGCCGGTCTTGATCACCGCCACCGCGGCATCTATGGCGTGCAACAGGTCGATCCGGCTGGCACCTGGCAGCGCCGGGTCGTAGTGCGGCTTGGCCACCGAGATGTCGGTGAAGTGAAAGTTCTTGTGACCGCACTTGCCGCGCGGTGCCTGCGCTTCACAGACAGCGCTGTTGCGGCTGACAAACCCGATCAGCGCCTTGTTGTTGGGCTCGGCGGCAAACAGGTCGCAGTCCTTCGGCCGCCACTTGTCAGCCATGTCGAAGGTCCACACGCCATCGATCTGCTTCACCGACTTGGCGCAGTCGGCCCAGATGGCGGCGTTTTGCAGCGTGCCGCCCAGGATGGCCGTGACCCGCTTGCCGGTGGGCGTGCCCTTGATCAGTTGGTCGGCAATGCCGCCGACCGACTCATGCCCGGCGGCGTTCCAGGCTGCGGCCGGGCCCGACGCCAGGGCGGCGATGGCCAACCCGGCCAACCGGCGGATCATGCTGGCACGCAGCGGGGAGTGTGTGGATGACATGTTGAAACCTTTCGGTTCAAGCGGGGCCGTGCTCAGGCACCCACCAGAAGTGCCGCCAGCCGGTTGTGCTGCTCGACCAGCGGGCCCAGGTCCAGCGTCGTCAACTGACCGTCTCGCACCACCACCCGGCCGTTGACGATGGTGTAGGCGGCTTGTGCCGGTGCACACAGCAGCAGCGAAGCCACCGGATCATGCACCGCCCCGCCGGCAAAGCCCAGGCCCCGCAGATCGAACAGCGCCAGGTCCGCGGCCATGCCGGGCGCCAGGTGGCCGATGTCGTCGCGGCCCAGCACCCGGGCGCCGCCGCGGGTGGCGACGTCCAGCATGTTGCGCGCCGTCATCTCGGCCGGGCCGGTATCGCAGCCCAGCGGCTGCAGCGATTTGCCCACACGCGCCAGCAGCATCGCCATGCGGGCCTCGCCCAGCAGGTGCGCGCCGTCGTTGCTGGCGCTGCCGTCCACGCCCAGGCCCACCGGCACGCCGGCATCCAGCAGCTTGCGCACCGGGGCAATGCCCGAGGCCAGCCGCATGTTGCTGCAGGGGCAGTGCGCCACGCCGGTGCCGGTGGCGGCAAAGCGCGTTATGCCGGCGGCGTCGAGCTTGACGCAGTGGGCGTGCCAGACATCGTCGCCCAGCCAGCCCAGGCTGTCGGCGTACTCGGTCGGCGTCAGGTTGAAGCGGGCGCGGCTGTAGGCGATGTCGTGGTCGTTTTCGGCCAGGTGGGTGTGCAGCCGGGTACCGAGTGAGCGGGCCAGCGTGGCCGAGTCGCGCATCAGCCCGCGGCTGACCGAAAACGGCGAGCACGGCGCTGCCACCACCCGCAACATGGCGTAGCGGCCGTGCTCGTGGTGCTGCTCGATGGCGCGCTGGGTGTCGGCCAGGATGGCCGGCTCGCGCTCGACGAGTGAGTCGGGCGGCAGGCCGCCGTCGCTTTCACCCACGCTCATGCTGCCGCGTGCGGCGTGAAACCGCATGCCGATCTCGCGGGCGCCGTCGATGCTGTCGTCCAGCCGCACGCCATTGGGGTAGAGGTAGAGGTGGTCCGAGCTGGTGGTGCAGCCCGACAGCAGCAGCTCGGCCATGGCCACCTGGGTGCTGATGCGCACCATCTCGGGCGTCAGCCCGGCCCAGATCGGGTAGAGCGTCCTGAGCCAGCCAAACAGCTCGGCGTTCTGCGCCGCCGGCACGGCCCGCGTCAGCGACTGGAACATGTGGTGGTGGGTGTTGACCAGGCCGGGCAGCACGGCGTGGCCGCGGGCGTTGATGACTTCGTCAGCGGTGGTGCCGGGTGGGCGCTCTCCGGCGGGCCAGATCGCCTCGATCTGCGCACCGCGCACCAACAGGCTGGCGCCACGCAGTTCGCGCCGCTGGTCGTCCATCGTGGCGATCACCTCGGCGTCGGTGATCAGCAGGCTGCGTTGCGGGCTGGGCATGCGCCCATCTTAGTGGCGCGGCCAGCGGGGTCGGGTTTGCGGCGGCTTGTGCGGCGGGTCGTGCGGCGGCTTGTGCGGCGGCTTGTGCCGAGGGTCGTGTGCAGCGGCTCGTGTGTCAGGTCGTGCTCAGGCTGGCAAGGCTTGCGCCGCCTGCGCCGCTTCCACAAACCGCTCGAAGCCGTCCGCCGTCTGCGGCCGGCTCAGCAGGTAGCCCTGCAGGATGTCGCAGCCGCAGGCCTGCAAGAACTGGCGCTGGGCCTCGGTCTCGACGCCCTCGCCCACGACGGTGATGCCGATCGAGTGCGCCAACTGCACGATGGCGGGCACCAGCACCCGGTCGTCGGCATCGCCCGGCAGGTCGCGCACAAAGCTGCGGTCGATCTTGATCTTGGACGGCCGCAACCGTTTCAGGTAAGCCAGCGACGAGTAGCCGGTGCCAAAGTCGTCCACCGACATCGCCAGGCCCAGGTCCTGCAGCCGGCCGATGATGCGCTGGGTGTTGTCGGTGTCGGTCATCAGCACGCTCTCGGTCAGTTCGATCTCCAACTCGTGCGGCTGCACGCCGTAGTCGGTCATCGACTGCACCAGGTTGTCGATCAACCGGTGGTGGCGGAACTCCAGCGCCGAGACATTCACCGCCACCGTGCCAAAGCGCACGCCGCAGGCCTTCCAACGGGCGATTTGCTGGCAGGCGCTGCGCACCGCAAACGCGCCCAGCTCGCTGATCAGGCCGAACTGCTCGGCCGCCGGGATGAACTCGGCCGGGCTGACCAGGCCGCGTTGCGGATGCTGCCAGCGCAGCAAGGCCTCGCAGCCCACCAGCTCGCCGTCCACCGCCCGCAGCAAGGGCTGGTAGTGAAGCAAGAACTCGCCCTGGCGCAGCCCCTGCACCAGCGCCTGCTCCATCTCGGCCTGCGCCAACAACTGGCTGTTCAGGTCGGCCCGGTAAAAGCTGTAGCGGGCGCGGCCCAGGCTCTTGGCGGCGTACATCGCGGTGTCGGCATGGCCAACCAGGGCCTCATGGGTCAAGGCGTCGTCGGGGTAGAGCGCGATGCCGATGCTGACCGATGCCACCACCTCGCGCAGGGTGGTCTGCACCGGCGCTTCGGCCTCTTTGAGCAGCCGGTCGGCCAGGCCCGCCACCTCGTCCCATTGCTTGAAGCCGCGCAGCAGCACGGTGAACTCATCGCCGCTGTGGCGACACACCACGTCACCCTGGCGCACGGTGGCGCGCAGCCGGCTGGCCAGCTCCTGCAGCACCTTGTCGCCGATGGCGTGGCCGTGGTTGTCGTTGATGGACTTGAAGCGGTCGATGTCGATGAACAGCAGCGCCAGCCGGCTGCCGTCGCGCTGTGCCGACGCCACGGCGGACTGCGTCAGCTCGGCAAACAGCCGGCGATTCGGCAGGCCGGTGAGCGCGTCGTGGCGGGCGATCTTGAGCAACTCGGCTTGCTGGACCTCGGCCTGCTCAAACAGCGTAGCTATCTGGCCGCGCACCTCGTTGAGGTGGTGGCCCAACTCGCCCAGTTCGTCACGCCGGTCCCAATACGTGGGCACAACGGCGGTGCTGCCGGCCATGGCACTGGCCTGGGACTTGAGCCGGGCGATCGGCCGCAACAGCCGGCGCGCCATCACCGGCAGCAGCAATGCCAGGCTCAGCAAGATTTGCAGCCCGGCCAGTTGCAGCGCGGTCGTGCCGCGCTGGGCCAGCACCCGGTCGATCTGCGCCGGGTCGAACTCCAGCGTCAGCTCACCCAGCACCACATCCTCGCGCCGGACCTCAGCCTTGAGTCGGGGGCCTGTTGCAGACTGCTCACCTGGGCGGGCGAGTTGCAGTGCTGGCGTATTGGGCCTTGTCTCGACCAGGCTCAGGCGCAGCACGGTCGGGTCGTCCAGCACTTTTTGTGCGGCGGCGCGTGTCAGCCCGTCGTCGATCAGCCACAGCGGGCCAGCCAGCGTGGCCGCCGCCGTGATCAGGGCCGCCTGCCGGCCTTGGGCGATCAGCGGCTCATGGGTGGCACGGGTCAGCTGCTGGTCGGCCTGCCACAGCACGGCGGTTGGCAGCAACACGGCGCCGGCAATCGCCAGTGCCAAGGTGGCGCGGATGGACAGCCGCGGCCAACGCATCAGCTGTGCGGGCCGTGTTCAGCGCCCAGGGGAAGGTCAATGGCCATGTCGGAGCTTACAGGGAGGGGGTTGTCAACGACTGGCCGGCCTGTCACCGGATGAAACGCGCCGCGCAGTTGTTGCCGCTTTATCGGCCTGGGTCGCGCGGGGTTGAGGCCAAGCAATCAGCGCCGGTGCTTGACTCGCTATTTTTAATGTAGCTACATTAAAGCATGAAAGTCGAGTACGATCCAAAGAAGAACGCAGTCAACCTCCAAAAGCATGGTTTATCACTCGGCTTTGCATCACAACTGGATTGGGACAGCGCACTGGTCTGGCTCGATGAGCGACAAGAATATGGTGAAGCCAGAATGATCTGTCTTGCCACAGCTACCTGAATTCTCTACTGCGTTGCATTTGTTGATCGCCAAACTGTACGCAGAGTTATCAGCTTACGCAGGGCGAACCGAAGCGAGGTTAAATACTATGTCAAGAGCACTTAGTCGTACGGCAGTGGTTATGCCGACAATCGAAGAGGATCGGAAGATTGCCGCAGCGGCAAGGGCAGATCCAGATGCTCAGCCACTTACCCCAAGTCAATTGAAGTCGATGATCCCGATTCAATCTGTTCGCGGTCGGCCGAAAACGAACAATGCGAAGTTACTGGTATCCGTTCGATACAGCCCCGAAGTACTGGCTTACTTTAAATCGACTGGTGCTGGCTGGCAGGTTCGAATGGATGAGGTTCTCAAAGAGTATGTTGCACATAGTTCTGGTAAGCCGTAACAGCGTGGCCTAACCATTGACTCAACCGGACATTTTGCGGCGTAAGTCAATTGGGCTTCAATTCATTCTCGCCCAATTGCCTCACACCGCAAAATGCCGGTTAGCTCAAACGTTGAGGCCCAAGGCCCGGCGGGACGGGTAGAAATTCCGGGAGCGTGGTTCGCGCAGTGCGTGATAGGCTCTAGTCCTCTAGATGACACAAGCCACTTCAAGCCTGACAGACACGCAGTCGGCGCCCCCCGACAGCAGCGTTGCCGAGCCCGGCCGTGCCCGGTACGCGGTGTTGGCCCAGGTCTTGCGTGATCGTGTGCTGCGCGGTGACTGGCCACCGGGCGGCGCGTTACCGGCCGAGCAGGTGCTGGCGGCCGACCACGGCGTCGCGCTGGGCACCATCCGGCAGGCCTTGCAACTGCTGGTGGCGCAAGGCCTGATCGAGCGCATCCACGGCCGGGGTACCTTTGTGCGCGCCGGCCTGTCGGGCGCAACGATGCTGCGATTTTTTCGGTTTGGTGCTGCGGCGGGCACCGGGCTGGGTCCACCTGCGTCCGCTATCCTGGCACGCAGCCGGGTTGCGGCACCGCCCGATGTCGCCCGTCATTTTGGCCCGGGGCAGGGTGGCGACATGCTGCAACTGCTGCGTTTGCGCAGCCTGGCCGGCGCTCCCTGCCTGGTTGAGCAGATTTGGCTGCCGCTGCCGGCCTTTGCAGCGCTGGCCGATGGGCCGACGGCGGCCTGGGGCGATCTGCTCTACCCGGCCTACGCCAGCCGATGCGGTGTTTCAGTGCACCGCGCGGTGGATGAGATCGGCTTTGCCGCCCTGGGCACCGAGCATGCCGCCTTGCTCGGCCTGGCCGCCGGACATCCTGCGGCGGTGGTCAGCCGCCGTGCGTTTGACATCGCCGGGCGTTGCGTCGAGTTCCGTATCACGCGGGGCGATGCCCAGGCCTTTGCTTACACCGTCACCCTCATCTGAACCCCACAAGGCCAACCCATGACCGAGACAGACTTGCACCCGCCCGCGCCTGCAGCCACGCAGCCGGCAGCCGGAAACGCTCTGGCTCCGACGACTCGCCGACAGTGGCTGGCCGGCATCACGCTGCCGTTGCTGCCAGCCTTGCCGCTCTGGCCCTCGTCGACCCTTGCGGCGCCGGTGGCGGGCGGCCGACCGGTCACGCTGCTGGTGTCGTACCCGCCCGGCGGTGGCGCCGACCTGATGGCACGGCTGATCGCACCGCGCCTGGCCGAAGCCCTGGGCCAGACCGTGGTGGTCGAGAACAAGCCCGGTGCCGGCGGCCAGCTGGCCGGGGCGGTTGTGGCGCGCGGCCCGGTGGACGGCAGCCTGCTGCTGTTTGATGCCAGCAGCTTTGCGGTGGCGCCTGCGCTGTACCCCAAGATGGGCTACGACCCGGCCAAGGCTTTCACAGCGCTGGCGGTGTTGGCGCAGTTTCCGAATGTGCTGGTGGCGCATCCTCCGTTTGCCGCCACCAGCGTCAAGGACCTGGTGGTGATGGCCCAGGCCAAGCCGGGTGCCATCGCCTATGCCTCGTCGGGCAACGGCTCGGCCCAACACCTGGCCGGCGCCTTGTTTGAGGACCTGGCCCATGCCGACTTGCTGCATGTGCCCTACAAAGGTGGCGGCCCGGCCATGACCGACGTGATGGGTGGCCAGGTGCCGCTGTTTTTTGCCAACCTGGCATCGGCGCTGGGCCATATCCAGGCGGGCCGTTTGCGGCCCATGGCGGTGACCAGCCGCCAGCGCAGCCCGGCGTTGTCGCAGGTGCCGACCATGGCCGAGGCCGGTGTGCCCGGTTATGAGGTGACCGAGTGGAACCCGGTGCTGGCGCCGGCGGGCATCGCGCCCGAGACCCGTGCAACGTTGGTGGCCGCGCTGGCCAAGGTCCAGGCCGGGCCTGAGGTGCAAGAGCGCATCCTGCAGCTCGGCGGTGAGCCGTTTGGGGGGGGAGTTGACGCCGCCACGCGGTTTTTGGCCGAGCAGCAGGCGCTGTGGGCGCGCATCGTGCGGCAGCGCAACATCCGCATTGAATGACCGGCCCATCCAACTTCAGGGTGGACCCGTCGCTGGATCTTGGCCGCCGAGCGCGCGAGCAGCCCGGGCAAGGCGCTGCGGTCGGACCCGCCGAAGGCTGGGACGCGCATGTGCATGTGTTTGATGGCCGGCCAGTGCCGGCTGCGCACTACCAGCCCGGCCCCTACCCGTTGGCCCGCTTGCAGGCCGGCGCTGCCGCCGCAGGCGTGGGTCGTTTTTTGCTGGTGCAGCCCAGCGTCTATGGCCGCGACAACAGCCTGCTGCTGGGCGTATTGCGCAGTGCACCCGGCCGCCACCGCGCTGTGGTGGTGCTGCAGGGCGATGAGCCCGATGCGGTGCTTGACGGGATGGCGGATGCCGGTGTGCGCGGTGTGCGCATCAATGCGGTGTCGCCCCAGGGCAGCGATGAGTCGGTGCTGGGCTTGCTGGCGCCGCGCCTGCGGGCCCGGGGCTGGTTTGTCCAGTGGTACGTGCCTTCCGTACAGTTGGCGCGGGTGGCAGCACTCTCGGCGCAACTGGGCTTGGTGGCGGTGCTGGACCACCTGGCCGGCCTGACCGCCGCCGCATGGGCCGATGCCTCGGGCCGCGATACCGCCGGTATCGGCGCGGCCTTGTCGCAGCTGGCCGACCAGGGCGCCTGGCTCAAACTGTCCGGCTGGTACCGCCTGTCGGCTGCGCCACCGTATGACAGCTTGCTGCCGATGATCGCCGCACTGCACCGCCGGTTCGATGGCCGCTGCGTCTGGGGTTCGGACTGGCCCCATACCCGGTTCATGGAGCCCGGTGCCGCCGGGGCGGTGCCAACCTACAGCAGCTTGCTCAGCCCGCTGCATGCGGCGCTGGGGGGCGATGCGGCGGCGGCCGTACTGCACACCTCGCCCACCGCGCTGCTGGGCTGATGCCTTGCCAAAACAATCACCCGCCAGCTTGTTTTGCTCGAACCCCTTTTATCTGGAGCCCCGCATGACCCTGCACCCTGATCCCACCCCCACCCCCACCCGCCGCACCTTGCTGGCGGCCCTGGGCGCCGCTGGCGCGTCCACACTCTGGCCAGCGCTGGCCAGCGCCCAATCCTGGCCGTCCAAGCCGATCCGGCTGGTGGTGCCATTTGCGCCGGGTGGCAGCTCAGAGATCGTGGCCCGCGCCGTCGCCGCAGAGTTGGCCAAGATCCTGGGCCAGTCGGTCTATGTCGACAACAAGCCGGGTGGCGGCGGCAATGTGGCGATGGGCGAGGTGACCCGGGCCGAGGACCAGCACACCCTGATCCTGGGCCACATCGGCACCTTGGCGGTCAACCCGTTCATCTTCGACAAGCTGCCCTACGACCCGGTCAAGGACTTCCGGGCCATCAGCCTGCTGGCCAAGGTGCCCAGCCTGTACGTGGTGCCGGCCGAGCTGCCGGTAAAGAATCTGAAGGACTTCATTGCGCTGGCCAAGAGTAAGCCGGGCCGGCTGAACTACGGCTCGGCCGGCAACGGCAGCGCCGGCCACCTGGCGATGGAGTACCTGAAAATGGTCAGCGACACCTTCATCCTGCACGTGCCCTACCGCGGCACCGGGCCGCAGCTGACCGACCTGCTGGCCGGCCGGCTCGACATCGCGGCGGTCGGTGCGCCGGCCATCCTGCAGCACATCAAGAGCGGCAAGCTGCGCTGCATCGCCACTGGCAGCACCCAACGCATTGCGCAACTGCCTGATGTGGCGACGGTGGCCGAGCAGGGCTACCCCGGCTTTGAGATGACGCAGTGGTACGGCCTGTTGGCACCGGCCAGCTTGTCGGCCGCCGCGGCCGACAAGCTGGCGGTGGCCACCGCCAAGGCCGTCCACACCCCCGAATCACTGGCCCGTTTGCAGACCGATGCGGCGATCGCAGTGGGCGGCACGCCGGCCGAGTTCGTGCGCTTCATCGCCGACGAGCAAAAACGCTGGAAGCCGGTGCTGGCGCGCGCCAAGGTCAAGCCGGACTGAGGCTTGTTGTTTCGGAGGTCGTAGCTGAGCATTTGAAGGCGGCTTACGGCTCTGAGCTGCCTTTCGTTTTTTGGCCCGTAACCGGCCGTTCGTGGGTGTTGCACGACCGCGCCGCGCCGGGCTGGCGTGCCCCGCTCCGTGTCATTCCGGGCCGGAAAAGCACCGGCC
>Ga0105048_10013070_pt1 | contig 12979 bp, 14 predicted proteins | sample MAT05_FD_78382 | JGI IMG/M metagenome (GOLD analysis project Ga0105048, IMG submission 78382) | Freshwater microbial communities from Lake Fryxell liftoff mats and glacier meltwater in Antarctica - MAT-05 | ecosystem: Environmental > Aquatic > Freshwater > Ice > Liftoff microbial mat | place...
GATCAGCAGCAACGAACCGAACCCTTGACTCACGTCCGCAAGCGGCCCGCGCGCGCCGCAAAGATGGGGGCAATTTCGCGAACAGCGACAGTGTAACCCCTCACGTGCGCCTGCATGGTCACGATCCCCTCCTCGGGGAGCTTCTCTTGCTCCTTCTTGGGATCGGGCGCCTTGGGCTTGCAGTTGAGGTTGACGAGCTTGCCGTCGAGGTGGACCTCGTCCTCCATCACCAGAGATCCCTTGGACGAGAAGAGCTCGATCGTGTCGCTCGCGAGCGTGAGCTTGTCCTTCATCGCGAGCGTGTGGCCCTTGACCTTCAGGCTCGCGCCGTCGGCCCCTTCGATCGAGATCGATTTGCCGCTGAGCTTGATGCCCTCCGGCGTGATCTCGATCGCGCTGTCTCCGACCGAGAGCTTGATCGCCTTCTTGCCGGAGAGCTTCAGATCTTGCGATACGCCGACCGTGTAGTCGCCGTTGACGTAGAGCAGCGCGTGGCCCTCGCCCTCGCCGTGGCCGACGAGGACATGATGGTTGCCGTTGACGACGAGCGTTTGATTGCCGCTCACCGTGGCCGAGGCGTCTCCTTCCACGGAGGTTCGCTGCTCGCCTTGCACCGTACGCACGAAGTCGCCGCCGACTTTCTCGTTGCGGCCGCCGCCCACCTCCTCGCTGCGCCGCCCGCTGATCTTCACGTCGAGGTCACCGCCGACGCCTTCGGTCTGGTTGCCGGTGAGCGCCGAGCGCTGCTCGCCGCCGATGCTGATCGAGTGATCGCCGAGGATCACCTCGTCGAGGCGCCGCTGCGCCCGCAAGAGCACCTGCTCTTCCCCCGCGCGATCGTCGAAGGTGAGCTCGTTGTAGCCGCCTCCGCCGGGGGTCGTGCGGGTGCGGATCCCGCTCCGGGTCCCCTTGGTCGGCAGGAGCTGAGTGGGCGCGTTGATCGCGTTGTAAAGACAGCCAGTCACCACGGGGCGATCGACGTCGCCGCCGAGGAACGTCACGAGGACTTCCATACCGATCCTCGGGATGAACTGGAACCCGAACGTCGGCCTGGCCCACGCCTGAGCGACGCGGATCCAGCACGGGCTGCGCTCGTTCCGCTTCCCCTCCAGATCCCGGTGGAACTGGACCTTGATCCGCCCATAATCGTCGGTGTAGATCTCCTGTCCTTCCGGGCCCACGACGACGGCCGTCTCCGCCGCTTGCTGGACCCTGCTCTCCGGACGCCGCGGCCTGAACCGCGCGGAGGCCGGGATGGTGTGGAAGCGATTTTGATAGAGCCGCTTCTGCCCCGGGACAGCCTCGGGGGCGTACCCTTCGTGGCGCACGCTCGTGACGACGTAGGCTTGATTGAGCTCGTCAATCGGGTGGTCTTCGAGGGTGAAGCGATACCCGGGGACGAGCCTTCGGCAGAGGCTCGCTCCGTCGCCCACCTGGGCCTTGCGTCGATATTGATCGAGCTCGATCGCCGCGGTATCCCGGTCGACCTGCGTCTCGCCGTACTCGCTCTGGTGTTTGTAAATGAGGCTGCGGCCCGTGATGCCGGTCGGATCGACCGAGGGCTCGGCCGCGGCTCCGAGCGGTGTTGTCTCGGCGGAGCGCGCAATTTCGAGCAGCGGCCGCTGAAAGTCGTAGTCTCGGATCAAGGTCGCGGTCGGGCGGACGGTGCGCCGGAGGCTGAAACGCTGGACGTGCGGCTCGTGCGCTGCGAGCCCGTCGGATCCCTCCGAGGCGCGGTACACGAGCTCTGGCTTGCCCGCGATCGAAGGATAGAGCCGGGCATCGTCCCCGAACACGACGACCTCCGCGGCGTCGGTGAGCCTCCCCGTGGGCGCGGCCGGGAAATCGAACGAATAAAAGATCCCTTCCTCGGCGCACAGGCGCGTGATGAGCTCGAGGTCTGTCTCCTGGTACTGGACACAGTAGCTTCGCACCGGGTAACGGCCCGTGAGCCGCAGCTTGAAAGGGACGCGCGCGCCGTCCAGCACCCTGGTGAGGAGTCGACCACGGTCACATCCTGGAAGATTCGGCTGGTCTTCCGGTGCTCGAGCAGCCGCAGCCTCGGCGCGATCCCGAGGCGAAAGCGCGACCGTTGCTTCGTCACCGTCCCCTCGGCCTCGACGAACCACACCACCCCCATGAAGGCGCGGGGGGAGCCGTCGGGGATCTCCATCAACAAATGCGCTGGCTGACCGAGGATGGCGGCTTCGAGGGCCGCGGGCTCGATCTCCGCGGTGGTGACCACGACATCGAGCGAGAAGGGGCGTGACATCCGCTCCACGCCTTGAAACGAGGCGACGCGGAGCTCGCTTGCCTGGAGCGCCCCCGCGCTGAGCTGGAACGTCGACCCATGAAGGGGGTCCGCCGCGAACATGGCATCATTCGGCATCGTCAGGTGCTCCTCATCTGGCCATCCCCGTGCGGACGAGGGCGACGGTATCACGGGGCAGCGGGCCGTCGGGGTCGAGTTGACGTCGCGCCTCCGATTGTTCCGGCGCCTTCAGGCCCAGATCGCTCCATGCGCGCCGTCTTCGCCGGGGGAAGCGGCCGCAACGTAGTAGTACGCGGACACCGAGGCGCGGAAGCGCCCTTCGGGGCATGAGAGCGGGGCAGGGTGGCCGTGCCAGTTGGTATCCCCGTGGTCCATCACGAGGAGGCGATCGAGCACGGGGAGATAGCTCGCCTCGCACTGCGTTCTTCGCTCGTCCCAGAGCTCGAGCGCGCCGCCCCAGGAAGGATGCCAGTCCTGACAAAGGTAGTAGAGGACAGTCACCCTCCGCTCGAGGTGACGGGCGCGGTCGCGGTTGAAATCGGCGTGCAGCGCGAGGTGACCGCCGGCCAGCGTGAGCGAGAGTCCCGCGCCGCGAAAGTGCGGGTCCGCGATCAACCCTTCCACGCCGGTGAGATCCGAGAGGAAGTCGAGAAAGGCCATGCCGGAGAGCTCGGCGAGCAGATGGCGAATCCCGGCGTCGACGCCGGCAAAGCCCGTCCGCTGGAGCTGCCCGAGCCGCCCCGCTTGCTCGCGGTAGTCGCGGCGCATCCAGCCCGGGTGATCGGGCCCAGGGAAATTCCGGGCGAGCGGGGCGGCGATCGCCTCGCCGAGAAACTCCTCGAAGACAGCGTGAGGATAGGGGCGCGCCCCGCGATACGAGGCGCGTTGGCCGAGGGCGAGCGCGCGGAGCCGGTCTCGATCGAGGAAGAACCCGGGCCCTTGCGCCCCGTTGCCGGTGACCTTGGTTTGATCCGTCTCGGAGGACATGCCCGGAGCCTTGTACTCGTGATTCTTTACGGCATCAAGAAGCCACTCCCTCGAACGCGACCATCGAGGAGCGGACCTGGCGATGCGTGATAACCCGATCCCCTTGGAGCCCCTCCTCGGCGCGATTATGGCCTCCCTCCAGGAGGTGGGCGCCGCGCCCGCGAGTGTACCCCATGGATGAAGCCAAGCTGCGCGAGAAGCTCTCTCTGATCGAAGCGTTGTTCGCCGGGGCGACGACCCCGGGTGAGCGCGTGGCCGCTGGAGAGGCGCGGAGGCGCATCCAGCTTCGGCTCCAGAGCATCGAGCGGCTCGATCCACCGATCGAGGACCGCTTCACGCTCGCGGACACCTGGTCGCGCAAGGTCTTCGTCGCTCTGCTACGCCGCTATGATCTCAGGCCGTATCGCTACAGCAGGCAGCGACGGACGACGGTGATGGTGAAGGTGCCCAAGGCCTTCGTCGACGAGACCCTCTGGCCCGAGTTCGAGCAGATCAGCACCACCATGCGCGCGTATCTCGACGAGGTGACCGATCGGATCATCGCCGACGTGATCCACGGCGACAGCTCCGAAGCGGCGGAGGTGGCGGAGACGCCCAAGCTCACCACGGGGTCAGTGCCCCCTACCGAAGGGAGGGGATCATGATCACATGAGTGTCGAGACTCACCACGGTGCCCCCTCTTCCGGCGGTCGGATTTCCCATGGTTCAGCCTTCGAGCGCGTTGACTGGCTCGTTCGCCTCCACGCATACCACGGGCGCCGGCCGGTGCAGCGGGGATTGCGAGGGGCGTTGGGCTACTCGATCGCCAGCAGCGCCTTGAGCTCGACCTGCGTTGCCGCCGCCGCCGCCCGGATCGGCGCGAGGAGCGCGACCGTCGATCCGGGCGGCGGCGGTGGCGGCGCGGCAACCGCCGGCTTGGCAAATGGAACCAAAGGGTCACGAGGAAACTCCAGCTCCAGAGACGTCCCGCTGAGATCCTCCGAAGATGCCATGGCAGGAAGAGGCTGTGTGAGGGGCATCTTGCGCAAACGTACCGGGACCGCCGGACGAGCGAGCTTCCCTTTCGGAACAGGGAGCGCCGACCCCAACGAGAAATCGAGGTCGAGCGCTGTATCGGCGAGCGCCTCCGGCTTTGCGACAAGAGCCTCGTTCTCGAACGGGAGCGCTCGGGGGCCGCGCGGAAAATCGAGCGCCACCGACGTCCCTGTGAGTGTCTCGCGAGGTTCCAGCGGAACTGGCTCCGCAGACGGTCGCTCGAGAGGGAGGGCCGCTCGCTGGACGAACTGCAGCGTCGATTCCCGCGAGAACGCGAGCTCGAGGCTCGTCTCGTCGAGGACTTCGCGCGGTCGCGGTAGCTCTTGTTCAGGGCTCAACCGGGAGCTCGACGCGTTCGCCGGCCGCGTCTCGCACGATCTCCGCAACCTGCTCGCGCCGACCGCGATGGCGGCGTCGAGGATTCCGCGGTCCGTCGACGCGCCGGAGCGCGTGCGCGTCCTTGCCGAGAGGATCCAGAGGAGCCTCGACCGCTCTTTCGCGATGATGGACGGGCTCCTCGCATTCTCGAGGTCCACGAGGCCAGAGCCGGGCTCGGCGTGCTCGGTGGCCTCGGTCTTCGGCGAGGCGCTGGAGCAACTCGCGCCTGACGTGGCGCGCGTGGACGCGACGATCGAGCCTCACATCGAAGAGGCAGAGATCGCCTGCTCGCGCGAGCTCCTCGCCGTGGTCGTTTTGAACTTGCTCGGCAATGCGCTCAAGTTCATGGAAGGGCGCGATCGCCGCGTGGTCTCGATCTCGTCAGGGTGCTCCGGAGGCTCGTGCGAGATCGCCATAGCCGACACGGGGCCCGGCATTTCCGCGAGCGATCGCGCGCGCGTCTTCGAGCCGTTCTACCGTGTGCCCGGTGTGCGGGCGCAGGGCCACGGGATCGGCCTCGCCACGGTCGCGCTTCCGGTCGAGCGCTCAAGCGTCGAACCACCCGTGCGATCAGCCTCGACCTCGTCGACGACAGCGGACAGGCACGTGGGTGACCGGCCATTGCCGCCGCGCTGGGTTCGGGCGATGCCCGCGAGATGATCCCGCGCACGCGCTCGAAGTCTGATTCCGCTGCGCGTGACGTCCTCCTTGCAGCCCTTGACGCGGTCAGCGGCGCGGTCGTTGCGCTCGACGCTGAGCTGCGCATCGTCGGCGCGACGAAGAGCGCGGAGGACATCTTCGGAGAGACGCTGCCGCTCGGCGCGCCGGCACCGAAGCTCTTCTGCGGAGAGGCCCTGGACCGCCCCATGGCCGAAGCGCTCGCGGCTGGCCGCGCCTCTGCCACCATCATCCCTCGCACCGATCCGGGCCACGGGGAGCGCTCGATTCACGTGCGAGCCCTACCGCTCCCGTGCGGCACAGGTCGGCCTTGCTGGGCGTTGCTCCTCGAGAACGCCGCCGCAGTCGAGCCCTCCACTGCCGGCGAACCTGTGGAGTTCCACGGCATGTGGACCGGCGATCCGGCCATGAAACGGATGTTCGTCATCGTCGAGAGAGCAGCGCGGAGCGAGGTCAGCGTGCTCGTGCGAGGCGAGACGGGCGCGGGAAAGGAGCTCGTCGCCAGCGCGATCCACGCGCTCTCGCCACGGAGCCGCGGGCCGTTCCACGCCATCAACTGCGCAGCTCTCCCGCCGACGCTGCTGGAGAGCGAGCTCTTCGGTCACGTACGCGGCGCCTTCACCGGTGCGGTGCGCGACAACCCCGGACACTTTCGCCTCGCGGACAAGGGCACGCTCTTCCTCGACGAGGTCGGCGAGATGCCTCTGAATTTGCAGGCAAAATTGCTCCGCGTGCTCGAGACGCGCTCGGTGATCCCCGTGGGCGGTCGCGATCCGGTCGCCGTCGACACGCGGATCATCACCGCGACTCACCGCGCCCTTCGCAAGGAGGTCGAGGCCGGCCGCTTCCGCGCCGACTTGATGTACCGCCTGCGCGTCGTGCCCATCTTCATCCCGGCGCTGCGCGACCGGCCAGGGGACGTGATGCTCCTCGCTGCGCACCTCATCGAACGATTCAATCGGCGCGGCGGGCGACACATCGAGAGCGTGGCCCCAGCGGTGCGCGCGCTCCTGGAAGCCCATGATTTCCCCGGAAATGTGCGCGAGCTCCAGAACGTCCTCGAATACGCTTACGTGATCGGTGATGGTCCGACGCTGCAGGAGACTGATCTCCCGCCCGAGCTCTCGGATCCGAGCGGGCGCGGCGATGGCTTCCCCTTCTCGGCCAACGTGCCGCCCGCGCTCTCGACCGAGCCGGCCCTGTCCGCAGAAGCAGCCCGGATCCTCCGCGCGCTGGAGCGAGCTTCCGGCAGCCGGGATCGCGCCGCGAAGGTGCTCGGGTACAGTCGAGTCACGCTCTGGCGACGGATGCGCGCGCTCGGCCTCGACGGCGAGAACGCGCCCGTGTGAGCTGACGCATCTATCTGCCGTGATCCCAGCCGCAGGACCCATCCTCCGACGAGGTGCGCGCCGACTCAGGCGCGCCCGCGGAGCATGCCATTCCAGTACATCTCGGGGAGGGCATAGGCCTTGAACGCATACATGCTGTAGCGCTCCTTGCTCTGGTCGAACGGAAAGCTCTCCGCCGGGTTCCCATCATAGTCGAACTCGGCGAGGATGAGGCGCCCGTATCCGGTGACGAGCGGGCACGAGCTGTAACCGTCGTACGAGGCGACCAGCGCCCGGCCGGCGCGCAGCGCGAGGAGGTTCTCCACCAGCACCGGAGCCTGCTTGCGGATCGCCGCGCCGGTGCGCGACGTCGGCAAGCTGCTGTTGTCCCCGAGGGAGAACACGTTGGGGAAGCGGGTGTGCTGGAGCGAATGCTTGTCGACATCCACCCATCCTGCCGCGTTCACGAGGGCGCTCTTCTTCACCACGTCCGGCGCGCTCTGCGGGGGAACGACGTGGAGCAGCTCGTACGGTAATACCAGCTCTTGCTTCGTCTCGATGTGCTGAAACACTGCCTCTTTCGAGGCCGCGCGCACCTCGACGAGGTCGTGCTTGAAGTGCGTCTCGATCCCCTTGCGCTCCACGATCGGCCGGAGCGCCGCCGCGTAGTGCTTGACGCCGAAGATCCCTGCCGCCGCCGAGGCATAGATGATCTTCGATTTCCCGCGCACGCCGGTGCGGCGGAGCGCGTCGTCGGCGAGGTACATGATCTTCTGCGGGGCGCCCGCGCACTTCACCGGCGTCGCGGGGAAGGTGAACACCGCGTTGCCGCCCTTGAAGTCGCGGATGAACCGCCAGGTGCTCTCGACGTGCTCGTAGCTGTAGTTGCTGCAGATCCCATCCTTGCCGAGGTGACCTTTGAGCCCCTTGATCTTGTCCCAGTCGAGCTGGATCCCCAGCGCCACCACGAGCTGATCGTAGGTGATGCGCTCACCCCCCTTGGTGACCACCGCATTGTTCTCGGGCTCGAACGAGGCCACCGCGTCGCGGATCCATTTTGCGCCCGGAGGAATGTAGTCGGCCTCGGGCCGCCGCGAGACCTCGCGGTTGAACACGCCCGCGCCGACCAGAGTCCAGATCGGCTGGTAGTAGTGGTGCTCCGAGGGCTCCAGGATCGCAACGTCGGGCGGGTTCTCCGCGTTGCGGAGGCGGGCGGCGACGCTGATTCCGGCGGTCCCGCCGCCGACGATCAAGACGGACACGTGCTGGGTCATGATGAGGATTCTCCGTTCGAAGGCGCGAGAAGTCGGGGGATGGGTCCGTCGCGTAGCGCGGCGCCGACGCGCTCCGCGACGCGAACGGCGAGGCCGAGCGCGCGCTGCACATCGGGGTTGCGCAGCGCGCCGAGCAGCCCGAACATGCCGAGTCGAGGCGGAGGCTCGCGCTCGGCCTCGAGGAGCGCATGCGTCGCGGCGATCATCGCAGGAGAGGTCAATCCTTCGATTGTGCCCAGCATGCTACGGGCTCTCGCGTCGACGTCAATCCCACGCTCGGAGAGGCGCGACGCGGCGTCGTCGAACGTATCCACGGCGGCGGCGACGAAGCCCGGCATTTGCTGGGCGAGGGCGAGGGCGAGCTCGATCGCGCGCACCGTCTCCGGCGCGGTGAGCCGCTCCGCGAGCACCAGCGCATCACGTAAGCGGGCGTCCAGATCCACTCCTTTCGTCGAGAGGCGCGCGGCCGCGTCATCAAAGGTATCAACCATCGCCGCGGTGAGCGGCCCGGCGTGCGTTGCGACCGCGGTCACGCGAGCGAGGGCGCCCTCGATCCGAGCGAGTCGTCCTTCCAGGCGAGCGAGCGCCGCCACGACGGCGGCGCCTTCGGTTACCCCTGCGGCTTCTTGTTCTGCCATACCCGACGACTCAGCAAGACCCGATCCACCAGCTTTTTCACTGCGCAAAGGGCGCAAATCACGCGCGTGACCCAACAACACGTGAGCCGCGTCTCGTCATGGCCGGCCACGGACGCAACATCGTGAAGCGGCGCACCGAGCGCGTGAAACATTCATTGTTTCACCATGCAACACCCGGTGCCGAATCACCGCACCTCACCGTGGCATGATGGCTGCAATGGTGTCGGTCGATGCTGATGGTCGCCGCTTCGCTCGCTCTCCTCATCGGGCTCTCGCTCGGCCTCCTGGGCGGCGGCGGCTCGATCCTCACTGTCCCCATGCTCGTCTACGTGCTCCACGTCGACGCGAAGCAATCGATTGCCAGCTCACTCTTCGTCGTCGGCGTCACGAGCCTCGTCGGCACCGTCGCCCATGCCCGCGCCGGCCGCGTGCGCTGGAAGGTCGGCCTGCTCTTCGGCGTCGCTGGCATGATCGGGGCGACGCTCGGCGGCCAGGTCGCCGCGAGCATGGCCGGGCCGGTGCTCCTCGTCCTCTTCGCGGGGATCATGCTGGCGACGGCGGGCGCGATGATGCGCGGTCGCCGCGAGCCCGCGGGCGCATGCACGCTGCGCGATCTCCCCGTCGCCAAGGCCGCTGGCATCGGCGCCTCGGTGGGAGTCCTCTCGGGGCTCGTTGGTGCGGGCGGCGGCTTCCTCGTCGTTCCCGCGCTCGCGCTGGTCGGAGGGTTGAGCATGGGTGATGCGGTGGGGACTTCGCTGCTCGTCATCGCCATGCAATCGCTGGCCGGCTTCGCGCGGCACGCCGCCCACACTCCACTCGACTGGACGTTGCTCGGCGTCGTCACGGTCGCAGCAATCCTGGGCAGCCTCGCCGGCTCGCGCTTCGCGTCGAAGCTCCCGCCCGCGACGATGCGCCGCGCCTTCGCCTGGCTCGTCCTCGGGATGGCCATCTTCATGCTCGCCCGGGAGTTGCCACGCTTCCTCGGCATGCCGGTCGCGGCCCTGGTGATTGGCACCGTCGCGGCCGCGGGGCTTGCTCTCGGACTCCGCCGCCCCGCCGTTCAACCGACGGCGCCTACGCAGCAAGCTTGATACGCAGTCCCTCAATCCTGTTCGTACTCGACCCCAGGGAATCTTCACAATGATGACTTCAATGTTCGTCTGGGCCGCCGTGGGCGGCGCCTTCATCGGCCTATCGGCCTCGCTCCTGATGCTCTCGCACGGAAAAGTCGCCGGGATCAGCGGGATGATCGGCGGCCTGCTCAACCCCAAGACCACGGATCGCAGCTACCGCGCCTGGTTTCTCGCCGGCCTCGTCCTGGTCGGCCTCGGCTTCAGCCTGGTTCGCCCGCAGATGCTCGCGTCCACGAGCTCCACGCCGCTCGGCCTCATCGCCGCCGCGGGGCTGCTCGTCGGTTTCGGAACGAGCCTCGGCAACGGGTGCACGAGCGGCCACGGCGTCTGCGGCATCAGCCGGCTCTCGACCCGCTCGCTCATCGCCACCTCGGCCTTCCTCGTCACCGGCGCGCTCACCGTCTTCGTCGCTCGTCACTTGACGGGAGGTGGCCAGTGAAGCCCGCCGTCGCTGCGCTCGCCGCGGGCTCGCTCTTCGGCGTCGGACTCGCTGTCTCGGGGATGACGCTCCCGGCGAAGGTGGTGGGCTTTCTCGACGTCACCGGCCACTGGGATCCCACGCTCGCCTTCGTGATGGCCGGTGCCATCGCCGTTCATTTCGTCCTCTTTCGACTCGTTCTGCGCCGCCGCGCGCCGATCTTCGACAGTCACTTTCACGTACCGACCCGGCGCGACATCGATCTGCGGCTCGTCGGCGGCGCGGCTCTGTTCGGCATTGGCTGGGGTCTCGCTGGCCAGTGCCCGGGGCCCGCGCTCACCAACCTCGCCACCGGTGCACCGTCTGCGTTCCTGTTCGTCGCCACGATGGCTGCAGGAATGGTCATTCAGCGAGAGCTGGATCGTGTGCGGGCGCCCCGGCGCGACACGGCGCCCGCCTCGTGATTTCCCGTTCGACATGAATCCAAAGGAGTCTCGTCATGATCTTCCGTCAACTATTCGATCCCACCTCTTCGACGTACACCTACCTGCTCGCCGACGAGGAGACTCACGAGGCCGTGCTCATCGATCCGGTGATTGACCAGCTCGATCGCGACACCCAGCTCATCCAGGAGCTCGGCCTCACCCTGCTCTTCACGCTCGACACCCACGTTCACGCCGATCACGTGACAGCGAGCGGCTCGCTCGCCAGCCGGCTCGGCTCGAAGATCGTGCTGAGCGAGCGCTCGGGCGTCGGCTATGCCGATCTCCTCGTCAAGGACGGTGACCGGGTCTCGTTCGGCCGCCACCACCTCGAGGTCCGCGAGACGCCGGGCCATACTGACGGCTGCCTGACCTTCGTGACCGGCGACGAGAAGATGGCCTTCACCGGCGACGCGCTCTTGATCCGCGGCTCGGGTCGCACCGACTTTCAGCAGGGCAATAGCCGCAAGCTCTACCGATCCGTGCACGAGAAGATCTTCACGCTCCCGGACGCCACGACGGTGTACCCCGGCCACGACTACAAGGGTCGGATGAGTTCCACCGTGGGCGAGGAGAAGCGCTGGAATCCGCGCCTCGGCCAGGGCAAGACGATCGAGCAGTTCACCGAGATCATGGCGAATCTGCAGCTCCCGCCGCCGAAGCAGCTCGCCGTCGCGGTGCCCGCGAACCTTCATTGCGGTGTGCCCCGCGGCGTTTCGCACGACGCCGAGGGCCCGGCGGAGAAGCGCTGGGCGCCGATCGAGGTCAGCGGCGCGGACGTGCCCGAGGTGACGGTCGACTGGGTCGCTGCCAACCCGGCTGCAGGGCGCCTCGTCGACGTGCGCGAAGTCGATGAGTACGTAGGACCGCTCGGGCACATCGAGACGGCAGAGCTGGTTCCGCTGGCCACCGTCGGCCACGTCGCGGCGGCCTGGGACAGGAGCCTCCCGGTGGTGCTGGTGTGTCGCTCCGGCGGGCGCTCGGCCAAGGCCGCGATGGAGATGCGCGCGCTCGGCTTCAAGAAGATCGCGTCGATGCGCGGCGGGATGACCCGATGGAACGAAGCGCACCTGCCCGTGGTGCGGACGTCGCTCAGCGCGCCGACGCCCGCGGTCCAGCATTGAGCACGTTTCAGCGGACCGGCTTCCGCTGATTCAAATGCGCACGGACCTCCCCGCGATGAGCACCGACTTCATCGCTGCAAATCCTGCGTCGACGCGCATCATTGCCGGGCGCAGGGTGAGTACGCGGGACGCGGCCTCGCGGCGCAGGCCCATCTGTCGCTGGTGCGAAGGTTGCAAGTGCGTCATGCCTGAACGACCGAAGGTCGCGCCCACGCTCGTCGCTCTCGCGAGCAATCAAGGAATCCATCATGCTCACTCATTGCTCGGGGTCGACTTCCGCCCGTATCGCATCATCGGCGCTTGCAATCCGACGTTAGCGCTCGAAGTCGTCCAGAAGGAGCCGCACCTTGGCCTCCTGCTGCCGTGCAACGTCGTTCTCTACGAGCGTGACGACGGGGTCGCGATCCTCGGCGCTATCGATCCCATTCAGACGCTCGGCGCCGGCGCTCCTGCGGTCGAATCTGTCGCCCGTGCCGTCGCAGGGAAGCTGCTGCAGGTGCTCTCCGCGATGGATTGAGACGCGAGCCGCGCAGCGCGATCTCGATCCCCATCCCGCCGTTTCACATGAACCCGCCATCAGGAGGCAGCAGCCATGGAAGCCTATCCGCATCGCTACGAAGCCCACGCCGCGGGAGAGGCTGCGGGGAGCGTCCTCGTCAGCTCCGAAGGTCTCCCGGTGCTCACGACCGCGCCACCTCGACAGTTTGGAGGTCCCGGCGACCTGTGGTCCCCGGAGACTCTGCTCGTGGCCGCCGCCGCGAACTGCTTCATTCTTACCTTCCGGGCGATCGCCACCGCATCGAAGCTCGCATGGCAACACCTTGACTGCGACGCCGAGGGCATCCTCGATCGCGTCGACGGGGTTGTCCGGTTCAGCGAGCTGCACCTCCGCGCCCGCCTAGTCGTGACGACCGCCGCGGACATCGACCGAGCGCGGCGCCTCCTCGAAAAGGCCGAGGGAGCGTGCCTCATCACCAGCTCGCTGGCGTTCCGCTCCACGCTGACCACGGAGATCACGGCCGCCGCGTGAGGCCGTGTCCAGCTCGGTAAGGATCAGATGTCGGGACATGGAGTTCGAGGTTCATGATGCCCGCTCCCTCCCGACGCTCCCAGGCGTTAACCAGGTTCTTCCCGTGGCCGTGGCCGTGGCCGTGGCCGTGGCCGTGGCCGACCTGCCCGTGTCCCGATCCGGATCGGTGCGCGGGGGGAACGGCCACGGCCACGGCCACGGC
>Ga0105048_10013073_pt1 | contig 12979 bp, 8 predicted proteins | sample MAT05_FD_78382 | JGI IMG/M metagenome (GOLD analysis project Ga0105048, IMG submission 78382) | Freshwater microbial communities from Lake Fryxell liftoff mats and glacier meltwater in Antarctica - MAT-05 | ecosystem: Environmental > Aquatic > Freshwater > Ice > Liftoff microbial mat | place...
ACACAATTTCGATGGGTTTAGTAAACTTTGTTTTATACCCATCAAACTGTGGCAAGATATTTGACATAAAAAGTATGTCAAATAATAAATTGAAAAATAAAACAATGACCCTTATTCTCAACACCATAAGTAGTACCGATTATAGTTCACCTCAAATATTTTTACAATGATGAGAAAGATTTTACATTTAATTTTTAAGGGTAAGCACTTTGTGCATATCTTATCAATGTCTTGTATTTTGATAAGTATGACTACAACCACTGTGAAGGGACAGGTGAGTGGCTCCGTTTTTATTGATTATAACTCCAACGGCGAACGCACCACTAGTAATCCAATTGAGCCTGGAGTTTCTAACGTCAAAGTGCAGTTATTTGTCGGTAAAAATACCACGCCCATCGTTACCACTACAAATGCTTTAGGAGAATACGCCTTTACAATCGCTCAAGCACCTAAAGATAGCATGGTTCGTGTAGAATTTAGTGAACTTCCAGCAACCTTTTCGCCTAGCTTGGTGGGAACAAACAACGGAACTTCCGTACAATTTGTAAAAGCCCCTGCTACAAACGTAATATTGGGAATCATAAATGATGATGAGTATTGCGATGTTGGCTTGGGTTTACAAGTGGGCACAGCCTGCTATGTAATGGGAGACCCTTTGGCTGGAGGGAGCGCAGGGGAAGACCCTGCCTTTGTTACTTTTGGCTATTTTGCTTCCGGATTGAATGGAGTCGATGATTTTTCAATGACTAAGTTGGCAAAAGCCAAGGAGATTGGGCCTACTTGGATTGCTGGCTATCAGCGCGATTCCGAAAGATTACTCTTAGGGGCCATTGTACGTCGGCATGTAGGATTAGGGCCTTTAGGCACTGGTGGACTGTATTATATTGACCTCAAAAATGATGCCAATACAGTTCATCAATTAGTAGATGTAAAAACTTTGGGGATAGATACAGGGCTTGATCCTCATATAAACCCCATTACCAATCTAAATATCCTTCCTGCCTCTAAAACTGGACGAAGCAGAGATTCCTTGGCTTTCCATGTCGCTGGTAAAGTTGGATTGGGTGGTATTCAAATGAACACTTTTCAGGATACCTTGTACCTAATTAACCTATACGATAAAAAATTATATAGTTTTTTATCCAAAAAGCCACTAGCTGCACCGGTATTAAAAGCTACAGCAAATGTACATTCTTATACCATCCCTCATCCCAATTGTGCCAACAATGAATTTGTGCCATGGGCACTCAAATATTACCGGGGTAATATGTACGTGGGCGTAGTATGTACGGCAGAAACCTCCCAAAAGAAGACTGACTTAAAGGGTGCGATTTATGAGTTTAATTTGAGTACTCATAGCTTTAAACCAGTCCCATTATTAGAATTTCCATTAGACTATTTACGGGATCCGCTTGATGGCACCGCTGGTTGTGATACCATTGATACTTGGAGGCCTTGGTCTGGAAAATTTCCGAAGCAATGTAACTACCCCAATGGCGCTGCCGATCCATTAAATGCCTTTTTGATCAATCCCCAACCCATTTTGTCTGACATTGAATTTGATGATGACGGCTCTATGATTATAGGCATGATGGATCGAGGTGGGCTTCAAACGGGCCAGAATCAACCAGGTATCGCCATAGACGACACGCTCAACTATTACGGATTCATGAGCGGCGATTTGCTACGTGCGCAGCTTAATGCCGATGACACATTTACCATGGAAAGCAACGGTACCTCAGGCACATTGGTAGCTAATGGTGGTAGTGGGTCAAAAGTCGAGAATTCACGTGATAAAAATGCAGGTCCAGGCGGTGGTGAGTTTTTCTATGATGATTATTGGATCAATGGGCAAGATAGCGTTGGTCACGCTGAACTGACAAATGGAGGTGTGTTCAAAGCGCCAGGTTACTCAGAAGTATTTTCGTCTGCTTTTGACCCTATTCATAAGCAATATTTAGCCACAGGTTTTATTGTATTCGACGCCAAGACAGGGAAGCGTAGGCGTAGCTATTCGATTTATTCTGTGCAGGAGGGCTCTCTAGGAAAATCAGGAGGCGTAGGCGATTTGACAGCCACTTGCGATCCTGCCCCATTGGAAATTGGAAACCGGTTGTGGTTTGATAAAAACAAAAATGGCCTGCAAGACCCCAACGAATCTGGCATTGATGAGGTTATTATTACTTTACATGACATGGAAAATGGCGGCGTTGAAGTAGCCCGCGATACCACAGCAAACGGTGGGCAATACTATTTCAATGATTATAATGTAACAGGTGGCAAGCTCAAGAGAGATCATAACTATGAAGTTCGCCTCAAGACCAATCAGCCTGTATCATACAGTACATTGCAAACATTAGAAGCAGGTGGCGGGGGTGGAAATGCTATTCCAACAGCATTTATTCTCAAAGATTCTTTACGTTTGACCACCAAAAACAATACGTTGGCTAACACTGCGCGTAATTCTGATGCTGTTTATAATGTAGATTCAACTTCAGCAATAATAGTGGTTAAAACAGGGCAAAATAGCCAAAATGACCATAATGAAGACTTTGGCTTTGGAAAAGGTGACCTCATTGATATCCAACTAACAAAAATGCTGGTAGGCGATTGCAAACGCCAAATAGCAGACAAGGTCATTTTTAAGCTTATTGTTAAAAATACAGGTCTAGGTATGGCCGATAGCGTTTATGTAGAAGATACCTTCTCTCCCAACTTTACGTATAACCAGTACACTTCAACGCAAGGCCAATACAAAGCACAAACCAGAATGTGGGGGCCGCTGAGTTTGCCTTCGGGGAAAACGGACACGCTTACCATTACTTTTACAGTCAATAATAGTGGTGGTTTTATAGGAGGTACAATATGTAATGAAGCAGAGGTTGTGAAAGCAAACGGGGTTGATAAAGACTCTTATCCCGACAATCACCTGAAGACGGAAGACGACTATGACATTGCCTGTGTGAGCATACCGCTCAAAATTTGTACAGAAAGAAGAGATACCGTTATTATTTCAGCACCTGCAGGTTATCAAAAATACCAGTGGTTTAAAAATGGCATCAAAATAGTTGGGGCTACATCTCAAACACTTGAAGTGGGTGCCATAGGTTCTTATTCGGTTGAAGTATCCGATGGCGTTTGTCCTACCAAAAACTGTTGTCCAGCGATAGTAGAAGAAGAATGTATCTGTCCACCAGATATTTGTATACCGTTTGTGACCAAAAAAATAAAGTTAAAAAAATAAACTTGGCCAATAATTCAGCTACTGAATATTGGCGATGAGAATATTGTAAGTCATTTCAAAATCTAACATAGAATTGATTATTCGGGCGTGGGAATACTTCGGTAAGTCCTGCGCCCGAATTTTTTGCTCAAAAATCACTTTTTCTTCTAGCAATCGGGCGCGTTGTGTGCCTGCGAGCAAATAAGAGTCGGGTGTAAGCCAATGTTCTCCATTCCAAAAGACAATATTGGCGTAAGAAGTATCAGTAATCAAACCATTTTTGGCGATTAAGACATCGTCAGCCTCACCACGCTGGGCAAAAAGGTGATTCAAATGACTGCGGTCTTGGTATTTGAAATCATATTTGATGGTATTGTCATGGATGATACAGAGGCTTTGAATAAGGCGCTGTTGGTAAGGCTCAAACTCGACTTTTTCTATCATCTCTCCATAACTTACCCTGCATTTATACAACCCTTTTTGGACGATTGCTGGCACAACAACAAGTTCTGCTAAATCCCACAGTGTTTGTGCTCCGAAGTGTGATTTTCGTGTACGATTGAGACGTTCATTGTGAAAATGAAGGTTAGACCACTGCCCATCGATGAGTCGAAGGGTTTCTAGGAAGAGGGGAAGATGCATGGACGATTGGCAAATATACTTTATCAATTACTTCTTGGTATTCTGAATACACATTACTCCGGGCTGTAATGCCGCCGCCGCTTTTAAAGATGAATCCATCTGAGGTATTTTCAATAAATCGAATCAGGACACCGCTATCTAAATTCTCTCCGTCAAAAATCCCTGCTACACCTGTGTAATAGCCCCGTTCATAATTTTCGGCCCCTTGAATAATCTCCAATGTGCGAGGTTTGGGGGCACCGCTAATAGAACCTGCAGGTAGCAGTTTAAAAAGCCAGTCTCCTAAAGTTTCGCGCCAGTTTTCAGGCATCAACCCAGCTATTTCTGAACTTACTTGAAGCAAAGTTTTTTGATTGGTAACGATACTATCCAAATATCGGTATCGCGCTACTCCTACTTTTTGGGCAACCATACTCAAATCATTACGAATCAAATCTACGATGGTCGCGTGTTCAGCGGCCTCTTTTTTATCCGTTAAAATAGTCGAGGCTGCTCCTGGCACATTGGCATCAATCGTTCCTTTCATTGGAAAGGAGGCAATACGATTGCCGCGTACTTGTACAAAAATTTCGGGAGAAAAACACACAATCTTGTCTTTCCAATAGAGTTTGTATTTGGCTTTACTGTTTGCATAAATCGTCGGAAAATCTAAATTTGTGTCTATTTTCGTACATACCGACAGATTAGTGAGAAATGAATCCCCTCTTTTAATTCGCCATACTACCTTATCAAACTGCAATTGGTAGGTTTCAAAAATGACAGGAGATTTCTCGAAGTGAAAACCCTGGATACTTTTGCTGTTTTGATTTTGAAGATTGTTTTGATTATTGAAGTCATACAAAAGATTGTCTCCATTGATTTCCGATAGAGGAACAACGACTGCTTTCGTTGCCAAAAAATCAATGATAAACAAAAAAGGTACACGTCGTTTTCCGAAATCATTCATGGCTGAAATAGCGGCAGCGACGGGGAGTTCTTTCATCATTTAGATTACAAATAGTATTTATTTTAGCCATATGCAATAGGCTTTATGCTTTATGCTTTATTTATGCTTTTATGCTTTTATGCTTTATTTTACGCTTACAGCTTACAGCCTGCTGCTTATCGCCTAAGCACTTGTGCAAAATTGGTCTATATTAAGATTTTATTGATTTTAAGTAGATTTTATTGAGAATCAAAGAGTTACAATAAAATCCCAAAATCAACTAAAATCGAATACATACTTACTGCTAAATAGTTAACACAAATATTAAAAAGTAAACCGATAGCTAATTGCCAACCGCGACTTATTTTGAGTATTTTTATTAGCTTTGTTCACCATAGAAACAAACATTTCAAATGTTTAGAATCCGAATTACACTATTTCTATTTTTCGCCCATACATATTTCAGTTTTGCACAAAAAAAGCGATGGAGTATTTTACCTTTTCCCGTGGTTTATTACACGCCCGAAACAAAATGGGCTTATGGTGTGGCCTTGACCTCCACTTTTCGTTTTAAAGGTGATTCTACGAATGCTCGCCCATCACAATTAAGTTCGGGGGTTGTGTTTACCCAACAGAAACAAGCATTGTACTATTTGCCGTTCCAAATTTTCCTAAAAAACGCGCAATATTATTTTTATGGCGAAGTGGGTTTTTACCGATACAATTTTTTTTACTTCGGCATAGGCAACTTGCCTGTTCCGAAAGAACTTTACGGAGTAGATTTCCCGCGCATCAAGCTGAATTTCCTCAAAAAAGTAGCTCCTCATCTTTACTTGGGGCTTCGCTACCAATACGAAGATTACCGAATCACAGACACCGAAGCTAATGGCGCATTTGCTACCGATCAGGTACCTGGCTCACCTCGTAGCATCACTTCGGGCTTGGGTCTGGGTGCATTTTACGACACACGCGATGTTATCTTTTTCCCCACCAGAGGTACCATGGCCGACCTCGGTTATTTTTACAATGCCGCTGTATTGGGTGGGAATGTGCGTTTTGATAGACTCTATGCTGATGTGTCTGCATACCAAACTATTTTACCCAATACCGTATTGGTCGGAAATTTATACGGTAATTTTACTTGGGGCAATACACCCTTTAATATGCTGTCTGAATTAGGGGGTGGCAAACGCATGAGGGGATATTATCAAGGACGCTTCCGCGACAACAACACCCTTTTGGCACAAGCAGAAACCCGTTTCAATGTCTATAAACGCTGGGGCGGTGTCGTATTTAGTTCGGCAGCAGTCTTGGGCAATCAAGCTGATTTTATGCGCTTCAATGACCCCAAATATGCCTACGGTGCAGGCGTAAGGTTTACGGCCAACCGTCGCGACCACCTCAATATACGGTTCGATTATGCCATTGGTAGCGATGGGGGTAATTTTTATTTAACCATTGGCGAGGCATTTTAAGCGGCTGTCGGCCATCGGCTTGGGGTTATTTGATTCTCGTTTTGGGAATAAATAGGTTATTTTGGTAATTGATATTTTCAAATTTTCACATTATTCATGCAAATTTCTGTTATCATTCCGACCTTTAACGAGCAGGAGAATATCGGCATTTTGATTGGAGAACTTCAAAAAAATGGGGGCGACACCGTCAGGGAAATTATTGTGGTAGATGGTGGAAGTAGCGACAAAACGATTGAAATAGCCCAAAAAACAGGGGAAACGGTGTTGCAATCACCCCAAAGAGGCCGCGCTGCACAGATGAATTATGGTGCAAAAATGGCCACAGGCGACGTACTTTATTTTGTTCACGCCGATACCCGTGTTGCTGCTACTTTTATAGAAGACATACAACAAGCCCTCCAAGAAGACTATCAATCAGGGTGTTATCGTTTTCAGTTTGATTCGCCACGGTTGATACTCAAAATCAATAGCTATTTCACGCGCTTCAATCGTCTTTCACTACGCGGTGGTGACCAAACGCTTTTTATCAGCAAAACACTTTTCGACGAATTGGGTGGTTTTGATGAGTATTATGTCATCATGGAAGAATATGACTTGCTGCGCCGCCTATGGGCTAAAAACCGCAAATTGTTTAAACTTATTCCGAAATCAGTCCTGGTTTCCGCCCGAAAATATGATACTAACGGTTGGCTAAGGGTTCAGATTGTCAATCTCATAGCGGTGATTCTCTTTCGTTTTGGCGCGAATCCTTCGCGCATTGCCCGCTTGTACAAAAAGCTATTGAATTATCGTTAATCTATTGGTTTCGCCACCATTCACGACTCCAAATTCGTTCGAAAAGCCAGCCTTTGGTGCGTAGTTGCAAAGGCAAATAAGCGTGAGATTCTTTGGCCGAAATAGCCTGTTGATAGAGATAATCGTCTGTTAATAATATACTCTCGTAGCGAGTAGCCTCTTTAATCGTCAAATCTGCAAAAGGAAGTTCGGCTTTGACTTCTTTGTTGGCCAATGACCTCGAAACAACGGATGTTATCTTCTGACAATTGTTGGCTTCTATAAGTTGTTCTTTCAAAAGCCATTTAGCCGGTCTTTTTTCTGAAACGAACGGTTGGGGTTGATATTCACCTTCCGAAACCTCCAGCGCATATTGCAAATAAGCCTTGAGCAATTTTGGCCCTGAGTGAGCGGTTTCTTCTACTTGCAGTTGGCTGGGTAAAATACTCGTCACCACAAAAATCTTCTGACGAGCGCGGGTGATGGCTACATTCAGGCGGTTTTCGCCGCCTTGGATATTCAAACTACCGAACTTTGCCCTCATTTTTCCACGTGCATCAGGTGCATAGCCCACCGAAAACAAAATGATGTCACGCTCATCACCTTGTACGTTTTCTATGTTTTTGATAAACAGGTTTGTATTTTCGTTCATGTCCAATTCAACTATTTGTTGTTCGATGAGCTGCTGTTGAGGCTGATTGAACGTAACTACGCCCAACGAAGCCGTTGGATATTTTTGTTGAAGAAGTTGAATGAGCTCAGTTATTTTGTCAGCTTCTATTTCGTTGCGATTGTTTTCCCAAATCCCCTCTACTTTTACATAATTGATGGCAGGTTCAAGTGTATTTACTTCTTCAAAATGAGGTAATAGTTGGAGTTTGTTTTTGTAAAAGTGTTGGTTAGAAAAGTCAATCAATGCCAAAGAGCGACTACGATAGTGTCCTTGGAGCTGCACTTCTGGCCAATATTGTTTAGCTAAATCCAGTAACGATTCTACTTCTAAAGCGGGTGTCTCTTCGTCATTATCAGCTTCGTACTTGATACGGTACAAATCAAAAGGTGTGAGCTGTTTGGTATCTCCTACAACGACGGTTTGTAGTCCACGATAGATGGCAGGAATACCATATTCAGCATAACATTGCGAAGCCTCATCGAATATCACCAAATCAAAAAGCCCTTGAGTGAGCGGAAATACCGCGGAAACGGTTTCGGGCGAAGCCAACCAACATGGTACGAGTCGAAAAACCTCCTCGGAATGATTTTCCATCAATTTGCGAACAGGCCAAGTTTTTCGTTTTTTGGTTGCTTGACGCTGCAATTCACGGTAGGTAGTGCGGTTTTGAAGACGGTTGAAGGCTACTTCCTTGTGGGTTTGTTCGCGCAATTTCATCAATAATATTTCACGGCTTAGGCTTTGCTTTTCTACCACCGCCACTTGGAGTTCTTCTTCCAACTGACCCATTTTCAAAGAAGAAACAGCCCTCAAAATTGGATGCTTCTCCTCTAAATACGCTAACCAAGCTAGCCGAAGAGAATTTTGGAAGAGGGTTTCCCAAGTTTCATTGTTTGGCAATTCTGTTGCCATTAAAGCACGAATAATTTCTGATTCGCTCATCGAAAAACTCTCTTTTAGCTTGTCGGCTTCAGTGAGAAAATCAACATCCCGTTTAAGGGTTGATTGAAGTTGTGTTGCGAATGAAGGGTTTTGTTGAATAGCCATAATCTGACTATGGGTCAAATACTGCCGCCACTGTCGGTGTTTTTGTTGGGTTTGTTCACAAAAAGCTAATAGTTCATGTATCATTTGCCGAAAAGTAGTAAAATCAACAATCCCTTTCTCTTCCCATGGGAAAGGGATTGGGATTGAAGATTCAAGCACATGAACCGCTTTTTGAGCTTTTGAAACATCTTCCAAAAATACCGAAAGACTATTTTGGGAAGCATTGTAACTATCTGAAAGCAACTCAATATCCCAATTTTCTTCTAATTGTTGAAGGGTCAGTTCCCACTGTTGACGATTTTGAAGATAGATTTGTAGTTGATATAAATCATTGATTTCGAGTGTCAAGCCATGTTGCGCTACAATCGCTCTGAAGTATTTTTTGTCGCCATAAAAAAGCCATTTAAACGCTGATTGACGGGCTGCAATCAGTAGGAATAGCCGATTAGCAAAAGTGGAAAGTTCGTAAGAAGTCACCTCCTCACCCAACATTTTCATTTGTGAAAGACGTTTTATCTCTTTCAATCCTTGGGTATGTTTTTTTGTAACAAAGCCTGCTTTTTGTTTTTTAAAAAAAGCCCATACTTGCTCATTATCAAAAATTTTCAGCCAACTCTCAACGCCCTCGTTTTCGCCATTGATACCCAACACAGTCTCTAAAACATACTCTTTCTCAAACCAATTTTTTGTTTTATGTTCAATCACTTCTCCCCATTTTCCGACTTCCCCAACCATCGCATCAATAACTGCAAGTTCATGAAAGTCAATGGTTGAAAATGATAGCCGATTGTACCAAGGATGCTCACTCGAAATACGGTAATTATATTGTTGGTAACGATTAAGTTTTGTAGTAAAGGAGTCTAATTTTTCGTCGAAACGAAAGATTCGAAATTGGGGCAAGGGTATCGAAGGCTTTGAAGGTGCACTAGTCAGATACAATTCTTTGGGCGAAAGCCCGCAGTTCGATGAATCAAAAAGTGCATCTTTAAATACTTGCAATTCACTTATTATCTGTTCAATGCCACGACTAACCTGCAAAAATCGACGTTCGAGTACGATTACGTCTAAGCCATAATTTTGCTTTTGGTAAGGCTCAACTTGTTCAATTTGAGCGTCTAATTGGCGGTAAAGCTCGGCACGGTCATTTTTGAAATCATGTACCAAAGCCACAAAGGGTGTCATGCCTACCTGTTGGAGGCGTTCATAAACAACATCTAATGCCACACGCTTTTGGCAAACCAATAGCACGCGTTTGCCTCGTGCCGAAAAATCGGACATCAGATTGGCTATCAACTGTGATTTTCCAGTACCTGGCGGCCCTTGTACTACCACCGATTCTCCCATCTTAATCCGCACCAACGCCTCTTCTTGTGAAGCATCTTGTTGAAAGGCTGTGAAAGTATCGGCTTCTTTGGGTCTTACTTGATGATGTAAATTTAGGGCTTCGGTAGCCTTTGGCTTATTTTCGATATCAAGGTCATTTTGTGCGATGAGGCTTTCATAATCTGGCCCAAGATAACTTCCTGCTTGTGGAAATATACCCAAAACGGCTTCTGGAAAGAGTTTTAATTCGCCTGTCCTTTCGAGCAGATCCAAATCTGCCTTCGATAGTTCCTCAAAGTATTGCAATTGATCTTGAAAAAGGTCTTGGTTGAAATTGATTTCCAAGGCACTATTTTTCAGCAATTCATAGAGTTCAGTACGAAAAGCGAGTGATTCACGGCTCAGTTCATCAAGGTTTGTTTCCAATAACTCTTCCGAAATTTTAACTTGATTGAAATGGCTGTATGCCAACAAAAAACTCCGATTGAGCGAAGCAGGTTCAGGCCGACGCTGGAGACTCCAATGGCTCTCCGAGTTGGCATCAGTCGGTTCTGAAACCGTCCGACGTTTTTTTTCTCCATACGGGTTGAGTGTCACAGGGAAAAAGGCCAAGGGCGCATGAATGACTGTGCCGTCCATTAATTTCCCCCGTACAAAAGGATAGGCTACATACAAATCCTCCGAACCTCGTTCTTCTTCAATGAACCGCTCCATACGGGCTATTTTGCGAAGCCGTTTACTAATATCGTTTACTTTTTCCGAGCGGCTGTCAAGTTTGGCGCAGAGTTTAATTGTTTTTCTTTGAGAAATTACTTCCTTGAGCAAGTCAAATGCCGACAGTTTGTCCACGAAATCTAATGACCGCCAATCTAAAAACTGCTCAGAAGGCAGGTTAGAAAGTAGCAAAGAGCGATTTCGTGTACTTAGATTGGTAAGACGGCGGAGGTATATTTTGAGGATTTCAGCAGTCATCGCTGTTTTGGATAATAAATTAGGTAGAAGGTAATCAAAGTTTCTACATACTGACAAACAAATATAACGTACTTTGTTTGAGTTAGAGCAACTTTCCCGATATTTGCTAGTAGTAAGTATGCTTTCAGACCGCCGATGTGGCAGAATAAAAACTAATCGTAGAAATGACATGCAGATAGTACAACAACTTCTTTTCGCTGTAGCTTTGGGCCTAACGGCATGGCTGATGACCAAACGTATCAATATTATCAAAAAGACCATTCAGCTCGGCAAATCCGAAAATCGTACCGACCGCCCTGCAGAACGCCTCGGCACGATGCTGCGCATTGCTTTTGGTCAAAAGAAAATGTTTGACCGCCCCGTAGTGGGCTTCATGCACTTTGTGATTTATGCGGGTTTTCTGTTGATAAATATCGAAGTATTAGAGATTATCTTGGATGGACTTTTGGGTACTCATCGGCTTTTTGCGTCATTTTTAGGTAGTTTTTATCTGATTTTAATTGATTTTTTTGAGTTTTTAGCTGTTGGTGTACTTACTGTTTGCTTGATTTTTTTGGTTCGTCGCAACATCACCAAAGTAGAGAGGCTTCAAGCTTCCCGCCACCGCGAAATGAGTGGATGGGCGCAATTGGACGGCAATTTGATTTTGGTCATAGAAATCGTATTGATGCTTGCCATTTTGAGCATGAATGCCACCGATGCTATTTTGCAACAACGTGGGGTTGAGCATTATCATCCCGTGGGCGATTTTTTCTTTAGTAGTTTTCTTCAACCTATTTTTTCTGGACTTTCTGATGGCGCATTGGTCGCCGTAGAACGTGTAGCCTGGTGGGCGCATATTTTGGGTATTTTTGCTTTTGCACTTTATGTAACTTACTCCAAACATTTGCACATATTCTTAGCTTTTCTCAACACCTATTTCGCTAATCTACTACCTACAGGCGAGATGCACAATATGCCCGAAATCACCAAAGAAGTGAAAATTATGCTGGGCATGGAGCAGCCCGACCCCAACGAGCCTCCCGCTGAAATCGGGCGATTTGGTGCGAAAGATGTAGCCGATCTGAATTGGAAGAACCTGATGGATGCGTACTCTTGCACAGAGTGTGGCCGTTGCACTTCGGCTTGCCCTGCCAACATAACGGGCAAAGCCCTATCTCCTCGCAAAATCATGATGGATACCCGCGACCGCCTCGAAGATGTAGGCAAAAATATGCTCGCCAACGGAGGGGAATTTAAAGACGACGGCAAAAGTTTACTGGGCGATTATATTTCTGAAGAGGAAATTTTGGCCTGCACCACTTGTAATGCCTGCGTACAAGAATGTCCGATTCTGATTAGTCCGTTGGATATTATTCTTCAATTACGTCGTTACAAAATCATGGATGAAGCCCAAGCACCAGCCTCATGGAATGCGATGTTTAACAACTTAGAAACCAACCAAGCACCGTGGAAGTTCTCTCCGAGCGACCGCTTCAATTGGGCCGATGATGTAAAATAATTGCTTATATTTATCCCAAAAATAATTTAATGATGAACGTATTAACCCAAATTCAACTGACAGAAGAGCAGAAAGCCTTGCTTGAGGGAGGAGAGATTGTGCGGTTTGAGGCAAGTTGGGATGAGTTTACCGATTTCTTAGAAACGACAGATTATCGCATTGAATACTGTAACGGAGAAATTATTGTCATGGGATTAGCAAAAGCATTACACGAATGGCTGGTGATTAGAATCGCCAATATTCTTTCTAATTTTTATGAAGGCAAAGACTACTTTGTTTTTGGGAGTAACTTAGGGATTCATCCCTCACCCAAAGGTAAGTACCATGATGCTGATGTAACGGTAGTGAAAGGGAATATTGATTTTTGGGGAAATTCTAAAGCCATTATTACCAATCCCTATATCATCGTCGAAGTGCTTTCAGA
>Ga0105048_10013074_pt1 | contig 12979 bp, 15 predicted proteins | sample MAT05_FD_78382 | JGI IMG/M metagenome (GOLD analysis project Ga0105048, IMG submission 78382) | Freshwater microbial communities from Lake Fryxell liftoff mats and glacier meltwater in Antarctica - MAT-05 | ecosystem: Environmental > Aquatic > Freshwater > Ice > Liftoff microbial mat | place...
AACCTTCAGCAGCGTTATGACTTTGCATATCTCCAATGCATGTATGCGAAAGGCCATCGTATCCCAGTATCGGGTAGCTTGGATGATTCGCGGCAGCTGGTCAGGAAAAAAATCCCTGTAACTTCGCCGGCTCTACGCGCGACTCCATCATCGCCTTCTGCGAGTTCTTTTGTGCCACCGCCGCCTCCTCGGGGAACTCCGCCACCACCGCCTCCGGATGTTTCCACGACTCCGTTGACGCCTGAAGATATTCAGCAACTGGTGCCTCGTGAGGAAGTTCTGCCCCTAACGACTCCTGATGACTTTTTTCAACTAATGCCTTCTGAGGAGGATTCTCAGTCACCAATGCCTCCAAGCGTTACTCCGCCACAGTCACCTCCTGATGCTTAAATATCAATGCTGACCCCGAAAGCGTTGGCATTTAAGTGCATCGTCTGGTTTTACAGTGGCCCCGAACAGTGAACTTCGTGAAACGGGTGAAAGCAAAGCAACGATTTAAAATAGCGCGTCGGAAATGCTGACGTTCGTTAGATTCCACCAATGGGATTTTAGCCAAAATTCGCATTGGCGCACCCGAAAATCAATGAGGCTCACCCACGGTTAGCGAAATTCCGTTGTCTTTGGGGCCAAGGCTGAGCAGCCATGGTACAGCAGTTTTAGCCCACTTCTCGGCAGTAGGGTAACCCCGTGCTTGCTCTCCAAAACTACTACGCAGCATGTCCGTATTGATAATGCCTGGGTTCAGCGGGATTGCCGCCATACCCTTTGGTAATTCTTGGGCCAGTGCTTTGGTCAATCCTTCTATTGCCCACTTGGTCGCGCAATAAGGGGCGACTTCCGCATCGGTTGAGCGACCCCAGCCAGAGCTAAGATTGACAATGACTCCGCTCCTCTTGGCTATCATGGCCGGTACGAAATGTCGGATAACATTGGCTACACCCTTGATGTTTACATCGATGACCATGGAGAATTCACTGGCAGGCACTTTCCAAAGCGGCGCATTACGGTTGACGAGTGCGGCGTTATTTATCAGCAGGTGGGGCGAACCGGCTAAGCTCAGGCAATGTTTAGCCCAATCACACACAGCTTCATCGTTTGTGACGTCCACCACCTCGAAGCGACTGTCTGATCCATGAAGGGTATTGAAGTCAAAAATCGCATCTTCTGATCGTCCACAACCTAAAACTCGGTGGCCGAGGCGAATAAATCCCTCGGTCAGGGCACGTCCCAATCCACGGCTTACTCCAGTAATGACAATCACTTTGGTCATGAGATCACCCGTTTATTCATCTTGCTTGTCTTTCTGTTACGTAGTGTTCAAGTGCGTTCGCATTACTCGTTCCATTCCTTGACTCTGTACATCGCATCGTGAAAAATTCGGTCAGTACGAATTTGCCGCTGGCGAAATTCCGTCCCGACTGTTGGGGCGATGTTCATTGCGTTTTTCGAGCAGACATGCCTGCGCCTCTCGGTCAAGTAATGCGCATTTTCGTTCGATGCCCCAGCGGTAAGCGGACAAGCCGCCATCGATACGCACTACGCGATGGCAGGGAATCGCCACCGCCAGCGCGTTGGCGGCACAAGCCCCGGCCACGGCACGGACGGCCTTGGGTGCTCCGATGCGTTGGGCGACGTCGGTGTAGCTGACGGTTTCGCCGGCAGGGATTTCTTGCAGGGCTTGTCAGACGCGCTGTTGGAAAGCTGTGCCCCGCACATCTAATGGTAGAGCTAGGCTTACCCCCGGTGCTTCGACGAAGCCCATCATCTTAGCCACGAGTTGCTCAAATTCTACATCACTGCCCACCAAATTGGCGCGAGGAAAACGGTCCTGCAGTTTACGTACTAGTGCATCTGGCTCATCACCCAGGAGAATGGCACAGACACCGCGTTTGCTGGCTGCCACCAGTGTCGCCCCGAGCAAACACTGACCGATGGCAAAGCGTATTTCAGTATTGGTACCACCGGAGCGGTAGTTGGTCGGTGTCATGTCCAAGATCTGCTTCGACTTTTCGTAAAAGTGCCCGTTGGAATTGTAGCCGGCACCATAGATCGCCTCGGTGACTGTGTTGCTCCGTTTCAGCCCGATGTGAACGCGGGAAGCCCGATGGGCCGCTGCGTAAGCTTTTGGAGTCACGCCGATGACGGATTTGAATTTACGATGCAGGTGGTAGGTGCTGAGTCCAGCATATTTCGCCGACTCATGGAGGCTGGGTGTCTGTTCGGCATTTTCGATGAATCGGCACAGTTCTGTCACTAAGGTTGTGTGCTGCTCGGCCATTTTGGGTCGATCCGGCTTGCATCGTTTGCAGGGGCGAAAACCGGCTCGTTCGGCATTGGCGGCAGTAAGATGAAGCTGTACGTTCTCGGGCCGGGCAGGACGAGATGAGCAAGAAGGACGACAATAGATCCCGGTCGTTTTAACCGAGTAGAAGAATGTTCCTCCCGCCGCAGGGTGGCGAGTGACCACGGCGGACCACCGTGGGTCATTCAGGGTTGTTGCGGCGAGTTGTTCAGTCTTGGTGGCCATGTTCATTGTATATTTTCAACGGTTTCAGGATGAATGATTCAAGTTTAGCCAGCGCTTGAAAATGATGCACTCCGAATCTTGCTTTTGAATTTGAAGTGTCGATTGATCGCATAGAGCCACTAACCGCCTGAATGAAGGAGTGCTCATTATCCAATAATGCAATCTTGGTTGCACCCGACCTTACTGGTATCAACTCCGTGCAGAATGCGGGCATCAATATTTTCCTCGATCACCCTCTCTCCATAAACTGCTCAAGATGCGCAAGAAAGGCGCGCGTTTTGGCGGGCAGGTAGCGGCGCATGGGCATCACGGCCCAGGCGGGCACGGCGGGAAGACACCATTTCGGTAAGATCCGCACCAAACGCTGGTGACGCACGTCTTCTGCCACAAGGCGATCCGGTAACGCACCGATGCCCGCACCATCCAGCAAAAGTTGTTGGATCATGTCGGGGGAATTCAGGGTGAGACGTCCGGGTGGAACTCCTTCCCAAATAGCCTTGCCATCTAAGAGTTTCCAAGGGATTGCGTTTCCTTGTGCCGAGAGAAAACGGACCGCAGTATGACGCTCCAACTCATCAGGATGCTGTGGTGCAGAATGAAGTGCGAGATAGATGGGGCTGGCGTATAGGCCGAAACCAAGCGCGTCTATCTTGCGCGCCACCAGTGTGGAGTCGCTTTCCAGCACCCCCATGCGAATGGCAAGATCGAAACGTTCGCCGATCAGATCAACGCGCCTCGAAGATAGGTCGAGATCAAGCTGTATTTCAGGATAGATTTCGATGAAAGTGGCGATGGCGCGCGAGAAATGTTGCTTGGCATAGTCACCCGGCATGGAGACGCGCAATCGTCCGAGCGGCTGCACATCCTGACTGCGCACGAAATCTTGCGTGGTAGCGACCTCTTCTGCGACGCGTCGGCAATGATCAAGAAATTCCTGTCCAAAGTCGGTGAGTGTGAGGCGACGAGTCGTGCGCAACAGTAGCCGTTGCCCAAGTGATGCTTCAAGATTCGTTAAGCGGCGAGAGACCGTGGCTTTAGGCATGCCGAGGTGCTCTGCTGCACGCACCAAACTTTCTCGTTCGACGATGGCTGCGAACAGAATGTAGTCGTCAGCGGAGATATTTTTTTGTTCCATTTGTGGAACAGCTTATCCCATCTTCATGGCTTTATCTATCTTTTCGAGCCGTCTAAGATGTACTCACATTAATCCAATGGAGAAGTCAACATGAATACCATCAATCAAACAACGCTGCACCAATCGCGTGGCATCGAGCGCATTATCAAAGGGGTTGCCACCTCGGACGGCGCAGGGGTGAAGCTCACTCGCGTGCTAACGGGCAAACTGCAGCACCGCCTCGATCCATTTTTGATGCTGGATGCATTCGGCAGCGATAACCCAGACGACTACATCGCGGGTTTCCCGGATCACCCGCATCGAGGTTTCGAGACGATAACCTATATGTTGTCTGGACGGATGCGGCATCGCGACAACGCAGGACACGAGGGACTGCTGGAACAGGGGGGTGTTCAGTGGATGACCGCTGGGCGCGGAATTATTCATTCTGAAATTCCCGAGCAAAAAAACGGCGTGATGGAAGGTTTTCAGCTATGGCTTAACCTGCCCGCGAAGCGCAAGATGGCCGAGCCGTGGTATCGCGACATTTCAAGCCAGGAGATTCCAGAGTACGTAACGGCAGAGAACGTTACCGTGCGTGTCATTGCCGGAATGAGCAACGGTGTGACAGGCGTCGTTACCCGCGAAGAGACCGAACCCCTGTATCTGGACATTCACTTGCCTGCGGGCGCTTCGTTCTCGACGGTATTGCCTGCCACGCATAATGCGTTCATTTACGTCTATCGCGGCACAGTGAAGGTGGGTGACACGCCGGTGGAATCTCATCGCATGGGTATTTTGAGCAACACACCGCAAGCCGATGGCGTGATGCTCACAGCGACTGAAGATACGCGTCTGATTCTGATCGCCGGCAGGCCGCTCAACGAACCCATCGTGCAGTACGGGCCGTTCGTGATGAATACGCAGGAAGAGATTCATCAGGCGATGGATGACTTTAGAAATGGGCGCTTTGCCTGAATCAAATAATTTCAAAACAATAAGGAGCATGACATGACTACCAGCAATATTTTCAAGCAGATCAATGGCAATATCGTGAAATTGGTATCAATCCCCCGGTCAACGCGTCGCTTGCGTTCGCTGCCAGACTTTTAGCGTCGGCAATCTTCATTGGTGCAGGATTCAGCAAACTGGGAGCAGGTTATACGGGAGCGCAAGCCTATATGGCATCTGTCGGGCTCTCCGATGAGCTTCTTCTCTTGGTGATCGGGCTAGAAATGGGAGGTGGACTGGCGCTGTTGCTTGGTTTTCAGACCCGCTTGGCGGCATTTGCGCTATCGGTTTTCTGCATCGCTTCTGGTGTATTGTTTCACTTTGGCGCAGACCCGATGCAGCAGATCATGTTTATGAAAAATCTTGCGATGGCAGGTGGGTTACTGGCATTTACCTTATTCGGTGCAGGTCGTATGAGTCTGGATGGGGAAACACAGACTCGAGCTTTTTAACATCATTTGTTATATAGTTTTTGTTATTTTTATAAAATCATCAAGTGCATTTTAAGGCGGGGGTTTTAACTCCGAAACTTTAGTTATGACAAAACAACTCACTCTTGGTACCCCACTTAGTTCCTCTGCTACCAAAGTTATGTTACTGGGCAGCGGTGAACTCGGTAAGGAAGTTATCATCGCATTGCAACGCTTTGGTGTAGAAACCATTGCCGTGGATCGTTATCCCAATGCACCGGGACATCAGGTGGCGCATCGCGCATATGTCATCAACATGACGGATGCTGCGGCATTGCGTGATCTGGTCGAGCGCGAACAGCCGCACCTTATCGTGCCGGAGATCGAAGCTATCGCCACCGACATGCTGGTCGAGATTGAGCGGGAGGGATTGGCGCGGGTCATTCCCACCGCACGCGCCGCTCAACTCACCATGCACCGTGAGGGAATTCGCCGCCTTGCAGCAGAAACACTGGGGCTGCCCACTTCTCCTTATGCCTTCGCCAACAGTCTGGAAGAATTACGTGCGGCGATTAATGACGGCATTGGCTATCCATGTGTGGTGAAACCGGTGATGTCCTCATCCGGCAAGGGGCAGTCTAAAATCGACAGCGCGGCGGAGGTGGAACAGGCGTGGAATTATGCCGCCAGCGGCAGCCGGGTCAACCAGGGGCGGGTAATCGTCGAGGGATTTATTAATTTCGAATACGAAATTACCCAGCTTACCGTGCGTACGAGGGGCAGTAATGGCGAAGTCGAAACGCATTTCTGCGAACCGATCGGGCATGTCCAAATTCATGGTGACTATGTTGAAAGCTGGCAACCGCAGGCTATGTCTGAGATGGCCTTGAAGCGCACACGTGATATCTCCAGGAAAGTTACAGACAATCTCGGGGGTTTAGGCATCTTCGGAGTCGAACTGTTCGTCAATGGCGATGATGTTTGGTTCAGTGAAGTCAGCCCGCGTCCGCACGACACGGGCATGGTTACGATGTGCAGTCAGGTTCAGAATGAATTTGAGCTGCATGCGCGCGCCATACTCGGTCTGCCCGTGAACACCGCTTTACGCACACCGGGTGCGAGTGCAGTGATTTATGGGCAACTGGAAGAATCTGCTATTGCTTTTACGGGTATCGAAGAAGCATTACGTGTCCCGCAAAGCGATTTGCGCTTGTTTGGGAAACCGGAATCGTTTTCCAAACGACGTATGGGCGTGGCGTTGGCAAACGGAGTAGATACCGACGAAGCGAGGATACGTGCCAAGCTGGCCGCCAGTAAAGTGGTGCCAGTCAAGGGTTAGTTATTCCTGCCCGACCAAAGACAGTATTTATTTGGTTTATTAAAAGAACGGAGTCCAGATGTTTTAAACACTCTGGACTCACAGTGACATAAAAATTTATTAATGTTGCTGTCGAGAATTGGGATTACTGAGTTACCAGCTCGCGTAGTACATAAGGCAGGATGCCGCCATGGCGGTAGTAATCTACTTCGACGGGAGTGTCGATTCGCAGCAGCAGTGCAACTTGTTGCGTGCTTCCGTCGTGGCGCTTGATGGTGAGCATTACATCCTGTTGTGGCTTAATGAAATCTGCGATGCCGGTGAGATCGAATGTTTCTTCACCGGTCAGCTTGAGTGAAGCCACGCTGTCGTTGCCCTTGAACTGTAAAGGCAGCACGCCCATTCCCACCAGATTACTGCGATGAATACGCTCGAAGCTCTTCGCCACTACCGCTTTTACGCCCAACAATTGCGTGCCTTTCGCCGCCCAATCTCGAGATGAGCCAGTGCCGTATTCTTCCCCGGCGAAAATAACAGTGGGCGTGCCATCTGCGATGTATTCCATCGCTGCGTCGTAAATCGCTATCTGTTCGCCCTTGTAAAGTGTGTAGCCGCCTTCCACGCGACTGCCGTCGGCATTAGAAGGTAGCATCAGATTTTTGATGCGTACGTTGGCGAAAGTACCACGTATCATGACCTCATGATTGCCGCGTCGTGCGCCGTAGCTGTTGAAATCCTTGATGGTCACACCTTTGCTTTGCAGATATTTGCCAGCAGGGGTGGAAGATTTGAAACTGCCAGCCGGACTAATGTGATCGGTGGTAACTGAGTCACCGAAAATGCCCAGTGGCTTAGCATTGAGGATGTCGGAAATGCTACCGACAGTCATGGAAAAATCGTCGAAGAACGGCGGACGCGCAATATACGTGGAATCGTCCCAATGGTATTGGTTGCCGGTGGGGGCAGAAATGGCATTCCATAGCGGCAGGTCGCGAGTAAGGTCACTATATAGCCTGCGATATACCATTGGGTCAGCGGCAAATTTCATTGCCGTATGGATTTCCGTACTGCTCGGCCAGATATCTTTCAGATAGACTGGCTGATCGTTGCGGCCGATGCCCAGTGGTTCACTGTCCAGATTAATATTTACTCTGCCAGCCAGCGCAAAGGCAACTACTAGCGGTGGGCTGGCGAGGAAGTTGGCCTTGATGTTGGCATGGATGCGTGCCTCGAAGTTGCGGTTGCCGGACAACACGGCTGCGGCGATCAGATCGTGGGCGAGAATGGCATCTTCGATTTTTGCACTTAGCGGACCGGAGTTGCCGATACAAGTGGTGCAACCATAGCCTACCAGGCGGAAGCCAAGTTTTTCGAGATAGGGTAGTAGACCAGAATGAGTCAAGTAGTCCGTTACCACGCGCGAGCCGGGAGCCAGTGATGTTTTGATATGCGGTTGCACGCGCAGGCCTGCTTCTACTGCTTTTTTCGCCAGCAAACCTGCCGCCAGCATCACACTGGGGTTGGAAGTGTTGGTACAGGAAGTGATGGCCGCTATTAATACATCGCCATGACGGAGTTGTACCGCCGGTATCATCTGACCGCTTGTTTCGCAGCGCACGCTGGGTGTCGGTCGGTTGTCCATCATCTCGATTTCAGTCACGGTGCTGGTGTTGTGTTTGCTTTGTGTGCCGGTGCCAGCCGGTGCGGTTTCCTGATCTTGCAGGCCGCCACCGGCGATTGGTACACACACGTTTCCGTTAAGGTCAGCCAAATCGGTGATATAACGTTTTCCCAAATTTTCAGCGGGCTGATTGAACCCGTTCTCTGCCACTGACTTGCTGAACAAGGTGTTGAAATTCTCCTTCATCCCGGAGAGCGGTACGCGGTCCTGCGGACGTTTTGGTCCGGCCAGAGAAGGCTGGATGCTATTTAAATCCAGCTCTACCACGCTGCTGTAATCGATTGCGTCTGCCTCAGGTATGCCATACAGCCCTTGCGCTTTGAAGTAAGACTGGAAGGCATCCACTTCTTCATCGCTCCGTCCAGTATTACGCAGGTAATCTAATGTGACGTCGTCTACTGGAAAGAAACCCATTGTTGCGCCATATTCCGGCGCCATATTGGCGAGAGTGGCGCGATCCGGCAGGGTAAGCGCAGCGGTGCCTGCACCGAAAAATTCCACAAACTTTCCCACTACTTTATGCTTGCGCAGCAGTTCGGTGACGGTCAATACCAGGTCGGTCGCGGTGATTCCTTCGCGCAGCTTGCCCGTGAGATGAACGCCCACCACATCTGGTGTGAGGAAATATACTGGCTGGCCGAGCATACCCGCTTCCGCTTCGATGCCGCCCACACCCCATCCGACCACGCCGATACCATTAATCATAGTAGTGTGGCTGTCGGTGCCTACCAGCGTATCGGGATAATAAACGCCGTCTTTTTGCAGCACGCCGCGCGCCAGATATTCCAGATTCACTTGATGCACGATGCCGATGCCGGGCGGCACCACTTTGAAGGTATCAAATGCCTGCATGCCCCATTTCATGAATTTGTAGCGCTCATTATTGCGTTCAAACTCCAGTTCCATGTTGAGTCGCAGCGCATCCGGACTATTGTAATAATCCACCTGCACCGAATGATCCACCACCAGATCTACTGGCACCAGCGGTTCAATGATCATTGGATTCCTGCCCAACTTCGCAGCGGCATCGCGCATGGTGGCAAGGTCAACCAGTAGCGGGATGCCGGTGAAATCCTGCAACACAATACGTGCCACTACGAATGGAATTTCTTCGGTGCGCGGTGAATTCTGCTGCCAGTTCGCCAGTTGGCGAATGTGCGCTTCGCTGATCTTCTTGCCATCGTAATTGCGCAGCACCGCTTCCAGCACAATGCGGATGGAAACTGGCAAGCGTGAAATTTTGCCCAACCCTGCGGTTTCGAGTGCTTTCAAAGAATACATCGTGCCAGTTTTGCCGTTGGCGAGGGTGAATTTTTGACGGGTGTTGAATAGATTATGCGACATGGTGAGGGTTCCGAATGAAAGCTATGAGCGAAAAGAAAGAGCGCGATTATAACGCGGTAGGCTGGATCGGGCATCGATCAGCTCAAACTGAAGGGCGCCTCTAAAAATTCAAGTTTCTAAGCGAGACAAGGCACGAGTAAAAAATTGGAGCGCGGCATATGATTGATATGTAAGCGATAATTTTTTTAGAGTAACGCCGTATTGTGACGAAACGGGGTAAGCGGGCAAGCCGCAAAGCGGCTGCTCGCAAAATTGGATTTTTAGATGTGCCCTTAAATTAACTTCTAGGACTGTGAGCAAACGGTGCCTGTATACGCGGGCGGTACCTACTCTTTCTAACCTTCAATCAAATTATTACCCAGCTTGAATGATGAATTTTGCGAGAGGTAATATTGATTAATCTTTATTATCTTTGCTGTCGTCAGTATCCATCTTCTTGTCCTTAGCATCGTCCATCATTTTCTTATGTCCGCCATCACCCATCATTTTCTTATGTCCGCCATCACCCATCATCTTCTTGTGCCCGGCCTTCATTTCTTCCAGGCTAATTTGGCCGTTACCGTTGACATCCAGATCCTTAAATTTCTTTGCATGGTAAGCATTAAACTCGTCAGTACTGACCATTCCGTCGGAATTGGTATCCATGGCTTTGAACATTTTTTCCTGCATTTTTCCATAACGAGCATCAGTATCAGCGTGAGCTAAAGTAGTGCCCAATATAAAACAGGAAGTTATGGCGAGGTAATTAAAAGTTTTTTTCATTTGTATCTCCATTTATAAACTTGCGAAAGATTCTTTAACAGAATTTCAATATGCCGACATGTCGTTTTTAAGAATTTTACCAAGGTCACAATTTGACCATTGGGCAAACTCAGGGAGAAGAATATCAAGGCATCTCGTGCATGGTCTGTGCGGTATCGCATATAGTGGATATTACTCATGGGGGCCGTGTTTGCTCCCGTCTATGAGCAGCCCACGCTACGCGCTGTGCTCTTGCCTTTCGGTGGCTTTGGTGGCGCGCAGCTGATTTAATACTTTATCAACCTCAAGTTGTGAGGTCGACCCGGCCGGGACTGGAAGATAAATTTAGCCACAGCTAAATGTTCCCGCGTTCGAGGTGGGCCAGTGTCCCCAAGCCTGCGGCGCGTCCACTAGCGAAACAGGCGGTGAGCAGATAGCCGCCGGTGGGCGCTTCCCAATCAAGCATTTCGCCTGCACAGAAAACACCTGGCATGGCGCGCACCATCAAGCATTCATCCAGCGCCTCGAAGACGACGCCCCCTGCGCTGCTGATGGCCTCATCCAGTGGACGCGGTGCGATGAGCTGCAACGGCAATGATTTAATCGCAGCCGCAAGGCGCTCGGGGTTGGCGAAGTCTGATGGCGGCACCTGTTCGCGCAGCAGGCCAGTTTTTACCCCCTTGATGTTTGCTCGGCTCTGCAAATGGCTGGACATCGAGCGGGATCCGCGCGGATGCGCTATCTCGGCAATGACGTGCGGCAAATCTTTTCCGGGCGTTAAATCGAGGTAAATGACCGCCGCGCCTGTGGCTGCGATTTCATCGCGCAGGATTGCAGACAACGCGTAGATCAGGCCGCCTTCAATGCCGGTCGTCGTCACCATGAGGTCGCCCTGTCGGCGGTGGATTTCTCCTGCTGCATCGATAAAGGTTACTGTCACCGCTTTTACTGGATGCCCGGCGAAGCGGGATTTGAAGTGCTCGCTCCAGCCGACATCGAAACCGCAGTTTGCGGACCGTAATGGCACAACGGGGATGCCGTGCTGCTCGAGCAGCTTTACCCATGCGCCATCGGAGCCGAGCCGCGCCCAACTGCCGCCACCCAATGCCAGCACCACTGCATCGACATTCGCGGTATGCTCGCCCTGTGGTGTGGCAAAACAAAGCGCACCATGTTCATTCCACCCACACCAGCGATGGCGCATATGGAAATGTACGCCGGCCTCGCGCAAGCGGTGCAGCCAGGCGCGCAAGAGTGGTGCTGCTTTCATATCAGTCGGAAATACGCGCCCGGACGTGCCGACAAATGTCGCGATGCCCAGGTTGTGTAGCCACTCTCGCAGAGCCTCCGGCCCGAAGGTGTTAAGCAGCGGCTTGATCTGGGCGCGGCGTGCGCCATAGCGCGAGAGAAATGGTTCTATTGGCTCGGTATGCGTGATGTTCATGCCGCCCTTGCCAGCCATCAGAAATTTGCGTCCCACAGATGGCATAGCATCGTAAAGATCCACCCGCACGCCGCCCTGAATTAATGCTTCTGCAGCCATCAGTCCGGCAGGCCCGCCGCCGATGATGGCAACCGACCTGGCGTTTAGCTTATTCCTCATCCAGCAACTTTCCTGAAATCGCCCAGTTCTCGTTAGGCAGTTCGCCGAAGGTAATGTATAGCATCAGAAGCGCTTGAAATTTCGCAGACCACTTTTAAGCGTGGCCGGGATTACCCGCGTGACTGAATGCCCTCTTTACCAACTGATTGACCACAATGCTTGGCCGTTCTTACATAATTGGCCAAATGTTTTTCTGGGCTGATACGGTTGGCATTCAGCATGATTGAACTATTGATCGTATTTCAAGTTGATCCATCAGTTTTTTTCGCGCTATTTCTGTGCCTAATAATGAAACAGGCAAGTGCGCCTTCAAAACGGAGTCTTCATTATTTATTTCTGCATACCGAAAATCTGCACACTGATCGTTGTTAAAATATTCAACATATTCTTGCCCTGCGATACCGATCCAAACTGCACCACTTCACCGCTGTGTATGTCACTGATTGTTGCACGCTTTCCATTCACTGTGACTGTTGTACTTAAAGGGTCATACGCATACGTCACCCCTCCAATCACCATTTTGCTTACATCTGCGTGGATTCCACCCACCCGGCCACTCTGCTCGACTAGATTCACTGGCGTGGCCGAGATGTCGCTTCCCGACCGGGATGTTTCAAGCATCATCCTGGCATGCGCCAAGTTACTGAAAAAAATGGCTGAAACAAATATCGCAACAAGCTGCCTCATCATTCACTCTCCTATTCAAAAATCTGCCGCCATCTCGAACGATACAATGTGGACGGCAGTGTGTTCAAAACAATATCCAACACGCCTGCGGCGGTGAGATCAAAGTGGATAAATAGCAATCGTCCACATGCACTATGGTCTATCGACTACTTTCCCCAACACTCGGTCATCGTGCCGCCACTCCCCTGTATCCCGGTATTATCCAGCGTGTAGATGCCGCACGTATCAGTAGCCATGACTCCAGTAGGTGTCGCACTCAGTGTAAAAGTCTGGGCTGGCGCTGCACCATACGCTACAGTGATGTTGTATTTTGCTGTTCCGGCTTTTGGTGAAGTCAGGTATGGCAAAACGAAAGCAGCTCCCGCGCTAGTTTGGTCATAGCGGTTAGCTGTAGTGTAATTCCGTTCAAGAAACTGAACACTCTCCAGTAATATAGCGCGCGCCTCTGCCCGGTTTGCACGAAACACATACTGCGTGTAACTGGGATAAGCAATCGCAGAGAGAATGCCGATGATCGCCACCGTGACCATCAGTTCAACCAGC
>Ga0105048_10013075_pt1 | contig 12978 bp, 10 predicted proteins | sample MAT05_FD_78382 | JGI IMG/M metagenome (GOLD analysis project Ga0105048, IMG submission 78382) | Freshwater microbial communities from Lake Fryxell liftoff mats and glacier meltwater in Antarctica - MAT-05 | ecosystem: Environmental > Aquatic > Freshwater > Ice > Liftoff microbial mat | place...
ACGCTCGGCGGCGCCTACGTGCGCCACCTCGACCGCTTCGGCCTCGACCCGGATCTGCTGGCCGATCCCTTCGGCCACTGGAGCGGCGCGCGCTACGACGACCCGGACACCGCCTACCTGCACGAGCGCTACCGCCAGACCCACGACCTCTGGCATGCGCTCACCGGCCTTGGCACCGAAGGCTACGAAGAGGTCCTCATCCACGCCTTCACATGGGGACAGCTGCGCCTCCCGTACTCGGTCCTCATCGTCACTTTCGGCACCGTCAAACACATCTTGGCGGAGCGCCGCTGGGGCGTGCTCCGCCGCGGCCTGCGCGACGCCTGGGACGCGGGCCGCGAAGCCCGCTCCCTGTTGCTCGTGCGCTGGGAAGACCGCTGGCAGCTGCCGCTTGCGGACATCCGCAATACCTACCGCATTCGCACGCTCGCCTGATCGGCCTTCACGTCAGGCTTGCGTCACGAACGCACTTGCGCGAGGTTTCGCCGCCCGTGTTAGCGAGCCTCGCAAGGAGAATCCGTTGTTCGAATGGCTGCGGTCGAAAACATCGGCGGACGCTGACTCTGAAGGTCCGTCCGTCCGCGCCCTGCGTGAGGCGCTGCACGCGCTCGCGCGGGTCCAAGTCCGTGCCGATGCAGCCAACGCGGCGCTGCGTGAGCTCAAGTCGGAGCTCGATCTCCTGCGCGCCGAGTCGGGTGAGACGGCCGAGTCGCTGCGCAAGCTCGCGCGCTCGTTCGGTCGCACGGCCCTGCGCGTCGAGGAGATCGAACGTAAAGTCGATGCCGCCGCGAACGCGGGTCCATGTGCCCAGGTCCCCGCGGAGCGTGACCTCGCAGGCCTCTTCGATGCGATAGACCTCCTCGATCGCGCCCGCGAGTCGATCGACCTGAGCGCCTCGCCCGAGCTTGCCATCGGGCTCGACGGCATCCACACACGCCTTGTGCGCCACCTCACGGCCGAGGGCTTCGAGCGCATCGCACCGCGCGGCGCCGAGCCCGACGGCATGCTGGTGCGCGTCGTCGGCACGGTCGACCACCCGGCGACGGCGCCTGGTCGCGTCGTCAGCGTGGTGCGCGCAGCGATAAAACATGGCGACCGGATCATCCGCGAAGGCGAAGTGATCACCGCCCGGCCGCTCTCTCCCAGTCCCGAAGAGGCCACATGAGCACCATCGTCGGTATCGACCTCGGTACCACCAACTCCGTCCTGAGCGAGCTCGTCGACGGTCGCCCTGTCCCCGTCGCGATCGATGGTGACCCGATCGTACCGTCGATCGTGCTCTATCTCGACGACCGGATTGTGGTCGGGCGCGAGGCGCGCAACCTCGAGCTGCAACACCCCGAGCGCGTCGTGCGGTCCGCCAAGCGACGTATGGGAACGAACGAGCGTTATGCGTTGCCCGGTCGCAGCGTACTGCCCGAGGAGGTCTCGGCCGAAATCTTGCGCGCGCTTGCACGCGGGGCGGAGCGCACGCTTGGAAAGCCGGTGAAGGACGTCGTCATCACCGTGCCGGCGTACTTCGACGACGCCCAGCGCAAGGCGACGTTGCGCGCTGGCGAGCTGGCTGGGCTGCAGGTGGTGCGTCTCCTGAACGAGCCGACCGCGGCCTCGCTCGTCTACGACTATGTCGGCACCGGCGCGAGTGACGGCGAAGCAGAGCTGGTGCTGGTCTTCGATCTCGGCGGCGGCACCTTCGATGTGTCGGTGCTCGAGGTGTTCGAAGGCGTGCGCGAGGTGCGTGCCACCGCGGGCAACACCCGCCTTGGCGGCGACGACTTCGATGACAAGTTGCTGCATCACTTCATCGAGGTGCTCAAGACGCGGCATGCGGTCGACCCGCGTGACGACCTGCGCGCCATGGCGCGCCTGCGCCGCCTGGCCGAGGATACGAAGATCCGCTTGTCGAGCGAGGTCAATGTCCAGGTGCGCGAGGAGCTCCTCATGAGCCGCGCTGGCCGCCCGGTGAACCTCGAGCTCGAGGTCACGCGTCGCGAGCTCGAGGAGATGATAGCGCCCCTCCTCGAATCGACGGTCGAGTTGGCGGAACGGGCCCTCCTCGAGGCACGCGTCGACCCTGCAGAGCTCGATCGCATCCTGCTCGTCGGCGGCTCGACCCGCATCCCACTCGTGCGTCGCCTCCTGCGCGAGCGCTTCGTGGCCCCAACGATGAGTGGCGACGATGATCTGGGTCGGCATGCCGACATCCACGACGAGATCGACCCCGATCTCGCGGTGGCGCTCGGCGCCGCGGTGCAGGCCGGAATCCTGGTCGATGCTCCGGTCGAGCGGCTGCTCGTCGACGTCGCCGCGCATACGCTCGGCATCCGTACGATCGGCATGCTCGACGAATGGGGCGAGGCCGACACGTTCGCGCCGATCATCCCACGCAACTCGGTCCTGCCGGTGACGCGCACCGAGGAGTTCTACTCGGTGCGTAACGACCAGGAGCGCCTCGACGTCGAGGTCTTCCAGGGCGAGCGCATGACCTGCTCCCAGAACAGCCCGATCGGCAGCTTCAGCCACGCGCTGGCACCGCGGCGGGAGGGCTCGCCGATCCACGTTACGTTCACCTACGACCTCGATGGCATCGTGAAGGTGACGATCGCTCAGCCTGGCGTGACGCCTTCAGAGGCGGTCGCGCTGGCGGTCGCCGACAAAGCGCGCGAGGCGGCACCGGCGTCAGCCTCAGCGATCGAGCGCAAGGCGGCCGAGCTCGAGGCGAAGCTCGAAGGCAAGGCCAAGACCGCGCTCGCCGCGCTGCTCGATCGCTTCCGGCGGGCCAAGGGCAAAGAGCGGGTCGCCGCGGAGGAGGCGCTGCTCGACTTCTTCCTCGACCACGGCGAGGACTGAGATGGCGCGAGGTTCACGCGAAGATAAACGCCAGCAGCGTGCGAACGACGAGCTCAGCGCGCTCGAGAAAGCGATGCGTCGCGGCCAACGGCCTGACCCGATAACGACCATCGACAACTATCTGGAGCTGGCACCGCCCGAGCGAGCGGCGCACTTCGACTTCGTGCAGACGGTCGTCGCACGGGTGCTCGACGACATGGGCGTACGCGCACCGGCGAACGCGATCTTGATCGCCTGGTGTCCGCGGCTCGAGCGTGCGCCCGAGCTCGTGCGCGGTCGCGACGAGCCCGAAGCGACGGCACTCGAGCGATGGTGGGGGCTCATGCGTGCGTGTCTCGTGGGCCGACTCCCGGCGCTCGCGCAGAGGCTCTGGTTGCGCCTGGCGCCGGCCGCGAGCGCGACAGCGCCGCAGCTCGAACGGCTTATCGCGGCCTGGCTCGAGGATGCAGGTGCATCCCTTTCCGACGGCGAGTTCGAGGCGCTGCGGCCGACGCTAGAAGCGCTCGCGGCGGCGCGCAGGGAGTTCGATGCGCGCCTTGGCAAAGAGTCGCCGCGGCAGCTCGATGCGCTCGCCCCGACCTCCAGCGAGGCGGATGTGAGGGCCTTCGTCGAGACGATCTTTCTTGCGCGATCGGTGGCGCTATCGCAGTTGCGGGGTGTGGCGCGCGGGTTGTCGCGCGAGAACGCGAGCCGCGTGTGGGCCGAGGCGGCGCCGTTCCTCTTGCGCGATGCGCTAGCACGCGACAGCGTCGAGCTCCTGCGCGGCTTCGCCGAAGCGAGCGAGAACGCTGGAGGCAAGGTCCTCGTCGCGGATGTCGAGACGGCCTTGCGCTGGTCGTTCGCCCAGGCGCTCGCCCAGGCGCGGGCTGCGAGTCCAAAGGATGCCAGGCACGCGTCGGGTGGGGACCACGCCGGGTTGTTCGCGCGCCTCGCGATCACGGCGCTGGAGCTCGCGCCGCAGCTGGCCGAGCGCATCGAGGGCATGCTCTTGCAGCAGTCGCCCGATCGGGTGCCCTTCACCCCGGAGCTCGTCCAGCTACTCGCGCGCCTCTTGCGTGCAACTTCGCGCCTGCCCTCGGCGGCGCTCTGGACGTGGGTGATGGGCGTCGTGCCCCACAAGACGAAGGTTGATCACAGCGCGCTAGCTGCCCCCTTGTCGGCGTCGTTGCCGCCTCTGCTCGAGGCGCCGCGCGCGCTGGCCGAGGCGCTCGCGCGACTGTCCAAGCAGGTTCAACACGATCTCTTCGATACGGCTTTCAAAGTGCTCTCGTCGCCCCTGTTGGTCGAGCTCCTGGCGGGCCTCTGGCCTGTCACGAACGCGGGTCTGCGCCAGTTCCTGACGGTGCTCTTCGACGACCTCGTAGAGCGGCTCGACCGCGAAGGTGCGCCACGCAAGACCAACGCGAAGGGACGGAGCGGAGGCCCGCCAATACCACCTGAGTTCGAGCGGGCCCTCGATGACATGATCGACGACGGCGAGTCGGTCGAGAGCGCGCTCGAGATGGTGCTCGAAGACATGCCGCCGCCGCTCGCGATCATGATGCGCAGTGCGCTGCTCGACTACGCCAGGAAAGGTCCGGCGGGGCCGTCCGAAGCGGGTATCGCGCTGTGGTCGCGCCTTGGCCGCGACATCGTCGCGCAATCGCCGAACCTCCTGCCCGACGGTCTGCGCCATGTGCCCGACCCGGACACCCGGCTGGCGTTCGTCGACGTCGTGCTCGCCAGCCACGAGCGGCTCGAGGACTGGATCGAGCTCACGCATCGCATCCTCCAGAGCGACGGTTCGAAGCTCTTCGCGACGTTGATGGGGCGCACCGCAGAACGCTTCGGCGACACCATCGACACCTGGCGCCGTGCGCATATTGCGCAGTCGCACTGCGATTGCTTCTATTCGGAAGGCATCGCGAAGCGACTCATCGCGGCCTACAGCGAGGCCGGCGACGTGCCACCCGCGTTCGTGCGCGAACTCAAGGGTCGCTTTCCAGAGGTCGTGCGCATCTACGAACGCTACATGAAGCCAGCTAAGCGGCCGGCCGCGAAGAAAGTACCCGCCGCGAAGAAAGCACCCGCCGCGAAGGTGCCCGCCGCGAAGAAAGTGCCCGCCGCGAAGAAAGTGCCCGCCGCGAAGAAAGTGCCCGCCGCGAAGAAAGTGCCCGCCGCGAAGAAAGTGCTCGCCGCGAAGAAAGTGCCCGCCGCGAAGAAAGTGCTCGCCGCGAAGAAAGTGCCCGCCGCGAAGAAGGAGTCGCTGGTGTTGCAGCCGCTCCTCTGGAAGGAGGAGTCAGCCGTGATGAAGACGCCAGCGCCGGCTCCGAAGAAGAAGGAGGCACGGCCATGAAATCCCCCGGCCAGGAACTTCCCGCAGCCCCCGTCGAGGATCCCTTCACCGTGCTCGGCATCGCCCCGACCGAGTCGATCGGGGACGTCAAGCGCGCCTACTTCGCCGCTCTGCCAAAGCACCCACCGCATTCCGATCCCATGGGCTTCAGGCGGATACGAGACGCCTACGAGCGCCTCCTCCAGCCGGGCGCACTCGCGACGCTCGCGTGGAGCGCCACCTTCGACCGCGACGCCGCGTTGCGCGCCCTCGAAGCGCGTCTGGCACCGCGGCTCGCAGCGCGTCAGCGCGAACGCTCGGAGGCCGAAGGCACGCGCGCCCTCCGTGCGACCCTCGAACGGGCCATCACCACGGGCTCCTGGGCTGAGCTGACGACCGCGTTTGGTCCAAAGCCGTAGACGTCACCTCGTGCGCTCGGCTCACTTCGGCGCGCCACTGCTTTGGCAGGGCGTTGCGCATCAAGCGTAGTGGATCCCAATCGTTTCGATGATCGTCTTGACCGCCGCCTTGACGACGTCGGTGTCCGGGTCGCGCACGATCACATAGCCATCCCCCTCGTAGCTGTCCGAGCGCGGGTCGCCACGGTTGGGCAGCTTGGCCTTCATGACGAGGTGCCCGACCTTCTTCTGTGCCTCTTCGACGCCGGTCACGCTGGTCACCCGACCGCGTCCGACGCCACGCAGGAACGCGACGCCGACGGCGTACTTGCGCTCGAACGGGCCATCGAACGCGTCGTCGATCACGGCCCGCGCCCACACCCGATACATGTCGATGTCGTGCGCGTAGCCGTTCGCGATGACGATGTGCGCGCCCGGCGGTCGCGCCGCGATTTCGCCGATCGCCAATGTGCCATCGTCCTTCCGGAACCACTCCATGTGGGTCATGCCGGTCTCGAGCCCGAGCGCCTGCACCGCGTTCACGCCGAGCTCGTGCACGCCCTCGTACTCGGCCGTGTGCATGTCGCGCGGTAGTACGACGACCCACTGGATCCAGGGCGTCTCCATGACCTCGAGCGGGGCCGGCAGGTAGCGCGTGAGCGACGTCATGCGCACGACCCCGCCGATCGTTATCGTCTCGAAGCTGTACTCGCGTCCGCGCAGGAACTCCTCGGCGATACACGGATTTTTAGCCGACGTGTGCAGCGCCCGCAGCGCCGCGCGCAGCTCCTCGAAGTTGCCGATGCGCCACGTCGCCTTGCAACCCATGCCTGCCGGCGGCTTCACGACCAGCGGGAACCCGACCTTCTCGGCGAACTCCTCGGCGTCGGTCAGCGTGCGTACGACCTTGTGCCGCGCACACGGCAGGTGATGGCGCCGCAGCTCGTCCTTCATGCGCGCCTTGTCGCGAAAGAGGTCGGCCGTCTGCGGCGACGCGCCTGGCACGCCCAGCGCCTCGCGCACCTCGGCCAGCTGCACCTGCAGCGGCTCGAGGATCCCGAGCACGCGATGGATCGGCCCATTGCGCTCGCGCAGCCGCATCGCCCCCTGGATGAGCTGCCGCGTATCGAGCGCATCCGGCACCTGCACGATGTCCGCGAACATCCCCGCGTCGTCCCCGCGCGGTGGCTCCTGCCAGAGCCCGAGCAGCCGCACCCCATCGAGCCGGGCGGCCGCCTGGGCAAAGCGCATCGTGGTTTCGAGAGGGAAGGGCGCCGCAAAGATCACGTTTCGCATGCGATCGTTCATAGCATGCTCCGATGCCTCCCTCCCAGGCGCGATCGCGGCCTTTCAGCGCCGAGACGTCACATCCGCCTCGCCCGCCTCGGTGGGCTCCGCCAGGAGCCTCGCCTCGAACGCGCGCAGCTCGGCTGCCCGTCGCGGGTGCAAGGCCGTCAGCAGCTCTGACAGCTCGGACAGCCTCGCAGGCTTCAGTGTCACCGCGTATGCATGGCGCATGAAATGCCGGAAGCCGAGGAGCTCCTTCAGGTCGACCACGGTGTCCCGCTGGATGAGGGTCCGGGCGGATCTTGGGGACATCCAAGGCGGTCATTTCGAGAAGGTCCTGGTGCCAACGTGAGCCGTCACGCGGCAGCCCCTCGAGCGCAACCGCGACCCACTCCGCTATCGTTTCGAAGCCCGTGTAATAGTGTTCGAGCGCCACCGCCGCGACATACAGCCAGGGGCTTTCCTTGGGCCAGGGACGCTGCCTTCGAGGCGCGTCACGATGCGCTCCAGCGCCTCGCGATCGGCGCGCATCACCGCCGCGAGGCGGGCCAGCTCAGGTGTGAGTGGCTCAATGACCATGGGGCGCTGGAGCCGTGTCAGATGTTGGCTCGGGCGCCAGCGCAAGCTCGCGTCCGGTCACCGCGATGTGTTCCCGCAGGCTCGCGGGCGCCGACTCGAGCGCGACCAGGTCGACCGGCCATCTCGAGCGGCAATTGAGCTCGCCGAGCACGGCAAAGTAGCGAGCCTCAGGCAGGCCCGATACCGCGAGGTCGATGTCGGAGCGCGCGTGCAAGCGGCCTCCTATGAGGGAGCCGAACACCCAGACGCGCGCAGCTCCCTCGCGCAGAAGAATGGCCGCCAGCCTAGCCAGCTCGGCCTCCATCCCGCGTCGCGTCGCCTCCCACGCATGCGCCTCGGCCGCGGCCCGGGCGCCCGCGAAACGCTGCATGTCGTGCTGGCTCGCGAGATTCGACATCGCAGCCAAGCTAGGTGCATTGCCTGGCGATGGCAACCTCGAAGCACAGCTCGGCCCGTAGCGCATGACGCGCACCCGGGTTAGCATGTGCCCCATGAAAGTCGTCTTCCTCGCCCCGCATTATCCGCCCGAGATGCAGCAGTTCACCCGCGGCCTGGCCGAGGTCGGCGCCGAGGTCTACGGCGTTGGTGACCAGCCGCCCGGCGCTCTGTCGCCGTCGCTCAAACCGTATCTGACCGACTACCTGCATGTGCCGCACATGATGGACGAAGACCACGTCATCGGGCGTGTTGCGCAGTGGTTGCGCGGGCGTTCGATCGACCGCGTGCTCGCCAACTGGGAGCCGCTGGTCCTGTGCGCGGCGCGCCTGCGCGAGCGCTTCGGCATGCCCGGCATGTCGGTCGATACCGTGCGCGGCTTTCGCGACAAGGAGCTCATGAAGGAGCGCGTGCGCGCCGCCGGCCTGCGCGTGCCGCACTCGTTCCGGGTGCGCACCGTAGCCGAGGTGCACGCGGCCGCCGAGACGCTCGGCTATCCGCTCATCGTCAAGCCGATCGCTGGCGCCGGCAGCGCCGACACCTACAAGGTCGAAGACCGCGCCCACCTCGACAAGGTGCTGGTCGCGATGCGCCACGTGCACGAGGCGAGCGTCGAGGAGTACATCGACGGCGAGGAGTTCACCTTCGACACCGTCTCGATCGACGGCGTGCCCTCGTTCGTCAACGTCGCCCAGTATCTGCCCAAGCCCATCATCGCGCGCAGCACCGAGTGGGTCAGCCCGGTCATCATCACCGTGCGCGACCTCGCGCAGGAGAAGCTCCAGGCCGGTCAGGCCCTCGGTCGCTCGGTCCTGAAGGCGCTCGGCATGGGCGACGGCTTCACCCACATGGAGTGGTTCTTGAAACCCAACGGCGAGGCGGTCTTCGGCGAGATCGGCTGCCGCGCCCCGGGCGCCAAGCTGGTCGACCAGATGAACTACACCCACGACATCGACCTCTTCCGCGAGTGGGCGCGCGTCGCAGTGCACGGTCGCTTCGAAGGCAAGATCGACCCGAAGTTCAATACCGCGATCATCTTCAAGCGCGCCAAAGGTCACGGCAAGATCACCCGCAGCGAGGGCGTCGCCGAGTTCATGCGCGCGCACGGCGAGCACGTCGTCGAGCAGAAGCTGTTGCCCGTCGGCAGCCACCGACGCGACTGGAAACAGACCCTCACCTCGGACGGCCACATCATGCTGCGCCACCCCGAGTGGGACCGCGCCCACGAGCTCGCCTTCATGGTCGCGACCGACATCAACCTCTACGCGCAGTAGCCCAAAGGACTCGTGGCCGCCAACTCGGTTCGCGTCCGCCCCATTCACATCGAGCTTGCGCGTGTCCGCGTCAGCGCGCAGTGCGCACGAGCCGGAAGCCGAGGTCGGCCTCCGCGTTCGAGAGCGAGGCGTGGTCGCGTGCCGCCGCCCGCAACCTCGACACATCCGAGCGATAGCCGCCGCCCCGGATCACGCGGTCGCCATCGCCTCCAGGTCCGAGCGGGTCACGCATGCGATTTTTGGCCGGATATGCCCCATACGCGTCGTGCACCCACTCGCGCACATTGCCGAGCATATCGTAGAGCCCAAACGCATTGGCGACTTTGCTCGCGACCGGGCGCGGGCTCTCGACCTGGCTCACGGCCGACTCCGCCAGCGCTCCGGGCGGGGCCTGGGCGCGCGCGAGGTACTCCCACTCCGCCTCGGTCGGCAGCCGCCAACCGGCGCAGTCGAGCCCGACGAAGCGCGCGTCGCCGCAGCCGTAGTCGCCATCGCCCGGCACGCCACGACAGCTGCGCAGCGCGTAGCACTTCTGTCGCCCTTCACGCTCCGACAGCGCGTTCGCATACGTGACCGCGTCCCACCACGTCACCGACTCGACCGGGCAGGCCTCGCCGCAGTCGCGATGATGCCACGGTCGGGTCTGGAACTGCGCCGTCCACTGCGCCTGCGTGACCTCGGTCGTCGCCGCGACGAGCGGGCGTTCGAGCACCACCTCGTGCAGGTCCTCGTCGTCTTGATGGGCCGGGTCATGCGGCGCCGACCCGCGCGCAAACGTGCCTTCGGTGACCCGCACGGTCTGCATCTTTTCGGTCGCCCTCGGAGTGCTTGGCGGGCGCGACCCGGCGGCCCCTTCGCGCTCGTCTCTGACGAGTGGTGCCCCGTGTTCGACCCGGGCTTCGTCCTGTCCTTGCGACGATGCATCCTCGCGGCTCGCGAGCCAGGCCGCGATCCCCGCCCCGGCGACCACGGCCAGCGTGAGCGCGAGCCACGTCTTCTTGCCCGCGCCCGCGCCCGCGCCCACATCCACACCCGCGCCCACGTCCACGCCCGACATCGCCCCTGTCGGCGCCGTCGCAATCGCGGTCGGCACGGAAGCCTGAAGCGCACTGCGACCTGCCTCGCCAGCATCGGCAGCCGCCGGCGACGCGTCGCCTTTGCCCGGTCGCGCCAGCTTTCGCGTCGGGTCCGGCAGCGGCAGGCTGTCCGGGATCGGCACAAACGGGATCGTCGTCGGGTCGAGCAGCCGCCCGACCGACACCTTCGTGAAGCGCTCGCCCGCTGCCCGCAGTGCGTTGAGCGCCTGCTCGAGCCCGGCCCGGAACTCGGCCGCGTTCCCGTAACGCGCCTCACTCTCGCGCGCCAACGCGTGGGCCACGAAGATCCGCAGCTCCTCCGGAAAGCCCATGTCGGCGACGCGCGTCCACGGGTCGAAGCTCAGGTCCAGCTTGAGCGCCAGGATCTCCTGCACCCCGCCCGCCCCATACGGTCGCTTGCCGGTCAAGAGCTCGAACGCGACCACGCCCAGCGCCGATAGGTCCGTCCATGGCCCGAGCGGCCCGCGCATCAGTTGCTCGTACGCCATGTACGCGGGCGTACCGAGCAACATCGACGTCTCGGTGCGGTCCTCCGTGAACTTCGCGAGGCCGAAGTCGAGCACCTTCACGAACAGTCCATGCCCCGCGACCGACTGCAGCATGAGGTTCTCGGGCTTGATGTCGCGATGCACGATCTGCTGTGCGTGCGCGGCCTCGAGCGCGGCCAACACCTGCAGCAGGATTGTCTTCACCTCGTCCAGCAGGAACGGTCGCTCCTCGACGACGCGCAGCTCGATCTCCGCCCACAGGTTGCGCGCATTCTCGATGAGCTCCATCGCCAGAAACGGTGCCCCGCGATGTTGTCCGTATTGATAGAGGCGCACGATGTTCGGATGCGACAGCCGCGCCAACGCCTGCGCTTCGATTTCGAACTTCGCGAGCTTGAGCGCCGCCATGCCGGCCGGCCCATTCTCCATGTCGAGCAGCTTCACCGCCGCCGGCATGCCGACCGGCAGCTGCAGCGCGCGATAGACGCGCCCGAAGCCGCCCGCGCCGAGCACCCCGACGAGCAGGTAGTCGCCGCAGCGCTGGCCAATCACCGGGTCGTCGTTCACGCTCGGCGCGGCCTCGCCGGGCTTTGCATCCGGCACATAGCAATAGCCGCGTAGCGCGCAGATCCGCTCGCCACATGCCTCGCCGACGGGCCCGGTACCCTGGCAGCTCGGGCAGCGACCAGGTTGTCGGGCAGCGGGCGGAGCGAGCATCGATTGTCCTCGGTGGAAAGGATACGATAGCCTCACCGAGGCGTCGACCACGACGTTTCGCGGCTCGAACATCAGGGGAACCAGCATGCGTCTATTCACCGCCACCCTGGCCATCACCAGCATCGGCGCGTGCGCGCTGGGGGCGTTGTCGCCCTTGGCCCACGCCCAGTCGACGACCGACGATCTGCGTCAGCTGATCGCCGATGACCTCACTGCGATCGGTGTGAACCTGCCCGTGTGGATGTCCCAACACATCACCTCGGTGATGGCGCCGGTCGGCCTCGGTGCCGGCTCGGGCATCGGCGACAACTCCGGTGGCTTCACCCTCGGCGTCGTCACGCGCCTCGGATTGTTCAATAACTTCGATGACATCGGCCATGGCCTGAAGCTCGTCGACATCCAGTCCGAGATGCCGTCGCTCGTACCCTGGCCCCAGTTCGGGGTCGTCGTCGGGGCCAACCTCGGTGACGGGATCGAGCTCGGCGCCGACGTGCAGTTCATCCCGGCGATCGACGTCGCGGCTGACAACCTGACCCTCAAGGCGTCGCTCATCTCGGTCGGCGCCACCCTGCGTTGGCGCGTCAACAAGGCCAATGGCGCGGTCCCAGCGTTCATCGTCGGCGTCGGCGGCGCCTACTACAATGGGTCGTTCGAGATCGGCGCGGGCTACTCCGAGTCGTACAGCGAGACGGTCGACGGCCACACCGTCACCGGCCGCGTGAAGATCGCGACGGCCCCCGGCAGCTCGTGGTCGATCTTCCAGGCGTCCCCTGAAGTCCGCCTCGCGTGGGACATCGGCGGGGTCTTCCGGCCTTACCTCGGCTTCGGTGTAGGCCTCTCGTTTGGCACGGTGGGCGACGAGCTCGGCGTGCGCGGCGAGGCGACCGTCGAGACCATCGACGGTCAGGCGGTCAACGAGGACCCGGTCGTCTACGAGGACAAGCTCGTGTTGTACGAAACAGATCCGGCCCTCTGGACGCTGCGCCCCCACGTCGGCTTCGACCTCGTGTTGGGCGTCATCGCGTTCACGGCGCAGCTCGATCTCGCGCTCATGGGCAAGTCCGAGATCAGCGCCAACTTCGCGGACGGCGCTGGCAGCTTCGACACCACCGACCCGGACTTCCTCTTCAACGAGAACGCGCGCAACTCGCAGACGCAGGCCGCGCTCATCGCGACCTTCGTGCTGCGTGCCCAGTTCTGATCGTCGCGCGATCTGGCGTGCGCCGACACTTCCTTGCCTTGCTCGCCGTGCTCGTCGGTGCGTGTTCGGACGTGCGCCGCTCGACCCGCGCGATGTCGTCGATGTCGTCGACGCCGCTACTGAAACTGCCGCCACGCGTGACACGCCGCAAACGCGAGACACCGACCCGCCCGAGACCGACGTCGCCGCTGCCGAAACCGAAGCCGATATCGAAGGGGTGCAGATCCTCCCAGTTCCGGTCGCGAGGGTCCGATGGCCCGCATGATTACTAGCTGCTCTGGGTCTAGCGGGTCGCGTTTGACGGGGGGTGGTCACGGTCATGCCGCCAGACCGAGGAC
>Ga0105048_10013078_pt1 | contig 12976 bp, 11 predicted proteins | sample MAT05_FD_78382 | JGI IMG/M metagenome (GOLD analysis project Ga0105048, IMG submission 78382) | Freshwater microbial communities from Lake Fryxell liftoff mats and glacier meltwater in Antarctica - MAT-05 | ecosystem: Environmental > Aquatic > Freshwater > Ice > Liftoff microbial mat | place...
CCACACGGACGCCGCCGCCGGGCACCGCCTGCGCCGTCTGTCCCCGGCCCCACCACACGAGGACAGCCGCCAGCACGACCAGCAGCCCAAAGCTGAGGATGGTCGTCGCGGCAAGGTCATTGAATCGTCCCGTGGTCTGGAGCAGTGCATCCGCCTGCCACAGGGGCAGCGTCTCGAAGCCGGCACCCACGAGCACCTGGGCCAGCGAGAACTCGCCGAAGGTTGTGGCGAACACCAGGATGCTGCCGGTCACGATGCCCACGCGGATCGACGGGATGACGATGCGCCACACGATCTGGCGGGGCCGGGCGCCACATGTCTCGGCCGCCTCTGACAGTCGTTCGATGCCCGCGGCACTCATGGCGCCGTCTACCGACCAGTACAGGAACGGGAACGCCACGGCCGCCTGGCCCAGGATGAGGATCCAGATGGTGTTCTGGAACGACGGCGTGACCATGCCCACCAGCCGGTCGATGCCAAAGGCGATGACCAGGAACGGCAGCACGAACGGGATGGCGGCACCCACCTCGATGAGTGGCCGGATGCGTTTGTTGCGCACCCGTGACCAGTAGGCCGCCGGGAGCACGATGACGATATCCAGGAGCGTGACCACGAACGAGAGGACCAGCGACCGGGCGATCGCCGCCACGATGCGTGGCTCGGTGAACACCGTCGCGAAGTGGTCGAAGGTGTAGCCGTCGGGCAGGATGCGTGCCTGCCAGACTGTCGCGAACGCGTACAGCATCACCGCGAGCATGGGCAGCAGCAGGTAGACGGCGATCGCCCCGAAGAGCAGCCAGCTGGCCACGCTGCGTCGAGGCGCGGGTCGGGACGTCGCGACCGAAGGGGCCGTCACGACCGCAGGGGCCGTCATCGCCACCACCGGAGGCCGCGACGGAGCATGGCGCGATAGGCCAGCAGTGACACGACCGCGTAGAGCATGAGCATCACGGCCAACACGTTTGCGCGCCAGGTCTCGGTGATGTCGCTCTGCAGGATGCTGCCGATGCGCAAGGTCATCAGCTGGACGCCCGAGGCAGCGCCGGCGCCAGCCAGGGCGTACGCGAGGCCATAGACGCCGATCGACCAGGTGAACACCAGCAGCCAGCCCGCGGCCAGGAATGGCAGCAGCACCGGGATCCCCACACGGCGCCAGAACTGGGCGCGCGTCGCGGACGCCACCTGTGCCGCCTCCCACCAGTCGTCGCGCAGGGCACCCATCCCGGGCAGCACCAAGAGCACGTAGAGGGGCACGTTGGTGTACAGGAACACGAGCACGAGCCCGTTGAAGGAGGCACCCCGCGGAGGGTCGAACGGGAGGCCGAGGCTCTGGAGCGCCAGCGTCACCATGCCCACGCCGCCGAGCGTCGAGAAGTAGGCGAAGCCGAGGCCGATGCCCCCGAAGTTGCCCGCCACGGTGAGCAGTGCCAGCCACGCGAGCCGACCGACGGATCGCATCCGGCTGAGCAGCCACGCGATGGGCGCACCGATGAGGGCGGCGAGCGTCGCCACCGTCGCCGCCAGGGTGATGGACGTCACGATGGCTGTCTGGTCGCCGCGGCGGTTGATGACCTTGACCCAGTTGTCGAGGGTCAGCTCACCCTGTGTGCCCGTGAAGCTGCCCACCACCAGTAGCAGTGCCGGGGCCAGGAGCATGGTGGCCACGAGCGCGAGCAGGGGGACGGCGGGCAGCCAGTCCCCCACGATCGTTCGCAATGTGGCAGCACCTGGCCGAGGTCGGGGGGGTACCCCGACCTCGGTCGTGACATGGGTGGGCGACAGCGACGTCATGCGTGCTGCGCCGGGGTCGGGTCTACTGACCCAGGACGTCCGTGGTCCAGATGACCTTGATGTCGCTGATCGCCTTGGACGTCAGGTCGACCGTCTGCACGTTGGCGTAGAGGTCGTCGGACAGCCAGAGGGTCTTGGCATCGTCGGGCAGGGTCAGGTCACCCAGGACGTAGCGGATGGGTCGGGCGCCGAACTTGGCGAAGATCTCCTGACCCTCGTCGGTCAGGACCCATTCGGAGAAGGCCTTGGCGAGGTCCATCTTTGCGGTGTTGTAGCCGTTGAGCATGAGCGCCGAGGGGGCATAGATCGAGCCGTCGGACGGGATGACCGTCTGGACGTCGATGCCCTTCTCCTTGAGGCTGTTGGCCTGCGCGATGAGGTTGAAGTCGTACTTGATCTGGATGGGCACCTCGCCTCGCTCCATCTCCGGATCCTTGCCCTCGGGCACGCCATCGATGTTCGGCAGCAGCGCCTTGCCGTACTCGATGCCGGGTGCGAAGTCGTCCATGGAGCCGCCGGCGGCATAGTTCATGGCGATGAACGAGGTGGTGGCGGTGCCGGACTCGCCGACCACACCCAGACCGATGAGACCCTTGTACTCGGGCTCCAGCAGGTCAGCCCACGTGGTCGGGATCGCGATGCCCTTGTCCGCCAACACCTTGGTGTTGACGTTGTAGCCGGGCACACCCGTGAAGGTCGCGATCCAGCCGCCGGTGGCGGACTTGAAGCCCTCGGGCAGCACATCGGCGTTTGGCGGCAGGTAGGCCGGAACGACGCCCTGGGCCTCTGCGACGGGCCCGAACATGATGCCGATATCCGCGAACGCCGCGACCGGGTTGTTCTTCTCGGCGTCGAACTGGGTGATCTCCTGGAGCGACGACATGTCGGTGTCGATGCGCATGCAGGGGTCGATCGCGTTGGCGGCGCAGAAGGCCGCGATCGAGGCGCCGTAATTGGCCCAGCTGTCGGGCATGCCATAGGTCTGGAAGTCGGCCGCCTGCTCCTTGACGCGCGTGGCGTCGTAGGCGGTGGTCCAGTCACCAGCGGCAGGGCTCTGCGCGACCGCAGGCACGGAGGCCAGCAGCAGCAGCCCGGCCCCCAGGAGGGCCAGTGGCTTGGGATGCATCTGAAGCACGGATGGGCTCCTTGTGGTGGCTGGCAGCTGACACCGGATCTTCCACAGGCGACCGGGAGCTGCGCTGGCGTGCACGGTCGCTACGCCAGATCAACCGAAGGTTGTCGCAACGTCAACGTTCTGAGAATGCCGCGCTAACACATGGGCCCGAACGTGCGCCCGGCAGCCAACCGCAGCCAGGAGCGCGACACATGCCCATCGCCGACACCGCCGACACCGCCCGCTCATGGGCGACGGACCGGGCCATCGATGTCTGGGTCGTGCTGATGGATGGGCTCACGCCCACAGACACCGCCGCGCTCGCGGCCGCATTCGGCGCCCTCAAGTCCGACGGCGCGCGTGTCGCGCTCGTGGGGGAGTCCCCCATCCGCGACCACGACCCCCTCTACGCGGTTGCCGATGGCCTGGTGGTCGCACCCACCCCGCCGGATGCGCGGTGGCTGATGGCCGCCGCCTGGGACGTCGGCGCTGACGATGTGCGTCGCGTCGGCGTGCTGGGCGCCGACGTCGTCGGGCTGCGGGCCGCGCACTGCGCGGGTGCGGGGGCCGTGGTCGGGGTGGCGCCGGTCGGATCCGAGTTGCGCCGCGAGCTGCTGGCGGGACAGCCGGACGTCATCATCGCGGCCGATGCCCTGGCAGCCGTCGACGCGGAGCGCTGGGGCAGCGCGCGGTCCCATCGACAACGGGTGCTCCTGAATCCCGGGCCGACCGTCGTCAGTGACCGTGTCCACCGCGCCATCGCTGGACCCGACCTGTGTCATCGCGAGCCGGAATACCAGGTGATCGTGCGGCGGGTCCAGGACCGTCTCCTGGACGTCGCGGGTGTATCCCTGGATTGGCAGGCGGTCCTGATCGCGGGCAGCGGCACATCCGCCATGGAGGCCATGACGGGCGGCGCGGTGCGTCCCGGCCGCACCTTGCTCATCGTTCGCAACGGCACCTATGGCGACCGACTTGCGACGATGGCCGACCGAGCCGGCATCGCACACGTCGATGTGACCAGCAGCCATATCACGCCGGCTTCCCCCACAGAGGTCGCCGCGGTCCTCGCCGCACGCCCGGATGTCGACGCGATCGCCGTCGTCCATCACGAGACCACCACGGGCCTCCTCAACCCGGTGGCGGAGCTCGCCGCCGTGGCCCGCGACCATGGGGTCCTCATGGCGGTCGACGCCATCAGCTCCTTCGGCGCCGAAGGGCTTCGGCTCATCGATGGCGGCATCGATCTGGTGGCGGGCACCGCCAACAAGTGCCTCCACGGACTGCCGGGCGTCTCGTTCGTGCTCCTGTCGCCGGCCGGCATAGCCCGTGCCCGGGAGACTCGCCCGCGGTCGCTGTACCTGGACCTTGCCGGCTACCTTGCCGCTGCCGAGCGAGGGAGCGTGCCGTTCACCCCGGCCGTGCCCGCGGTCTACGCGCTCGATGCCGCGCTCGAGGAGCTGCTCGATGAGGGCCCAGCATCGCGTCGCGCGATGTATCGGGCCCGGATGGCATTCCTGGACACCGAGTTCGCGCGCCTGGGACTCGAACCAGTCGTCGCGCCGAAGGACCGATCATCGTCCGTTCGCGCGGTGCCCTTGCCGGAGGGTGTGCCGTATCCGGTGCTCCACGACACGCTCAAGGCGGCGGGCTACGTCATCTACGCCGGCCAGGGCTCGTCCGCCACGGAACAGTTCCGGGTCTGCGCACTGGGCGCCATCGGCATCGACGCCCTGCGCGGCTTCATCGCAGAGCTGCGTGCCGTGGTCGAGTCACCTGCTCCTGCGGGCGTGGTCGGATGAGCGGCTCGGTCCCCACCCACGACCCCCGGCGCGTTCGTGCCGTCGTGCTCGACTGGGCCGGCACCACCATCGACCATGGTTCGAGGGCGCCGGTGATCGCCATCACGCGCGCCATGGCAGCGCGCGGCGTGGACATCACCGAAGCCGCTGCGCGCGGCCCCATGGGCATGGGCAAGCGAGACCACATCGGCATCCTGCTGCGCCTGCCGGAGATCACACAGCAGTGGCAGGCCGTCACAGGATCGGTCCCGGACGACCGCGACCGGGACGAACTGTACGAGGCGTTCCAGGGTGTCCAGCTGGAGGCGATCGGCAGCACCTCGGATGTCATCCGTGGCGTGCCCGAGGCCATCGCCAGGCTCCGCCAACAGGGCATCGCCATCGGGTCGACGACGGGCTACTTCCGTGCAGCGGCGCTGGCCGCGGCCTCGATCGCCGCGGGGCAAGGCTTCGTCCCGGACGTCCTCGTGGCTGCGGACGACGTCCCCGCAGCACGTCCCAGCCCATGGATGATGTTCCGGGTGATGGAGACCCTCGACGTCTTCCCGCCGCTGACGGTGGTCAAGGTCGGCGACACGCCCGTCGACATGGGCGAGGGGCGGAACGCCGGTACCTGGTCCGTCGGCGTCACCGAGACGGGCAACGAGCTGGCACTGACCGCCGCGCAGCTGGAGGCCCTGTCTCCAGACGAGCGCGCTGGCCGTGCGGCGGCGGCGGGGGACCGACTGCTCGCCGCAGGTGCGCATATCCTCATCCCGAGCGTGGCCCAGCTGCCGGCAGCGATCGACCAGATCGAGGCACGGCTGTCCGCCGGTGAGCGGCCGTGACCGCCCTCGTCGAGAGCTCGGAAGGTGACGTCAACGCCGGCCCCGCGCGGGACGCCTATCAGGCGGCGTACCTGGACCGGCCGACCCGCGACCTACTGGCCGCCGACGCGGCGGTGTTCCTGCACCAGTCGCTGTCCACGCCCTGCCTGAACGTCATCAGCCACGCATCGGGCAGCACCATCGAGGACATGGGAGGCCGACGATTCCTGGATTTCCATGCGAACGCGGTGAACCAGGTCGGCTTTGCGAATCCGCGGGTACTGGACGCGATCCGCGCCCAGATGGATGTGCTGGTCTACGCCCCGCGGCGCTACACCAACGAGACCGCGGTGGCGTTGGCGCAATGCCTGACCGAGCTGGCACCCGGCGACCTGTCCCGGGTGCTGTTCACGACCAGTGGTGCGACCGCCATCAGTGCCGCGGTCCAGCTGGCGCGCGTCGCGACGGGTCGCCACAAGACCATCTCGCTATGGGACAGCTTCCATGGCGCCACGCTCGATACCATCTCGCTGGGGGGCGAGCCGTCGTTTCGGGCTGGCATCGGACCCCTCATGCCCGGGGCCGGGCTCGTGCCACCACCCGATCCGTGGCGCTGTCCGCTGGGCTGTCGGGCACGATCGGGAGCGTGCGACCTGACCTGTGCCGACTACCTGGAGTATGTCCTTGAGCATGAAGGTGACGTGGCGGCCGTCGTGGCCGAGACGGTCCGGTCCACGCCCGTCATCCCGCCGATGGACTATTGGAAGGCTGTCCGGGCAGCCTGTGATCGCCACGGCGTCCTGCTCATCCTGGACGAGATCCCGAACGGGCTGGGTCGGACCGGCTCGCTGTTCTCCTGCGATTCGTTCGGTGTGTTGCCCGACATCCTCGTCCTGGGCAAGGGCCTCGGCGGTGGCGTGATGCCCCTCGCCGCCGTGGTCGCGCGGGAGGGGCTGAACATCGCTGGCGCCCGGTCCATCGGGCATTTCACCCACGAGAAGAACCCCGTATCCTGCGCCGCGGGTCTCGCGGTCCTCGCCGAGCTCACGGAACGCGACCTGCCCGGCCGCGCACGGACCATGGGCGCGGCCGCGCTTTCGCGCCTGCAGTCGATCGCGGCCGCGCAGCCGCTGGTGGGTGAGGTCCGGGGCATCGGCCTGCTGATGGGGGTCGTCATGGCCCGCCATCGCGACGGTCGTGCTGCGAGCGACGTCGCCGAGGCGGTCATGTACGCCGCGCTGGCGCGAGGGCTGTCGTTCAAGGTCACCATGGGTGACGTGCTCCAGCTGACACCACCGCTGACGGTCACCGATGACGAGATGGAGCGCGCGCTGGCGATCCTCGAGGAGTCCCTGACGGAGGTCGCCAGCCACTGGCCAGACACGGGCGGCGCCACCATCGCGCATTGAGGTTCGGTACTGCGATCCAAGGCGGGGCGTGGGGCGTGTGCGGTCCGTCGGTCGGCCCTTAACCGAACGTTGTCCGGCCGGCGATCGTCCGATCGCAGGCGCAGGCCACCCTGCGCGCATGGCATCCCGACTCGATCGCGTCATCCGACCACTCACCTTCGCCGCGATGGTGGCGCTCACATCCATCGCGCCGAGCACGACGCCAGTCGCGGTCGCCCAGGACGCCAGCCCCGGCGACATGTCGCTCAGGGTCATGACGTTCAATATCGAGTACGGCGGTGACGAGGTCGACTACGAGAGCACCGTCCGGGCGATCCTGGAGTCCCAGCCGGACATCGTCGGCATCAACGAGGCCGAAGGCGGCATCGAACGCCTGGCCGCTGCGACGTCGTGGCCGTACTTCGATACCCGGCTGCAGGTGATGTCGCGCTATCCCATCATCGACCCGCCCTCCGCGAATGGTCTGTGGCTCCTCGTCGAGGTCGCGCCGGGTCGCGTGGTCGCAATGGCGAACGTGCATCTGCCCTCCGATCCATATGGGCCCTATGAGCTCCGGGATGGGGTCTCACCGGACGAGGTGGTGGCCCTCGAACGGACCACCCGACTCCCGGCTCTGCAGCCGGTGCTGGACCAGCTCGGAGGCCTCGTCGACGCGGGTATCCCGGTGTTCCTGACAGGCGACTTCAACGCTCCCTCCCATCTCGACTGGACGGACGCCAATGTGGGCCAGCTGCCGCAGGTGCAGGGAGCGATGCCGTGGCCGGTCAGCCGGGCGGTCGAGACTGCCGGGTTGCGCGACTCGTGGCGCGACGTCCATCCCGACCCGGTCGCCGCGCCGGGCCTGACCTGGTGGGCGGATCGGCCCCTCGTGGACGGCTATCCCGATCATGCCGACCCGCAGGATCGCATCGACATGGTCTACGCCGGAGGAGCCGCCACGACCGTCGCCAGCGTCCTGGTTGGCGAGCAGGGGCGACCCGATGTCACCATCGGTATCGAACCCTGGGGCAGCGATCATCGCGCGGTGCTGTCGACGTTCGATGTCACACCGGCCCCGATGCCGACGCTCATCGCCGTGGACCGACGCCTGGCGCAGGTCGGCGAGCCCATCAGCCTCCGCTATCACGTCGCATCCGGCGCTGCCTCGCGAATCGCGATCTGCCAGATGACGAGCGAGCCGTGCTCGGAGCCGCTCCTGGGACTGCCGCTGCCACCGACACAGCCCGATGGCCAAGTGGTCGCCCAGACCGGCGGATGGGCGACGGGATCGTATGCGGCCGCGCTGATCGACCCGGCAGGTGAGACCCTCGCCAGCATCCCGTTCTGGGTCGACGATGTGGCTGCCGGGGTCCGTCTCGTGGTCCCGAGCGGGCCGATCCCGGTGGGCCGTGCGTTCACGGTCGCGTGGACGAATGGCCCAGGATTCCGATGGGATTGGATCGGGGTGTACCCAGCGGGTGCCGACCCCGCGGATGGCGAGTACCTGCTCTGGCGACACACGGAGACGCCCATCGAGGGCAGCGTCACGATCGATGCCTCGGCAGAGGGCGATACCTGGCCCCTCCCCGCCGGGAGCTACGACATCCACTATCTCCTCGACGATGGGTCTGTCAGCCTCGCCCAGCAGCGGATCACCATCGGCCCCTGACCGAGCGAAGGCCGTCCCTGCTCGAACTCAGCTACCGCCGAGCAACCGACGCAACCGGGACATGACGCCGCTCGTGGGGTCCGCGCTGGGCACGGACGTCTGGCGTGCTGCGGGCGGCGTCGGGCGCCCAGGAGCTGCGGGCGGGGTCGCGCGGCGTGCCTCGGCGGCCGCGTCCTGGCGCGCCTCGGCGGCCGCGTCCTGGCGCGCCTCGGCGGCCGCGTCCTGGCGTGCCTCGGCGCCCGTGACGACCTGGGTGCCCCGATACCGGAACGCGCCGCCGCGGGGCAGGTCCGCGTCGTCCTTGCGAAAGTGGCGCCGTGCAGCGCTGGACCACGCAGCGCCACTGGACCTGGCGTAGATGTCACCGGCGCCTGGACCGCTGCTGGGAGGTCGCGGCGCGCCGGTCGTGCCGGTACCAGGGCCGCGGCCACTGGGGTCGGCGCCGGCTCCGCTCGCTGGGCCACTGCCGCGTCGCACGCCATCCGCGCGGAAATCCTCCCACCAGGGCACGCCCTGGGCGGACCAGGTCGTACTGCGGACGCCCGGGTCGCGGCCACTAGCGCTCGTGGGTGGTGTGTTCCGATCCGGAGCCGCAGCTGATCGTCGAACGGGCGGCGTGGTCGACGTTGGCGGACGCGCCGGTCCTTCGCGCCGCGGCGCCACGGGTCGTTCGGTCGCCCGCACCGGACCCGGGGCGTGGCGCGAATCCCAGTCACGACGCCGGATGGGGTCGGACAGCACCAGATATGCCTCCTGGACCGCGAGGAATCGGATCTGGTCGCCCGTGGAGGAGTCGGGGTGGTATCGCTTGGCGAGCCGCCGATGGGCCGCCTTCACCTGCTCGTCCGTGGCACCGCGGGGCACACCGAGCTCTCGGTAGGGATCCTGGACACCACGCATGCCGCTCACGGGAGCACGCTATCCCAGCTCTGAGATGGGTGCCAGCTGGAAGTCCGGGATGGTCTCCGCGACGATGTCACCGGCGAGCGACCGGGTCACCGGCCGGTGCTGGGCAGACAGGGCGCGGCGCGCGCGCTCATCCACGATGCCCAGCTGCAGCAGCGCCTCCATGGTCACGGCGCGATTGGCGCGGGCGAAGCCATCGCCGTCATCGATGCGCACGGCGAAGCCGATGGCCGGTCGTCCGCTGCCCCGGGCGCCGGGCAGGATGCCGATCCCCCGAAGCCCCTCGGCGCCACCCTTGGACACGACCTTGCCGGCGAGCTGCTGCATCAACATCGTGTCCAGGGAGCCCTCCGTGCCGCCGACCATCTCGGGCGCGCCGGTCATAGCGTCCCGTACGCGTGTGAGGGCAGGAGCCAGGGCGACGCGCACGGGGTCGGCAGCGGCCGTCGGATCAGCCAGGAGCGCATAGGCACGCGCCACGTCCACGAGTGGGAACGCGTACGTGCCCAGACCGCAATCATCGACGGCAGTGTCGAGCTCGTCGACCTCGACCCCGAACACCTTGGCAACAGCGGTACGCACGGCGAACTGGCTGGGATGCTCGGGTCGGTCGTAGTCCTCCAGCGGCCAGTCGGCGAATCGGCTGAGGAGGATGCTGGCGGCATGGAACCCGGAGCACTGGTGCCGGATGGGGCCTGCCGCCTCACCGTCCCGCGCCAGGCGCATCGAGGTGACCTTGTCCATGGGCATCCCGACGCTCCCGCAGGCCAGCATCGACTGGCTGACACCCGCCCGCCGGAACACCGCCTGGAGCGTCCGCACGTGCTTGTCCTCGCCCATGTGCGAGGCGGCCATGACCGCCAGCTCGGGGCCTGACAGACCCAGGTCATCTGCGGCACCCGATTCGATGAGTGCCACGAGCGCGAACGGCTTGACCGCCGAGCGCAGCGTGACCGTGATCTCCGGATCACCGATGGCCCGCTCGACCTCACCGCTCGCGGCGACCTGGACGACATGGCCGCGGTGACGACTCTCGACGATGGTGCCCCGATGGACCTCGACCAGGACGGGCGCAGCGACGTTGCGCGGATAGCGCACAGCGCGGGAGGCAGGTTTGCGCGTCGCGCGTGCGGCTGCGGGTCCGGCTGGTCTGGGCACCGAGCGATGGTACCGCGCCGCTGCTGCCCGGACGGTTGTAGGATGCGGCGCGTGGCAGCCCATCCCGACTTTCCCACCCTCCACGTCTCGGGTCACCCCGCCGTCCAGCACAAGCTGGCCCTGCTGCGGGACCAAACCACGGAACCCAAGAAGTTCCGGGAGTTGGTGCGTGAGATCAGCTGGCTGGTGGGCTATGAGGCGCTCGCCGATGCGCGTATCGCGCCGGTCCGGGTGCAGACGCCCCTGGAGGAGATCGAGGGCGCCAGGCTGGCCGATCGGATCGGCCTCGTCCCCATCCTCCGCGCGGGCCTGGGCATGGTCGATGCGATGCTGGAGCTGATGCCCACGGCGCAGGTGTGGCATCTGGGCCTGTTCCGGGACGAGCGCACCCTGCGGCCGGTCGAGTACTACAACAAGCTGCCCGACCAGGCGACCGTGGACCTGTGCCTGATCCTCGACCCGATGCTGGCCACGGGCGGTTCCGCCACGGCCGCCATCGAGGTGCTCAAGCATTGGGGCGCGGTGCGCATCAAGCTCATCAACCTCATCGCGGCACCCGAAGGCGTGCGCGCAGTCGCCTCGGCACACCCGGACGTGGCCATCCATACCGCTTCACTCGATCGGCAGCTCAACGAGAAGGGCTACATCATGCCCGGCCTGGGTGACGCCGGCGACCGCCAGTTCGGCACCGGCCAGGGCTAGACCTGCAGGACCGGCGCCGGGTCCTGGCCCGGGCGGCCGCCCGATGCATCCCCAGTGATCAACGTCGGAGGGCGGGCGAACGAGTGCCCCTGATGCCGTTTCGTGCGCCCGCGGAGCACGTTTGCGGGCCTTCCTTCGTCGATCCGCTGCTGCAGCGCGCTACATGGAGATCTTCGCCGCGATGGTCGATAGCGTTGACCAGAGCGTCGGCCGGTGCTGGACACGATCGAGGCGATGGGTGAGCTGGACGACACCATCGTCATCTTCATCACTGGTGGCGGAAGCTGAACGAGACGTCGGCACTCGCCTGCGACTGAGGGGCCGCGGTGTTGCTGATCTGGGGCGGGCCCGAGCGGAAGCCGCGGCTGGCTCGACGACCCGGGGCGCGGCGTAGTCGTGGGGCGACTGAACCGACCGACGAGCAACGGGTTCGGACCAGGGACCGAGGGGAATCCGGGGCGTCGTTGGTCGATCAAGTGCTCCCACGGCTGGATCAGCAGTCGAACCCGCCGTCATCGGTTCGTTCAGTCGTGCCGCGACTGGATCTGTGCTCGGGACCCTCGCCGCGCCGACGCCCTGCCTGGATGCAGGGCTTGACACGCCCTGGCCGATCCGACCAGACGAGCCATCCTGGCTCGACTCGCCACTGGGGAGGCATCGGTGAAGGACCTGTCCGAACCCTTCGACATGACGCAACCGGCCATCTCCAAGCACCTTCGGGTGCTGGAGCGTGCCGGGCTCATCGAGCAGGGCCGGCAGGCGCAGTGGCGGCCGCGACGGCTTCGGGCGGCACCGCTCAAGGACGCCGCGGACTGGGTCGACCAGTACCGACGCCATTGGCTCGAGAGCTTCGAGCGTCTCGACGAATACCTCCAACAGGTCCAGGAGGACCGACCACAGCACGAAGCAGCTACAGGAGATGAGCATGATCGCGACACGCATCGACCGGGGTAGCACCGACACCACGACGATCTACTCGGAGGGCGGCGACCTGGTCTTCGAACGCACGTTCGATGCGCCACTCGAGCTCGTCTGGCAGGCATTCACGGATCCGGCGACCGTGCCTCTCTGGTGGGGCCAGCGTGGCAGCTTCACTACGGTGGAGGAGATGGACGTCCGGGTCGGCGGCGCGTGGCGCTATCGCAGCAGCAAGGCCGGACGGGACGATGTCACGTTCTTTGGTAAGTACCTCGAGATCGATCCGCCCCGGGGATACCGGTGGACGTTCCTGTTCGAGGTCGATGGGCTGGGCGTCCAGGGTGGGCCCGAGTCGTTCATGTTCGAGGAGATCGACGGACGCACGAAGGTGACCGGCACCTCGCACATGGGCGCACCGGAGGCCATCGACGGAGCACTCGCGACCGGCATGGTCGGTGGCGCCATCGAGACGTGGGACCGGCTGGCAGCACTGCTCGCGCAGGGTTGACCCCGCGGCGCAGCCGGGTGGCCGATGCGGTCGGTGCCGGCTTGGCCGTCAGCTCAGGGTACGAACTCCAGCGTCACCACGGGCGTGTTGGCAGACTTCGTGCCGCCGACCTTGTCCTTGAGGCGTGCCCGAAAGTGGTACGTGCCGGGAGTGGTCGCCAGCACGATGAGGGTGTTGTCGCGGGACGCCCTGACCTGCCACCTCGACTCGCCGG
>Ga0105048_10013079_pt1 | contig 12976 bp, 12 predicted proteins | sample MAT05_FD_78382 | JGI IMG/M metagenome (GOLD analysis project Ga0105048, IMG submission 78382) | Freshwater microbial communities from Lake Fryxell liftoff mats and glacier meltwater in Antarctica - MAT-05 | ecosystem: Environmental > Aquatic > Freshwater > Ice > Liftoff microbial mat | place...
CCCACCGCCGTGTTCCTGCCCGACGGCACCCTGTGGTCATGGCTCGACGGCGACCTGGTGGACACCATCGTGCACCGCCGGGGGGAGCCAGACGCGATCCTCGACCACTACCGCGGATCGAGCGCCATCGGCGAGGCCCCGGTGCAGGTCGCCGAGCGCGAGGCGTTCCGCCGCGAAGGCTGGGTGTGGCTCGACGGCCACCGGACCGGATCGGTCGTGTCCCGCGATGGCGACCGCAGCGAGGTGCGCATCGACGTGAGCCGCCCGGACGGCTCGAGCGGGGTCTACACCGCCACGGTCGAGCGGGCCGGCACCGTGCCCCAGGCTGCATGCGGTGAGCCGCCGGGAGGCGCGGGCAACGGCAAGTCTGATTCGATCTGGGTGCTCACCCGCTTCGACGCCGTCGAAACGACACCACCGGGGTGACCTGACCAGACTGCGACCGTGCCGACCCCCACCCCTCCGCCCTTCGCCCTCCACCACCGGACCGAGCACGGACGACCGTGGCCCTTCCTCGTGTGGAGGTTCGACCGTCCCCGCCGGGTGATCTCGTCGGCTCCGGTCGGCGGGGGCATCGGAGAGCGGTCCTGGGTCCTCAACGCCCAGGTGCGCAGCGGCTACGACCGAGTGGATCTCGACGGCCACGTGGACGACCTCGCGGCGGCGGTCGGCCTCCCGACCGGCACCGGGGTGGGCCTGCTCACCGCCGCCGATGTCAGCGGGGCCGTTCCCGCCGTCGACGGCGACGTCGAGGTGGTCGCCACGGTCGGCATCCGGGTCCCGACCTGGGCCGCCGCGCCGGCCGACCGGCCCGACGCCGTGCTCGTCCCGGGTGCGGCCCCCGTGCCGGCCGCCCCCGGGACCATCAACATCGTCGCCCTGATCCCGGTGCCCATGAGCGACGCCGCGCTCGTGAACCTCGTCGCGACGGCGACCGAAGCCAAGACCCAGGCGCTGCTCGACGCGGCGATCCCCGGTACGGGGACAGCCACCGACGCGGTGTGCGTGGTCTGCCCGGTGGTGGACCACGGAGCCGGGCCCGAGCCGTTCGGCGGGCCGCGCTCGGTCTGGGGCGCCCGCCTGGCGCGCGCCACCTACGACTCGGTCCGTGCCGGGATCGGTGGGAGCCTCCGCATCATCGCCGGCACCGCCGACGACGGTGGGCCGGCGTGATCACCCTGGTGCTGGGCGGCTCCCGATCGGGGAAGTCCGCGGTGGCCGAGCGGCTGGCGCTCGCCGCCGAGGGGCCGGTCCTGTACCTCGCCACCGGCTGGTCCGATCCCGGCGACGACGACATGGACGAGCGCATCGCCCGCCACCGTGCCGGTCGCTCCCCGCGCTTCGAGACCATCGAGACCGGTCGCGATCTGGTGGCGGCGCTGCTCGACCGACCCGACCAACCCGCGCTCGTCGACGCCCTCGGCACGTGGGTCGCCGCCCACGACGACTTCGAGGTGCCGATCGACGCCCTCGTGGTCAGCTTGCTCGCCCGGTCGGCGCCGACCGTCGTCACCTCCGACGAGGTCGGTCTCGGTGTCCACCCCGAGACCCGCGTCGGTCGCCGGTTCCGCGACGCGCTCGGCATCGTCAACCAACGGGTCGCCGCCGTCGCCACCACGACCTACCTCGTCGTCGCCGGGCGGGCCATCGAGCTCGGCGCCGCGCCGTGAGCCCCACCCACCGCCCGGCGCTCCCCGCCGGTGCCGGGCTGCGCCAGGCGGTCGCGTTCCTCACGGCCGTCGGGGGAGCCCAGGCCCCGACCCGGGCCGCGCTTGCCTGGTTCGCCCCCGTCGGGGCGGTCGTCGGTGCGCTGGTCGGGCTGGTGTGGTGGTCGGGCGCGCAGTGGTGGACCCTGGGCGTCGCCGCCGCGCTCGCGCTCGTCGCCGATGCCGCCCTGACCGGCCTGCTCCACCTCGACGGCCTGGCCGACACCGCCGACGGCCTTCTTCCGCCGGTCACCCGGGAGCGACGGCTCGAGATCCTGCGCGACCCCCGCAGCGGTGCCTTCGCCATCGTCGGACTCGTGCTCGTGGTCCTGCTGCGCTTCGCCGCGCTCGGCGCCATGGTGCCGGACCTCGCCGCCATCGCCTCGGTGGCGTCGATCTGGTGCACGGCCCGGCTGGCCATGGCGGTGACCGCCGTGACGGTGCCATACGCGCGCGATCGCGGGCTCGCCACCGCGTTCGCGGGCGGGCGCCTGGCTCCCATCCTCGCCATCGGAATCCCCGTCGCCCTGGCAACCGCGGTGGTCGGTCACGACCCCTGGATCACCGGGATCCTCGCCATCGTGACCACCGCCGTCGGCGCGGCCGCGGTCGTGACGTTCGCCCGGGCGCGCCTCGGCGGGTTCACCGGCGACGTCCTCGGCGCCGCTGGGGTCATCGGCGAGACCGTCGGCCTGCTCGCGCTGACGGCGCACGCATGACGGGGTCTCGCCGGCCGCGGCTCGCCCGACGATCGATGGCCACGGGCGCGGCGCTGCTCCTCGATCGCCTCCTGGGCGAACCTCCGGTCCACCCGCACCCTCTGGCGGTGTTCGGTTCGGTGATGAAGGCCGTCGAGGACCGGTGCTGGGCCGACACCCGCGGCTCGGGGGTGGTGCACGCCTCGATCGGCGTGGCCATCGGGGCGGGCGCAGGAGCGGTGCTGCGATCGACGACGGCAGCGACCTACCTCGCCGTCGCCGGCCGAGCGCTGCACGAGGCCGCCGGCGAGGTCGCCGAACCGCTCGCCTCCGGCGATCTCGATCGGGCCCGCTCGCGCCTGCCGGCGCTCGTCGGGCGCGATCCCTCGACCCTCGATGCCCAGGAGATCGCCCGGGCGGTCGTCGAGTCGATCGCCGAGAACACCACCGATGCGGTCGTCGCTCCGGCCTTCTGGGCGCTGCTCGGCGGCGCGCCCGGCGCCCTCGGCTACCGCGCGGTCAACACGCTCGATGCCATGGTCGGTCACCACTCGCAGCGGTACGAGCGCTACGGCTGGGCCAGCGCCCGACTCGACGACGTGGCCAACCTCGTGCCGGGCCGGCTCACCGCCGTGCTCGTGATGGCGGCCCGACCCGGCCGAGCGGGTTCGGTGTGGCGGACGGTGCGCGCCGACGCCCGCCACCACCCGTCGCCGAACGCCGGCGTGGCAGAAGCCGCGTTCGCCGCCGCGCTGGGGCTCCAACTCGGCGGGACCAACCGGTACGGCGACCGGACCGAGCACCGCGCGCTGCTCGGCGACGGCCGGCCGCCCGAGCCCGGCGACATCGCCGCCGCGGTGCGGTTGGCCGACGACGTCGCCATCGTGCTGGCACTCGCCCTCCTCGTCGGGGGGTCGATCGGCGCCACGATCTCGTCGTTCCACCGCCTCCACCTGCACGTTCGCGGCTCTCGCTGAGAGGAGTCCTCGACCGCAACGAAACTGCAACGCGGAGAGGTTCGCCTGCCGTCAGGCGCCACCGGTACCCTCCAACGTCACGCCCGGACCGTCCGCAGATCCACCAGGTCGCGGAACCCTCCTCGTCGCCCGCGAAAGGACCCAGTGAAGGCTCTGCTCGATGCCGTGCTCGTCGACATCGGTGGCACCCTCGTGGAATCCGCTCCGGCCGCCACCGCCGTCGAGTCGCTCGAGGTGTCCCTCCGGGCCAACACGGTCGAGGACCTCGCCTGGCTCACCGAGACCGTCCTGCTCGGGGCGGTCACCAACACCGCCGTGATGGACGAGGTCCAGGTGCGGTCGTTGCTGGCGCCGTCGGGCATCTCGGATCTGCTGCAGGTCGTCGTCACGTCGGTCGACGTCGGCGTGGCCAAACCCGACCCCCGACCGATCGAGGTCGCCATGGAGCGGCTCGGGCTGACCGACCCGCAGCGAGTCCTCTTCATCGGTGACGAGAGCACCGATCGCGAGGCCGCGGCGGCCGCCGGGGTCCACTACGCCGACGTCGGCGATGCCACGCGGCCCGACGTGACGCTGCGGTCCACGGTTCAAGCGTGGCTCGAGCGCAACGCGGGCCGCCGGTTCGAAGCCGCCCGGGCCCGCATCACCACCGTCGACTCCGATGCCGTGAACGCCGCGCTCGCCCTGCAGAACCAGCTCACCAAGCCGCCGGGCTCGCTCGGGCGGGTCGAGGCCCTCGGGGTGCAGCTCGCCGGGATCACCGGCACCTGCCCGCCGCCGGTCCCCGATCCCGTGACCATCGCCGTCTTCGCCGCGGACCACGGCATCGTCGAGTGGGGGGTCTCACCGTGGCCGCAGGAGGTCACCGCGCAGATGGTGGCCAACTTCACCGAGGGCGGAGCCGCCATCAACGTCCTCGCCGAGCACGCCGGCGCCACGCTCGTCGTGGTCGATGTCGGGGTGGCGACCCCGCTCGCCGTCCCGGACCACCCGCGCCTCGTTCACCGCCGCGTCCGGCGGGGCACCGAGAACCTCGCGCTCGGACCAGCGATGACCCGCATCGACGCGCTCCTCGCGCTCGACGTCGGGGTCGAGACCGCCGAGCTCGCCGTCGCGGCCGGGGCCCGCTGCCTGGTCGCCGGCGAGATGGGCATCGGCAACACCACCTCGGCTGCCGCCATCATCGCTGGCATCACCAACCACGAGCCCGAGGCCATCACCGGTCGCGGTTCGGGCGCCGACGACGAGATGCTCGCCCGCAAGATCGCGGTGATCGAGGCCGCCACGGTCGACCTCTCCTCGACATCGGGACCACTCAAGGTCCTCGAGCAGGTCGGTGGCTTCGAGATCGCGGCCATCGCCGGCTTCGCGGTCGGTGCCGCCGCCGCCCGGGTGCCGATCGTGCTGGACGGTGTGATCGCCAACGCGGCCCTGCTCATCGCCGCGCAGCTGGCACCCGACGTGGTCCAGTACGCGATCGCCGGACACCGCTCCACCGAACCCGCCGCCGTCGCCGCGCTCGAGTACCTCGGCATGGAACCCGTGCTCGACCTCGGCCTCCGGCTCGGGGAGGGAACCGGCGCCACCCTGGCGCTCCCCATCATCGCGGCCTCCGCCAAGCTCCTCCGCGAGATGGCGACCTTCGACGGCGCGGGCGTGTCGGCCAAGAAGGCCTGACCCGACCGGGCGACCGCACAACCGAGCCGCCCGACCGATCGATCCGCAGGCTGGCGTCCTATCGTGGACCCATGGTCTCGCTCGACTGGCTCCGCGGCCGACTCGCCCTCCAGGTCACCGGCCTCATCGTCGGTGACCGCCAGCCCAGCCGCGCCAGCATCACCGTGGCCGACCCCGACGATCCCGGTGCCGCGGGCTACTTCGGTCCGGGCAGCGTCACGTGGGCCATCCACGCCGACAGCTGCATGCTGGCCGGCGGGCTCCGGGCGCTGATGTTGCAGACCATGCACCCCCTCGCCATGGCCGGCGTGGCCCAGCACTCCAACTACCGGGAAGCGCCGCTCGACCGCCTGGCCAACACCAGCCTGTACGTCGGTACCACGATCTACGGCAGCCGGGTCGAGGCACAGCAGGCGGTCGCCATGGTGAAGCGGGTCCACGAGCGCGTCACCGGGGTGGCACCCGACGGCCGGGCGTACCGCGCCAACGACCCCCACCTGCTGACGTGGGTGCACTCCACCCTCGTCGACAGCTTCCTGCGGGCCTACCAGCGCTACGGATCACAACCGCTGTCGGCCGCCGACGCCGACACGTACGTCGCCGAACAGGCGGTGCTGGCCGAGCTGTTCGGCGCCGAACCCGCGGCCCGCTCGGTGCCCGAGCTGCGGGCCTACTTCGCCACGATGCGCCCGGAGCTGCAGGCCACCCGCGACGCGAGGGACACGATCCGCTTCCTGCTGGCGCCACCGCTCCCGCTCGTGGCACGCGGGCCCTACGCGATCATCGCCTCGGCCGCGGTCACCATGTTGCCGCGGTCGGTGCGCCGGGCGTTGTGGCTCCCGGTGCTCCCCGCCGTCGAGCCGCTCGTCGTGCGACCGGCGGTCACCGCGCTCGTCCGCACGGTCGACTGGGTGATGGCGGCCCACCCCGACCTCGTCGATCCCGCCGAACGTCTGGCCGTCGACGAACAGGTGGCCTGACCCCGGGGTCCGACCGAGAACCGATGACGCCCACCGTGGGCGGCACGGTGGGCGTTGGGTCGATCATCGGATGCAGGGCGCGAACCCCGCTGGCTCGGTCAGCGGCTCGAGCCACCCGAACGGGCGCGCCCGCCACCGGTCCGGCCGGCCGACGAGCGGGTCTCGCCGCCGGGGCGCGATCCCTGCGAGCGCTTCGGCGCCGGGGCACGGCCGCCGGCCTTGGCCGCCGGCTTGCCCGTCGTCTTGGCGTGGCTGTTGGCCGAGCCGGATCCGCCTCGGCCGCCGGAGCCCTTGGCCCCGCCCGCCTTGGCGGCACCGGGACCCCAGGACTCGGGTCCCCGGCTCTTGCGCTCCGTGCGGGGGTTGGGCTCGCGGGACGAACGGCCGTCCTGGAGGTCGTCTTCGTCCCGGGTGCGCTCGAGGCGGACGGCCTCGATGGCGTTGAGGCGCTTGGCCTTGCGGCGAGCCGCGCCGCTCGGACGCTTCTGACCGTCGGCCAGCGGCTCCCGCCCGTCGGGACGAGCCGAGGAGCGGCCCGGACCGGCGTCGGCCGGCCGGGGACCGACCGTGGCGAGGTCGTCGGCGAACGAATCGGTGAAGTCGTCGGACCGGTCCGTTGCCGGGGCCGCTTGGACACGGGCCGGGGCCTCGTGGCCGCGACGCGTCGACCGGTCGGGGCGAGTGGCACCGGCGGCGCGCACCGGTCGCGGTTCGGGGCGGGTGGTGCCGGTCGGGCGCGAGCTCGACGACGGCTTGCGCGAGGACGGCGCGGGCGCCGGGCGTGACGCGAGCTCGTCGAGCTCGGTGAGGTCCTTGCGGGTGAGACCCTTCTCGTAGCCGAGGTCCTTCTGCAGGTCACCGACGGCCTTGCGCAGCTCGGCGGGGACGAGGCTGACCACGATGCCGTTGTTGCCGGCGCGGGCGGTCCGACCCGAGCGGTGGACGTAGTCCTTGGCGTCGCCCGGCGGATCGAAGTGGATCACGCACTCGACCCCGTCGACGTGGATGCCGCGCGCCGCGACATCGGTGGCGACGAGGGCCGCGACCTTGCCCCGGTGGAACGACTCGAGCGCACGTTCACGCTGGGACTGCGAGCGATCGCCGTGGATGGCCGCGGCGCGCACGCCGGAGGTCTCGAGCTGCTTGGCGATGCGGTCGGCGCCGCGCTTGGTGCGACAGAAGACGACGGTGGGACCCATGCGGTCGATGATCGAGGCCGCGGTCTGGAGCCGGTCGGTGCGCTCGACGCTCCAGAAGAGGTGCTCGGCGCGGGAGATGTCGGCCTGGTCGGCTTCGTACTCGTGGCGGGCCGGGTTGCGCTGGTACTTCTTGATCAGCACGTCGACGTCGCCGTCGAGCGTGGCCGAGAAGAGCAGCGTCTGGCGATCCTCGCGGCACTGGTCGAGGATGCGCTTGACCTCCGGGAGGAACCCCATGTCCGCCATGCGGTCGGCCTCGTCGATGACGACGAACTCGACGTCGTTGAGCGAGAGCTTGCCCTGGTTGATGAGGTCGGCGAGGCGCCCGGGGCAGCACACGGCGATGTCGACGCCCTTGTTGAGGGCGCGGAGCTGCTTGTCGAAGCCGACGCCGCCGTAGAACGCCTCGACCCAGGGGCCCTTGGGGCGGGCGAGGATGTTGAGCTCCTCACACACCTGCGAGGCGAGCTCACGGGTGGGCACGAGCACGAGCCCGCGTGGGCGACGGGGCGCCGCCTTGGTGACCCGGTGGACCATGGGGATGCCGAAGGCGATGGTCTTGCCCGAGCCCGTGGGGGCACGGCCGCAGATGTCGCGGCCGGCGAGCGCGTCAGGCAGGGTGGCGGCCTGGATGGGGAACGGGGCGTCGATGCCGCGGGCGGCGAGGTTGGACGCGATGTTCGGGGGGACGCCGAGATCGGCGAACGAAGGGGACACGGTTGCTTTCCTGTTCTTCCCGCGTGCGTGCGGGCTCTCGCGGTGGCGCACGCGCGCCGACGCAGTGGGGCGCCGACCGACGGGTCGACGTTCGGGGGGGGGATCGGCGGCAAGAGGCGAGCCACCGGGGCGTGAGACGGCCGGGCGCCGGCACCGGCGCCACGAGATCTCGGGTCGGGAGCGTGCTCCCGATCAGGACCCCGCGGCGATCAACGCATACCTCTTCGCGCTGAACCGGCCGTCAGGAACCCGACCACCCTACCGGCCGACGGTCCCGAACCCGTCATCCACGCGCCTCGGCACCGGGTGACGCCGCCGGGAGCGCCGGTGGTCCCGGCAGGAGATCAGTCCGGGAGGAGGGCGACGACGGGATCGATGCTGCGCCCGAGCAGCGCGGCACGACCGACCGAGTCGGAGCCGAACCGGGCGCGCCCGTCGTCGAGGGCGAGGTCGAGCGCCGTGCCCCGCCGCTGATCGAACGGAGCGCGTTCACGGCGGCGGGGCGATACCCCGGGCGATCAGGCGAGCTGGTCGGTGGTGCCGGCGTCGTCGAGGTCCGAATCGCGGGCCACGAGGTCGATCTCGGCCGACGACGCGAACAGCGCAGCCGGGTCCCAGCGGTCGTCGGCCGGAGCCTCGTCGAGGTCGATGACATCGTCCTTGGGACGGAGGCGATCCCGCCAGGCGGCGTACTGCTCCTGGCGTTCCGAGTAGCTGGGGGCCATGTGCACGCAACTCCTGACAACGACGGCGGCCGATCGTGACCGGACCAGTATGCAGCCCTCGGGCCGAGGCTGCACCCCCGCTGCACGAATCGTTCGGGGCCAACCACCGGCCCGGATGGCGCCGCCCCGGATCGCACGGCGCGCCGCGGGGGTTGGAGCTGCGGGGGCGGCACTACGCTTGCAGGACCATGTCGGCCCCCGCATCCCGAGTCGGAGTCTCGTCCCCCGCTCGCTGGGAGCAGGCGTCGGCGAACCCCGGCGCTCGCCCTGCGGAACTCGGGACGGCCCCGCCGTGAGCCCGACCCCCGAGGCCGTACCCCCGCTGCGCACCGGGACGGGCCCGACCGATCACCTGGGGTTGCGGTCCAAGGCGGCCATCGTCGCCGGACGCGGGGTCGCCGGCGTGTCCCGACTCGCCAACCTCGGCTCGGGCAGCGTGATCGGCGGCCGGGTGTCCCTCGCCCTCGACGGCGATCTCCTCGGCTCGCTCGTCGGCGGTCGCGAGGTTGCGCTGGTGAGCGCCACGAACGGCAAGACCACCACGACCCACCTGCTGGCCGCCGCGCTCCTGCGCCACGGCCCGGTCGTCACCAACTCCCTGGGCGCCAACATGCCCGCCGGCATCGTCGCCGCCCTCGCCGATGCCGACCCCGCCGCCCGGGCGGTGCTCGAGGTCGACGAACGTTGGCTCGACACCGTCCTGGCCCAGGCCGGCCCGTCCACCGTGTTGCTGCTCAACCTCTCGCGCGACCAGCTCGACCGCAGCCACGAGGTGCGCAAGATCGCCGACACCTGGCGCGAGACCCTCGGCCGCCTTCCCACGGAGCGGGTGGTCGCCAACGCCGACGACCCCCTCGTCGTGTGGGCCGCATCGTCCGCACCCACCGTGGTCTGGGTCGGCACCGCCGCCCACTGGACCAACGACGCCAGCGGCTGCCCGGCGTGCGGCGGGCGCATCGAGTTCGGGATCGCCGGCATCAGCGGGACCACCACCTGGCGCTGCACCGACTGCGAGTTCGCCAAGCCCGATCCTGACTGGTGGCTCGAGCTCGACACCGACGAGGGCGCGCCCGCCGGCGGGCACGTCGTGGTGCGCACCGACGGCACCCGACGCCGGCTCGACCTCGCGCTGCCCGGTCGGGTCAACGCCGCCAACGCGGCGATGGCGCTGGCCGCGGCCGTGGCCATGGGCGCCGATGTCGAGCGCGCCGCCACCGCGCTCGGCACCGTCAGCGACGTCGCCGGCCGCTACCGCACCGTCGCGGTGGCGGGCGCCCAATTGCGGATGCTGCTGGCCAAGAACCCAGCCGGCTGGCAGGAAGCCATCGCCATGCTGGCCCCGGCGCCCCAGCCGGTCGTCGCGTCGATCAACGCCCGCATCGCCGACGGTCGTGATCCGTCGTGGCTCTGGGATGTGCCGTTCGAGCGGTTGCAGGGCCGGTTCGTGGTTGCCCTCGTCGAGCGGCGCCACGATCTCGCGGTTCGCCTCCGCTACGCCGAGGTCGACCACGCCATCGCCGAGACCCTCGCCGGCGCGGTGCGCCTCGCGGCCGGGCGGTCCGAGACCGGGGCCGTCGACCTCATCGCCAACTACACCGCGTTCCAGGACTACCGGATCGAGGTGGAGGAGTGACCGCCGCTGCCCGCGGCGCGAGCCGCGAGTCCGCGGTGCGCATCGGCCTGCTCTTCCCCGCGCTGCTCGGCACCTACGGCGACGGCGGCAACGCCGTCGTCCTGCAGAAGCGGCTCGAGTGGCGCGGCATCCCCGCCGAGATCGTCGAGATCGACGCGGGATCCGCCGTCCCCGCCACCCTCGACCTCTACCTGCTCGGCGGCGGCGAGGACGGCCCCCAGACCGAAGCCGCCCGAGCCCTCGGCACCGACGGCCCGGTGCATCGTGCGGTCGCCGACGGCGCGGTGGTGTTCGCGGTGTGCGCCGGCATGCAGATCATGGGCACGTCGTTCGCGAGCAAGGACGGCACCGCAGTCCCCGGCGCCGGCCTGCTCGACTGCACCACGGTCAAGACCGACGAGCCGCGGGCGGTCGGCGAGCTCCTGGTGACCCCCGATCCCGCGTGGGGGCTGCCCCGCCTGACCGGGTTCGAGAACCACGGCGGTCGCACCCGGCTGGGGCCTGACGCCCGCACGCTCGGACCCGTCGACGCCGGCGTCGGCAACGGCAACGGCACCGAGGGCGTCCTCAACATCGACCTCGGTCGCGGCAAGGTGCTCGGCAGCTACCTGCACGGTCCCGGCCTCGCCCGGAACCCGGCGCTGGCCGATCTCCTCCTCGGCTGGGTGCTCGGCGTCGACCGGGGTGACCTGGCTCCGCTGGACGACACCGAGGCCGACCTCCTGCGGGCCCAACGGTTCTCCGCGGTCGACCGCGGCAACCTCGACGGCGTGGCCGAACGCTCCTGGAAGGACCGCCTGTTCGGGCGGAACTGAGGACCACCCCATGACCGATCCCGTCCGCCTCTGCTTCGTGTGCCTTGGCAACATCTGCCGCTCCCCCACGGCCGAGGGCGTGATGGGCTCCCTCGTCGACCAGGCCGGACTCTCGGACCGCATCGAGATCGACAGCGCCGGCACGGGCGCATGGCACGTCGGCGCCCCACCCGACGAACGGGCGTCCGCCGAGGCCCTCCGGCGCGGGCTCACGCTCACCAGCCGGGGCCGACAGGTCTCGCCGTCGGACTTCTTCACCTTCGATCTGCTGGTCGCGATGGACCATCGCAACCTCGCCGACCTCCACGACCTCGCGCCCGACCCGGCCCTGCGAGACAAGGTCGTGCTGCTGCGCTCGTTCGACCCCCGATCGGTCGCGGCCGCCGAGGGCCACGGTCACCCTGAGTCCGACCACCTGGCCGTACCCGATCCCTACTACGGCGGCGCCAACGGCTTCGCCGACGTCTACGACATCGTCGACGCCGGGTGCCGGGGGCTGCTCGTCCACGTGCAGGAGCACCTCCTCTGACCACGCGACCGGCCCGGGCCTCGGTGCCTCGGCAACACCTGCTTGGCGCCGGCACGGTGCCGCCCCAAGCGCGCCGGTGAGGTGGGCCGGCGGCGACCTCGTGGAGGTCGTCGCCGATGTGTTCGCCAGCCGGGTCATCGCCAGCGCGCACGTGGCAGGCGGCCAGATCAACGAGGCGTACCGCTACCGCCTCGAATCGGGCACCACGGTCTTCGTCAAGACGTCGAGCGCAGCGCCCCCGGGCTCGTTCGCCGCGGAGGCGGACGGGCTGCGCTGGCTCGGCGAGACCAACACCGTCCGGGTCCCGGCGGTCCTCGCCGTGCGCGACGACGCCGAGTTGGTCCACCGCTTCCTGGCCCTCGAGTGGATCGAGCCCGGGGCCCCGGCCGCCGACCACGACGAGCGTCTGGGCCGGTCCCTCGCCGCGCTCCACCGCTTCGGTGCTGCCCGCTTCGGCCTCGACACCGACAACTGGATCGCCGGGCTCCCGCAGGTCAACGGACCGGGTGGACCGGGCCGCGACGAGGTGAGGGTCAGCTGGGCCGAGTTCTACGCCCGGTTCCGCATCGAGCCCATGCTGCGCCGCGCCGTCGACGCCGGCACGCTCGGCCCCGACCACATCGCCCGCTGGGCCGCGATCGAACCCCGGCTCGACGAGCTGCTCGGGCCGCCGGAGCCGCCGGCCCGACTGCACGGCGACCTGTGGAGCGGCAACGCCATCGTCGACTCCGCGGGCGCCCCCGTGCTCGTCGACCCCGCCGTCGCCGGCGGCCACCGCGAGGTCGACCTGGCCATGATGCGGCTCTTCGGCGGGTTCGGCGCGCGCACCTACGCCGCCTACGACGAGGACCACCCGCTGGCCCCGGGATGGCGCGACCGCGTTGAGCTCCATCAGCTGTACCCGCTGCTCGTCCACGCGGTCCTGTTCGGCAGCGGCTACCGCGCCCGGGTCACCGCCGTGCTCGACCGCTACCGCTGACGGGGAGGCGCGGCCAACGCCGTCCTCGACCGGCGCGGGATCGGGCAGACTGCTCGCACCCGACGGCGGCCCGAGCGGCTGATGACGGAGGCTCGCCGACTTCGACTGGTTGCTGGCGGCCGAAGTGGAGGTCCTCGCCACGCCGGTGTCGCGGCTCGAGCTGCTCGGTGGGTTCGCCAGCCTGGCGTCGGTTCGGAATCGCTGCTCGCCGACAGCTTGCCCTTCTCGCCCCGCTGAAGACCCCACGAGTCGCTCAGGCCGGGTCGAGGGCCACCGGCAGCGAGCGCCCGCGCCAGTCGCGCAGGTCGCCGTGGCCGCGGGCCTGGTACTTGGCGAACACC
>Ga0105048_10013081_pt1 | contig 12976 bp, 12 predicted proteins | sample MAT05_FD_78382 | JGI IMG/M metagenome (GOLD analysis project Ga0105048, IMG submission 78382) | Freshwater microbial communities from Lake Fryxell liftoff mats and glacier meltwater in Antarctica - MAT-05 | ecosystem: Environmental > Aquatic > Freshwater > Ice > Liftoff microbial mat | place...
ATACCAATCCCAAAATAATTGTTTTCTCAATCCCGGACCATAAGCAGAAAAGACACGAAGACTTAAGGTATTCAAAGAATAAAGCGAATGGTATTCTTTGCATACCAGTTCACTATAAAGTTTATGCCAACCATAAGGTGAAATAGGGTTTTTTGGGGATGATTCCAAAACGGGTAAAGTTGTTGGATTCCCATAAACTGCTGCGCTGGAGAAGTTAATAAACTTACACTTCGGATTAAAAATCCGGATTGCTTCTAAAATCCTAAATACATTAGTTACATTTAATCGGTAGTCTAGTTCCGGGTTTTCAAGTGATAGCTGAACATTTGCTGCACCAGATGCATTAATGCACAGGTCATAGGTAATTTCCTTAAAAACTGATGCGAAATCAACAGAATCTGAATTTATTTGAAAATAATTTTCTGAGGAAATATTAAAAATGTCAGCTCTAAACACTTTATGTTTCTTTTTATTAAAAAAAGAAACTAGGTTTTTTCCAATGAACCCTTCAGAACCTATAATTAGAATATGCATTTTATTTTTTCATTGCAAGAAAACTATACATTCTGCCCGGGACTTTTCTTTCATCTAATACTTTTCCTTCTTTCAAATCAATAAGAAATGAAACTATTGGCCATAAAAATGAAATTTTTCCCAAATGGACCTTATGCAAAATAAATTCAACGCGATCTTTTCTTTGTTTTTGTTTCTGGTGGATTTGGTTAGTTGTTATAGGAAAATAGTTGATAATACTGTCGTAATATTTTAATACCCTAATTAATTTTAGATTTGCACTTTTTAAGGCAGAAGTATATTGATTTAAGGTAAATGCGTTTTCACCACCATAAAACTTTTGTAATGGATGTTCCTGCAAGAACCAGTCTTTATCTTGTTGATTATATATTACATGTTCCCTTATAGCAAGAAATAGACCTCCATGTTTTAAAAGTCTTTGTGCTTCAAGCATAAACTTATCCAAATCATTTGCATGGTGGAGGGCTTGCCTAACAAAGACAAGGTCAAAACTTGAGCTTTTAAGAGGGATGTTTTCACCATATGACTCAATAATCGTAAACTCTGAGAGTGAATTATAATTTGCCGAAATGGCAATAGCGCCATTTCCGATGGTATTGCTTTGATCTGGTTCAACAGCAACAACGGAATGCCCTTTTAAGGCAAAATTAATTGCAGCAATTCCATTTCCGGCGCCTACGTCAACAATTTCAAGTTTATTTCCATTGAAATATCTCTGAATTATTCCGAGAATTTCAAGGAATTCATCACTTTGACCGTATCGGCTAATATTAAGTTGAAGATCTTTCTCAAAATAAGCCTTTTCTACAAGATCTGCATAATCTGGGTTCTTACGAATAAACCTAATTACTTCCTCCCAGTTCATTTTGTGTACTTAATAATTCTGGCAGGATTACCTCCAGCAATAGCGTAATCAGGCACATCTTTTGTTACTACACTTCCTGCACCAATAATTGCACCTTCTCCTATAGTAACTCCTTTGAGTATAATTGAATTAAATCCTATCCAAGCATTATTTTTGACAGTAATCATAGAATGATCTACTCTGCTCCAATCTTTGTAATAACCAATTTTGTTTTCATTCAATCCCTTTTTCCAATCCAAAACGTCATTTGTTCTGTCATTACTAATTAAAGAATGTGCATTATTATCAATAAATGTACATCCCCACGAAACCATTACATTGTCGCCTATTTCAATTGTATCAATAGAAATAAAATGTCCTCCTCCAATGAATGTCTCATTTCCAATTGATACAAAGCCATTTTCATTCTCAAATACAAAATTCCCAGAAACAATAGAATCTTCCCCAATTTTTAAAAAAACTTTGGATGCTTTTTTTCTGACATTTATTTTTAAATTGGAAATATCTGAAGAACGATGGCTGGAAATATAATTGAATTCATTTTCATTATTTGAATCTATATCTATTTTTGTCAGTTTGATTCCAAATTTTTTCAGACATCTGTTAATCATTTGTAAAGCCATTTAATAAAAGTATTTGATTTCTTCAAGTGCGATTTTTCATTTTGAAAATAATTTAAGTATTTTGAAATAAAAAGCATATCAATAGTTTTATGAATTTCATTATTAATAATTCGATCTATAAATAAAACTGAGCTCTTTTGAGTTGAAGAACAATTTTCACCACTACCATCAAATCCAATATTCTGTATTAGGCTTTTGGTTGGAAACAATCCTAATCCATTTCTAATAAAAACTGAATAATACCATCTTATTCCCCATGAATTGTTCCCAAAATTCAACATTGAGGAATAATCATAATCTGCCATATTAAAACGCGATTTAAGATAAGGGTTCAATTTGATTTCTTCCTTAAAATCCATATTAAAAGTAAAAGCTGTCCATTTATTTTTCCAAGTGCCCCATCCCCAAGTTGAAGTATAAGGTAGAAGTACAGAATCGGTTCTATTGGTTATAATCGGAAACATGTAACCGTTAATAGAATAAACATTTGAATGATCACAGTACAATAGTAATCCTTCATTCATATAAGTTAAAAACCAAGGAGATGTAATCAAATCATCTTCAAGTACAATTATTTTACCATATTGATTAACTATTGAGTTAATACCTTCAATAACTGAAGGGGCTAAACCCTTATTAGTTTTTGATTCAAATATTTGTACTTTCCAACACCATTTTTTTTCTTTTACAACCGAACGAACGGCTTCAATCTGTTTTAATTCGGCATCAGTTGCACCGTATTTTGGCCCATCACAAAAAACAATCAGTTCACTTTCATTTGCCAAATAATTATCACTGAGCGCGGACAAAGTGAGTCTGGTATGCTCAGGTCTATTATATGCAAATAGAACTATAGGAGCTAGATTCATATATATTACCTAATAATATTAACCTAAGTTTCAATTAATTTAAATTTCAACCACCAAGTCAAATGCACAGGTGGCCAAAATTTCCATGCAACACTCCATTCAGGATTGTCTGATGATAAAAATGAGAGATAATTGTTGCGGATTTCGTTCCCGTTAAAATAAATTGAGTTTTCAAACTCAATTGTATTCATTATTTCAAGCATAAATTCCTTTAAAGGATCACGAAACCATTCAACAATGGGTGCATTAAAACCAATTTTATTTTTATCCAAACGTATAGATTCGGGAATTGTTCCTTTTACAGCTTCTCTCAAAATTCGCTTGGTATATCCTTTTCCAAGCTTTGATATTGAGGGAAGAGAAAAAATAAACTCAACTATTCTGTAATCCATAAAGGGCATTCTGCATTCAACTCCATGTGCCATTGAACATCTGTCGTATTGTTGTAAAATTGTTGGTAAGGGAGAGAAAAAAAACTGTTGATACAGATCCTCATCAAATACATTAGAAAATATTGGGCCATTGTTTTTCCTGTCCAATGGAAAAGAGTGTGTATTGACTGTATTTTCAATTAGTTCAAATCTATAAAGACGGAGCCATTCGAGAACTTTAAGTAAGAAATGCTTAAAAGATCTATAGCCAGCGCTTATACTGAGTATCACATTTTCTCTTTTGCGTTTATAAAAGTTTTGAAGAATTAATTCCGATGTTTTTCTTGAACTGAAATAAGGCGATTCACCCAATAATGAATATGTCCTATAAACATCAAAGAACCATTTTGGCTTTTTCATCTGGTAAGCTGCCTGAAGTGCAGGTTCAAGATTATAATACCCACCAAGCATTTCATCCGGCCCTTGTCCATCAAGTGTTACCGTAATACCTTCTTTCTTAATGTTTTGAAAAAGTTTCCAGATAGGGAAAAAAGCAAGGGCATGCATTGGACCGTCGCATTGCTTCATTGCTTTCTGAATATCATCTATATCGGTCGACTGAACCTGAGTAACCGTTAATTTCGAACCGGCGTGAGAAGCCATAACTTTTGCTTTCTCAAATTCATCGATAGTGGAACCCGGAAAACTGGCACAAAAACTTCGATGTGCATAGTGATTAAACCTTTCGTCTTCACTATTTGGTTTTGAAATAGTTCCTGCAATTGATCCGCTGTCCAGCCCTCCAGATAAGCATGTTCCAACTGGCACGTCGCTTCTGAGCCGCAACAGGCAAGAGTCATTAATAAGCTCTTTTAATACCTGAGCCTGTAATTTAAATGATTTAGGAACCTTTACTTTTGAAAGCTTATACCATTGGTTTTGAGTAACCACTTCCCCTGAAAGCTTCAAGTTACAACCAGCAGGTACTGAAAATACATTTTTTAAATAGCATAATTCTGTCCCATAGGTTCTGAACTTACCATTTGCAATTTCCTTAATTACAGCTTCATTTAATGGATGCTGATTCCCCAAAACTTTATGAATTGCCTGTACTTCAGAGGCAAAAAGAAACCCCTCAGATGATTTATAATAAAACAAAGGTTTTACCCCAAAACGGTCGCGGGAGAGAAAGAGACTTTTTTCCTGAACATCATAAATTGCTATTGCCCACATCCCATTAAATAAGGGAAGCATTTTATCACCCCATTCGGAATATGCAGCAAGGATTACTTCTGTATCTGATTGAGTGTGAAAAATATATCCTTTTTTTATAAGATCTTTACGGATTTCAATAAAATTATAAATCTCGCCGTTAAATACAATCCAATACCTCTGGTCCATATAGGTCATAGGCTGCTTGGAGGCATCAGTGGTATCCAGAATCGATAATCTGTTATGTCCCAATGCTAATGAACCGGTAAGGTCTGTCCATATTCCCATTCCATCAGGACCTCTATGGATTTGGGAATTTACTAAAGTTTGGATTATGGGTTCAGGATTGGATGAATTAAAAACTTTCACCCCGGCTATTCCACACATTTAATCAGTGTTTAAGATATTCATGTAAAACTTCAAAATTTTTATCAAAATTATAAAATGAATTAAAAGCCTTAAAAGCACTGTCACTATAGGCTGTGTAATTCTGATCTATTGTGTTTATTGCAGGCAATAATTCATCAATGGTATCAATCAATTCTGCACATTTGAATGCAGATGTCAACTTTTCATAAGACTCATTTCTGAAAGCAACAAATGGGATCCCACACTGACAATACAATGCGATTTTCTGTGATGAAAACGCGGTAAGTCTGTCGTTTGAAAACTCATTTTGATACAATGAAAGTCCTATTTTGGCTGATGAAACCAATTCCAGCAATTTTGAATCATCAATAAAATCAGTGGAAAGAATAAGTTTTTCATTTGCGAAATCAGAGCGAAGAAAATCAAGATAATCACTTTCCCCAAATCCATGCAGAACCATAGCCATATCATTTGGCAAAGACCTTGATACTTTTGCATATTCAGTGCAGAATCTTCCTTCATTAATCATTCCAAAATAAAGAACTAGAGATTTGTTCTGAAGTCCGAACTTATTCTGAAAGTAATTATTATGATTTTGATAAGGCAAACCTCTCACAGATACAGGTATCAGAATAGTCTCTGCCGAAATTATTTGATTGTTTTGGAAGAGAATTTTGGCCCTGAAAGCATCCTGTATTATAGTTGCTTTGGAAATTCTGTGGTATTTTTTTTCTGCTTCTCTTAATGAAAATTCTAATTCTGGAACCATTGGATGATCATCTACATATAATTCCAAACTATAATAAAGCAAATCGGTTTTAGTATGGCTTGATAGAATTCCTGCCCAAATGAGGCCCTTTTTCTCTATTCCGATATAGCATTTATACTTTTGCCTTTTAATAAATCTATACGTAGGGATTAATACATCGGTATCAATAATTCCAGTTTCAGAATCAGAAAATAACTTTTCAATGCGTTTTCGACTGACCCATCTAAATTTATTTAATACTTTGAAAAATATGTTAAAGAGAAAAAAAGGATGCTGGTATAATATGAAAGGGATTTTTTCGCATAAATGAATCCTGAGGTTTCTTTTCTCTGAGATTTTAATAAAATTGTGCTTTGAAGCATCGAAATAAAAGAAATCGACCTCGTACCCATTTTCGCTCAATTTCTCAACAATATCTTTAGAATAGCTTTGTAAAGGCCACTCGTATTGGAATATAGCTATTCTTGGGCGTTTCATTTTTTTGATGCTACTATAATACCGTACCATGAATCCAAATCAAGCGGAGATTCGCTACTCATCCATTTGAAAGAACCTTCAATCGAAAACTCAAAACATTCAGCAATTAGCTTTAATTCAGGCAAGAACAAATATCTCATTAAATGTTGTTCACTAATATTTTCAGTAGAATGGTTCAACTTATTTTCGATAAGTAATTCGAAATTAATTTCAGCTATATTCTCATTTGGGAATAGACGTGGGTGCGTATTCCTGATAATATTCCATGTTTCATTTTCCACATGTTTGGTCCTATCCACAGGCGGATCGCTTAGTACAGCCGGGCCATACCAAAAATCGAAAATAAACAGACCCTGAGTTTTCAGATTTTTCCATGCTGTTTTGAAAAAAGTTTCCAGATCATCATTGCTTGTCTGATAACTGGCAACATGGAAAAGCGAAAGAACGCAATCAAATGGTTTTGATCTATAATAGTCCTTAATGGCAATCGCATCATAAGTTGCCCTGTGGCTTATTTGGTTTTTTATAGCATTTGCCTTAGCTATATTAATCATCTGCGAAGAAAGATCAATACCGCAAACCGATACTCCGTCTTTTATTAAAAATGGGTCATGGTTTCCCGTACCGCAACCCATATTTAGAATTTCCTTAACTTCAATTTTTGAATACTTTTTGACAAGAGAAAGGACATAATCACTTTCGGATTGATAATCCTTATCGGCGTAAAGGAGATCGTAAAACTCAGCATAATGGTTGAATACTGTCATTTTAAAAGCAGATTCAGTGTTTCCGAAACATATTTTATTTCATTGGCTTGCAGAGCTAGTCCACTGGGAATATAAAACCCACATCTGGCCATTTTTTCAGCCACAGGATAGGTTTCATTTTGGAAAAAGCCCATTTTTTTTAATATTGGTTGCTCATGCATGCACCAGAAAAACGGCCGGGTTCCGATTCCCCTTTTTGCTAATTCCTTGGTTAATTCATCCCTATATTTTAAATCTTTATTTTTTAATACCAGACCATATACCCAAAAAATATTTTCAGCGAAAGAGGTTTGGAGAAGGGGATTCTGAATTGAGTCAATTCCTGAAAGAGTTTCATTATAAAGCTTTCCCATGGTCTTCTTTATCTCAATAAATTCATCCAATCGCTCAAGTTGGGCCAGTCCCACTGCAGCCTGAAGGTTATTCATTCTGAAATTCCATCCTAAGTCCTCATGTATAAATCTACGCTCGGGAAGGAAGCATAGATTTCTTAAAGATTTAGAAAGGTTGCTAATTTCAAAGTCATTCGTAAGAACCATTCCTCCCTCACCGGTTGTAACATGCTTGTTTGGGTAAAAACTAAAAACCGAAACATCCCCAAAACTTCCGCATGGTTTGCCTTTATAGAGAAGTCCATGAGCCTCAGCTGCATCTTCAATTATTTTTAAATTATGCTTATTAGCAACAGCAATTACCGTATCCATATCAACAGGTAATCCATAAGTATGAACTACCATGATAGCTTTTGTCCGGGAAGTAATTTTCTCTTCAATTTTCGAAACATCCATGTTCCAGGTAACCGGATCAGAATCTACGAGCACTGGAATTGCACCAGCCCTGACTATTGCTGCAGCACAGGATATTATTGTAAAACTAGGCAGAATGATCTCGTCACCAGGGTTAATTCCAATTGCTTTAACCGCCAGTTCCAGACCCACAGTGCCATTGCATACAGCGATTCCGAATTTTCGATTAACCCGGGATGCAAATTTTTCTTCAAATTCCTTAACAAATGGTCCTTCGGAAGAAATCCAACCGCTTTCTATACATTCATTAAGATATTTTTTTTCGTTTCCGTCGAGAAGTGGCGTATTTACAGGGATATTCATGATTAGAATTTAACGTATTGTATACTGCTTGACAGAAGATTCGAATCTTGTTTTATCCATATCGCCGGCATATGGGCCTTGTTTAACCTCTATCATTTCAGTTTCTTCAAGAATTTCAAAACCATGACCACCTTCAGATAATAAAATTACATCGCCTGTTGATAGAATATAACTTTCAAAGTAAAGTTTATCAACGGTGTAAAAATCTACCCTAACTTTTCCTTTTCTGATAAAAAGGACTTCCTTGGTATACTGGACTTCACGAGCAACCGGATTATGAACATGAGGTTGAATTTGTTTTCCCGCTGGATGATGCATGAATGCAAGTTGCTGCGAAAAATCATCCGGTGTAAAAAAATGGATGCCATTTTCGTTGAAATCCTTCGGGATAATTATCGCATAAAGAATTTCATTATGTTTGATATATTGTATCATTATTGCTTAAATTTTTTGCCAGGGTAAATCCTTAATTTCCGGATATCTCGTATCCATACCTGATTTTACTTTTGGATGACTGAAACAATCAGTTACCTGGATTTCAGGAAAGTAATCCTCGCCAATGCCATTTTTTATATAAAAAGCATTGTACCCATAACGATTAGTCCCTACCAATCGATAACCTTTTTCAGAAGCTAGTTTAGTAAAAGCAGCCAGTGATGCTCCACAAAAATCCGGATGTATTTTGAATCGATCAAATTCAGGATCATAAGGAACTGTTACAGCGTCCTTTGGTCCTAAAATGTCCTGATATTCTAAAACAACAACTCTGGGTTCGACAACAGTTAATGATTTCCAAAGCCAGTAATCCACTCCATCAATATCCAGACTTAGAAGATCAATCTCCCCGCTAAATCCATTTTCAGTACAAATACTATTTATATTTTCAGCAGTAACCCATTTATTTATGAGGCAAGGAGGGAAAATATGAGTGTCTTTATGAGTTTTGAAGAATTGTTTGGCTTTGTCGAAATTGCCACCCTCAATTAAAAGCCCATAAAATCCCCAGTTACAAAGTAAGTTTGTTGTATTTGCTTCGTAAGGTGATCCAAATGCAATATCTATAAGTTGTTTGGATTTAAATCCGATTAATGAAAAAATGTATAGTAAAAGGCCATCCTCATCTGTTTGTGAGAATAAGCGAAATCCAGTATCATTGAAATCAGGCAGGGGAAGTTTTAGTTTCTTCACAAGCTGATATTGAATTAACAATTGTTTTTGAGAAAGCTGGGAATTTAAAAATTCCAATTTACTGACGGAGGTTTTTGACACATCAAGAATAATAGGGACAACGGCATTTTGAATTTCACTTTTTATTATGTTTCTAAGTCTTTGAAGCATCTATTTATATTTTAAATTCTTTTTTCAACTGAAGTTTATCATTCGATTTGGCTTTACTACTGAAAAAAATTACTCGTATTTGGTATAATCATAATCAAAATAATTCTCTTTAATAACCCATTCAAGTAATTTAGGATCCTTATTGACTTCTTTTTGATGAAACTCAAATCCTCTTTGATATGCAATCTTCATACGTGCTTCAATCTCTCTTTGCGTGTTAGGTTTAGCAATTAAAGAACGTAAATTTTCAATTTCAATGCGAATTTTATTTAATTCATGGGTTAGCTTATAAATTTCACTTTTAATATCGCGTGCTAACAATCTGTTTTTGACCCTTTCTAAAAAATTTAACCTTCTTGAATCTTTTATCATCATATTGTTTTGCTCAGTAAATATGCCGCCTGAAGAAAATCCATTTCCAATATATTCTGATCTGATTTTTGAATAAGAATCACAAACCCCTTGGTAATACATCCTTTTTTCAATATATTCAATTGTCATTCTTTCTTTGGGAACTGCGTGATATACTAATGCTTTGGGATTATAAATAGCTTTATATTTCTTCAGTTTCAATTTACGCGTTAATCCTGATTCACCATCACCCTGAAACCGTTGCAAATTTTTTGGTATACAATCTGGATTAAATCCTCCTAAATCGAAAAGTGTTAATTTCCTTATCGCAAAATTTAGTCCGAAAACCAAATTTGGATCGGTTTCCTTTATGACATCTCCTTGATCAATTAAACTATAATAGCCACACATCTTATAATCAGTCGTTTTTGTCCACAAATAATCAGTCCAATAAGGTGGTTCAATTTCATAATTAGGTAAACATCTCCCCCCTACTAATTGAACCGTCTCTTCTTTAAATGATTCATCAATTGCATTAATCCAATTCGTATCAGCTACTATATCATCATCAATAAAAACTAAAATATCACCTTTTGCAATAGAGGCACCCTTTTGTCGGCCCGATTGCAAGCCCGCGATTGGCTCATATATATAGTATATTTTTTTATCTTTATTTTGATTTATTATTCTTTCCGTAATTATTTTTGTGTGATCAGTTGATGCATTGTCAATAATTAATATTTCAATGTTATTAAAATCATGTTTCAATTTTATTAATGAATTTAATGTAATTTCTAATAAAAAACATCGATTTTGTGTGGGAATAATAATAGAAATCATTGTATTTGAAACATTTTCATATTTGGCAGTTCAAGAATTAAAACCGATACTTTTACCACATCATTTGCAATCACTCTTTGCACTCCTTCTGCCCAAGCAGTATCATGAAAGACTACAATTGAATTAGTTTTTAAAAAAGGAAAATACAAACTCCAATCCCTTTTAACGCCCTCATAGGTATGGTCTCCATCAATAAAAAGAAAATCAATCTTATCAATCTTTTTATTGATTAAATTGATAACCTCATAACTCCAACCTCTCACAGGTATAATTTTCTTTTGATACTTATTTGTGTTTTTCAAAAACACCTCAAAAGTGTCATGAGGAAGTAAATTTATGTCATTTGGATCATCTCTGTCACCTATCATATTGTGATTCTTCCAGGTATCAATACAGAAAAGTTTAGCTTCTTTTGCAGAACCATTCGCTAGGAAACAACTACTTGACCCATAATATGAACCTATTTCAACAATTGATTTAAAACTTTTCTGGTACTTAAGTATCTTATGTAAAGAAATTTTCTCCTCTTTAGTTAAATGAGTAAAAATTCTATTATCATTTACCAGCCCGTACCTTAATAAATAAAGTTGCGAGCTAAGTTTCATAAACCAATTATTATTTGTTAAGCTCATTTTTTCGAAATTTTATCACCTTAGCTGGGCAACCAACTGAAACTGCATAGCTAGGTAATGATTTTGTTACTACGCTGCCTGCTCCTATTACACAACCATCACCAATTTTTACTCCATCTAATATCTTTACACCGGTACCTATCCAAACATCATTTCCAATTTCTATTCCAATAGTTGTCTCACCCTGAGTACGAATGGGGGTGTCTAGTTCAGAGAATTTATGATTAGCTGGTATAACGGTAACGTGAGAAGCAATTAAAACATTATCACCAATTTTCAATCCTCCGTGTCCATACAGTACAGAAAAAGGTCCCAGATAAAAATTATTTCCAACTTCTATTTCACCTCCATACAACCTAATATAAGAAGCCGTGTCCAAGTATGAATTGTTGCCTAAAATCAGATGCCTACCATCTAAATGTATTGTTACATTGTCATAAATTATAGACTTGTCGCCAATTTGTAATTCACCGCTGCCATAATAATGGATGTTATTCCCCTGAACTAATAATTTGAATTTAAATAATTTATTAGATTCAAAATCTCTTTTGTCAATCCTATAATCTATGAACTTATTAAGTTTATTTTTGATATATTTTACCCACATATCGTCAAACTCTATTTAAAATTATGCATTACTGATCAACTTTATAATCAATATTTAAATGACCCCAACCCGTAGATTTAAATACACCTTCAACATAAATTGGTATTTTGTTCCACCAAATTAAAATATTCTTTTTATTATTTTCCCAAAGAGCAAATGAAAGAAGGATTGTAAAATTGTTTATAGTAACTTTTTCAATTGTAACATATATTTTTCCCTTCCCCTTTTTAACATTTATGGTTTTATTGTATGTGAAATTATTAGCCTGAAAATAGTGAGCGCCAGGTATTGGTAGTTCAATTGTATTATCAATTTCAAGATTTTCAAAGTCCCTTGTAGCTTCATATTCTATGCAATATGTAATGTCTTCAAACGTTCTTAACGTTATATTGTTATTGATTAAATTGGGCGTAAATGTTACATTGAACACCTTAAATTCATTCGTCCCATTAATAGGCTTTTCAATTTCCCCTAATGAATTTAGTGAGGAAAATGTTTTTTTATATATTGATAGGCCTTCTGAAACGGCTCCAAAATAAAGAGGTTTCCCCTGATGTAGTAAAAAAAGTCTATTCGAATAAGTTGAAATATTATGCATGTCATGAGTTACAAGAATTGTCCCAACTCCATTATTCCTTAATTCACCCAATTTATTAAAACATTTTAGCTGAAATCCTGCATCACCAACTGCTAATATTTCATCTATTAATAAAATATCAGGCTCACAATGAATTGCAATTGCAAAACCAAGTCTAACAGTCATTCCACTTGAGTATGTTGCAACAGGAGAATCAATGAAGTCACCGATACTCGCAAAATCAACTATAGTATCAAATTTTCGCTTTAGCTCAGCTTTGGTCATCCCTAAAATAGTCCCATTGAGAAAAATATTTTCGCGACCTGTCATATGTGGGTGAAACCCTGCACCAATTGCAATTAGGGCACCAATGCGCCCCTTAATAGAGATTAATCCTTTATCTGGAGGGAAAATTCCGTTTAGTAATCGCAGAAGAGTTGTCTTCCCGCAACCATTTTGTCCAATAAGGCCAAGTGTTTCACCTCGTTTCAGCTCAAAATTAATATCTTGTAAAGCCCAAAATTCCTTTTTCCGTAGACCAACATTTTCAATTGGGAGTCCAAAAATACTTTGTGTAGCATCTATTGTCCCATAAAACATACTTCTTTTCAGTGACTGGCAAAACTTTTTATGAAGATTTTCTACTTTTATTAAGGTATCACTCAT
>Ga0105048_10013089_pt1 | contig 12970 bp, 10 predicted proteins | sample MAT05_FD_78382 | JGI IMG/M metagenome (GOLD analysis project Ga0105048, IMG submission 78382) | Freshwater microbial communities from Lake Fryxell liftoff mats and glacier meltwater in Antarctica - MAT-05 | ecosystem: Environmental > Aquatic > Freshwater > Ice > Liftoff microbial mat | place...
GAGGCGGCCCGAACCTACGGCGCGTGCCGCGCGCATCAGGCGGCGCATCGGCGCCACGATGCGGCGCGTGAGCAGCAACGAGGCCACGATCGCGAACACCACCAGCAGCGCGACCACGCCGATTGCACCTACCATCTGTTCGCGGAACTGCTTGCGCTGGTTCTCGAACGTCATGCCGAGGCGGATCGTGCCGATCGGTGCAATGGCCGCCAATGTCTTCTTGTCGGCGGCGACATAGGTATCACCCACCAGCGATCGGGCCGACGCGCGCGGGTTGGCTACGGGTGCCACCAGCTCGATGTAGCGGCTGCCCGCCAGCACGATTTCCCGGGTTGTAACGCCAGCGGTGCCGTTGGTGGCGTTCCCCGCGGTCATCGCGGGCAGCACTTCCTTCACCAGTGGCGCGGCGAATCGCCGCGCCACCAGGACCTGGCCAAGTGGATCCTGCACGGCGACATAGGCCACGTCTGGATCGGAGGCGAGGCTCTCCAGCAATTGCTCCAGCGATTGCTTGTCGGCGGTATAGAGCGCGTACTCGGCGAGTTCCGCCATCACCCCCAGCAGCGAGGTGCCTTGCAGGCGCAGCTGCTGCTCCTCGTCGCGCCACTGCTGCGAGAAGTGGAAGGTCGTGATCGCCACGGCCGTGAGGAAGATGAGGCCGATTGTCAGCAGGTTGAGCTTCGTCAGGAGCCCCATCTTCACCGGCGGAAGATCGAGCGTGGTGATCGTGTCGCCGCCAAGCGGGGACAGGTGCTTGCGTAGCGCGCGACGCACCGTCTTCATTCCGGCACCCGGTCGACCATGCGCAACGTTTCGGCATCCCACTTGATGCGCAACTGCTCGGCCGAGCGAAGATTGACGATCACCCGCGTCTTCGCGGGCTGCGGCGCCGGCGTGCGATTGCCTCCCAATTGGCGCAACCCCAGCGCCAGGCAGTAGCGTCCCAGGTCCGGATAGTCCCAGTCCACGGCATAGAGGGCCCCGGCTCGTACCCAGCCCTCATTGGGACCGGCGAGCGGAATCAGGTTGCGGAACGAAAATAGCAGCAGCGCTCGCGAGTGTTCCTTTGCAAATACCGTCGTGTCGGGAATTGGATGCAACACGTCCGAGCTGTTGGTTAGCCGGTTGAGTGCGGCGGGCAATGCGCTGGGACTGGCCACAGGTTCCAGTATGGGTTGGTAGCCGGCACGGGCGAATGCGGCCGCGGTGTCCGCCGCGCGCTTGTCATTCTGCAGCGGGTCGTAGAGGAGGCCCACGGTGTGCGCCTGCGGCAGCAGCCGTTTCATCCACACGATGTGGGTGTCAATCGGGACTTCGAGCGGCACGACCTGCGTGTTGAGGGGAACCCGGCCGTCTTCCTGGCCGAGGAACATGCAGTTGACGACGGCTGCCGGCGGCGCCGAACGGGCGACGACATTGGCGGCGCTGACACCCAGTGCGACGACGACGGTATCGCGGCCCGCTCGCGCCAGCGCCGCCGCCAGCGTCGTCTCACTGTCGCGCGCGACCTGCAATGCTTCCACCTGCAGGCCTTGCTTCTGGATGCCGGCCAGGGCCTGCTTGTACGGCACGCCATCGCTCGACGCGATCAACAACACCCGCTGTGCCGACGCGGGAACAGCCCCGAGACACAGCGCCGCCAGCACCACGGGTCGCCACAGGGGAAGCGCGCTGCGCCGTTTCACTGGAAAGCGTACTCGAGCTTGAGAAAAAACTGGCGACCGGGCGAGGGGATGCGGTCTTGCCGATGCTCCGAGCTGGCCGGATCAGCCAACGCGGTATCGAAGAGATTCTGCACCACAGCCGCCACCCGCACGCCTTTCCAGTATTTCTGCGCAGTGACGACAAGGTTGGTCAGTGTCTGGGCCGACACTACCGTGTCCTGCAGCGTGGTGCGCGCAGTCTGGAAAATGCCTTCCAGCGCGACGGTGACGCGGTCGCCGGCAAACCCCTGGGCCAACCGTCCCTTGACCTGCGTGCGCGGAGAGCCGATCGGAATGTTGCCGAATTGCGTGGTGGCCGTCGCGAAGACCTCGAGACCGAACGGCGTAAGGCCTTCGATTTCCACTTCGACCCCACGGCCGATCACCCGCTTCTCGTTCACATTGACGAGCAGTCCGTCGCCGGGATCGGTCACGGTATTGATGACGCCGCTGATCCGGTTGACGTAGAACGCGCCCACCGCGCGCCAGTCGGGTGCGAAGCGCCATTCCGCCAGGGCTTCCGCACTGCGCACGTGCTCCGGTTCGAGGGTCGGATTGGCCTTTTGTGAACCGCCGCCGTCGTTGTAATAGAGCTCGTAGTCGTTGGGGGCGCGGAAAGCCTGGCCGTAGATGAATTTCAGCGTGAGGTCGGTCGAAGGCCGGTGGATCAGCGCAAGCCGTGGATCGGTCACCCCGCCGAAGGACGCATAGGCATCGTGCCGCAGACCGATCGTCGCATCCCATCCCGGCGCGATCTGCCACTCCGCCTGCGCGAACACGGCCCAGTACCGCGAGTTCTCTGACGCGTAGAATAAGGGCACATAGATCCCTGAACCGCCGCTCTCCGTGCGATTGCCGTTCTCCTGCACATTGCGCAGATCGGACTGCACCTCTGCGCCGGCCAGCAGCGTGAGCGTGTTCGAAACCTCGCGCGAATAGGTGAGCTCGCCCGACCACCAGCTGCCGCGCGAGCGATCCTCGTTGATCGTGTCCGGCGCGAGGCTCTGCACCAGATTGCCCTCGTAGCGGTACTGATCCCAGGCCACACGTGCCCGCAAGTCGCCGCTCAGGACGCGGCCATCGTAGCGGCCCTCGATCCATGCACGGGCGTCGGTAGTCTCGTTCCGGCGATCGTTGAACTCGGCGTTGTAGGGCGCGGTGGGCAGCTGCTTGGTGCGCGACGCGTAGACGGCCGCCACTGAAAAGTCGCCAGTTCGCCACTTGGCCAGCGCCTTCACCCAACGCTCGGCGTCGTTGCCCGACGCGGTGCCGCCGTAGGATCTTTCGAACGCCGGAAAATGGATGCTGGCTTCGCCGTCGGTCTCGCCCGCTGTGACCGACAGCAGATATTCGTTGCTGCCATCCAGTCGATCGCCCACCGTGAGGCGCGCGCCCAGCGTGCGCTGCGTACCCAGAAGGGCCGCCATTTCCGCGCCACCGACATCGCGTCCACGACGCGTGATCAGGTTGATGACCCCGAAGAGTGCGTTGCTGCCGTAGACCGATGAACCCGCACCGCGCACGATCTCGACCCGCTCCACAAGATCGATGTCGACCGGGCTTTCGTTGCCCAGCAGCGCCTGGTCGTAAATGGAATCGTTGACGCGATGACCATCGACCGTGAGCAGGATGCGGCCGTTGTAGTCGCCAGTGCGCGCAAATCCGCGAACGCCGGCGTACGCGTAGTTGCGGTCCGAGGTGACGAGGAAGCCCCGCACGCCGCGCAGCACATCGGCCAGCGTCAGCCAACCGTAGCGCTGGATTTCCGCGCGGGTGACGATCGTCACATCGGCCGGCGCCTCGGCCAGGGGCTGGTCGTATTTCGATGCGGCAAACACGCTCGGCACGTCGCCCAGCAGCGTTCGTTCGTCCGGAACCTGTGCCCCTGCGGCGGAAACGGCGAACCATGCGGCCACCAGCCACGAACGGCGGCCGGCGGTTCTCCCGGCAGGCCAGACAGGCAACCGGACCGACGGGCAGGCGGACAGGGTCGGGGAACGTTGAGTCACGCGGGTCTCGTGCGGCGATGTGGTCATGGCGGAGGGCCATCCGCCCACGGGCTTGACAGGCGGTGGTCGCGCCGTCCGACTCTGCCGTATCCGGCATGAAAACACATGATTAAGCATACACCGTGCCATCGGCATTCCGACCTTGGCGCCGGGCGCATGAGCGTGCCGGGCCGGCCCATACGCGAGCGTGCAAACCACAACAGCCGTTGGGCCGGCGCAGCGCGCCGTCGCCCGGTCAGAGCGCCGCGACCGGGATCTTGCCGATCCGTGCCTGCCATTCGCGCGGCGCCGTGTGGTGCACCGACTGCCCGAGTGCATCGACGGCCACGGTGACCGGCATGTCGCGGACGTCGAACTCATAGATGGCTTCCATCCCGAGATCGGCGAAGGCCACCACCCGCGAACTGCGGATGGCCTTGGACACGAGATACGCCGCGCCGCCCACGGCCATCAGGTACGCCGCGCCGTGCTTGCGGATGGCCGCGATGCCCACCGGCCCGCGCTCGGCCTTGCCGATCATCGCGATCAGTCCGTACCGGTCGAGCATCATCTCGGTGAACTTGTCCATCCTCGTGGCGGTGGTGGGGCCGGCGGGGCCGACCACTTCGTCGCGGACCGGGTCGACGGGCCCCACGTAATAAATGACTCGATTGCGGAAATCGAGTCCCTCCGGCAACGCTTCTCCGCGCTCGAAATGGTCGGCGATGCGCTTGTGTGCGGCATCGCGTCCGGTCAGCATCCGGCCGCAGAGCAGCAGCGTCTCGCCCGGCTTCCATGCCGCCACTTCCTCGCGCGTGAGCGTGTCGAGCTGCACACGCCTCGACGTGGGCGATGGCTGCCAGTGGACGTCCGGCCAGCGCGTGAGGTCAGGTGGCGTCAACTGCGCCGCGCCCGACCCGTCGAGCGTGAAGTGCGCATGCCGCGTGGCTGCGCAATTGGGAATCATGGCAACCGGCTTCGACACGGCGTGCGTCGGATAATCGAGGATCTTCACGTCGAGCACCGTGGCGAGCCCGCCCAGGCCTTGCGCGCCGATGCCGAGCGCATTAACCTTCTCGTAGAGTTCGATGCGCAGTTCCTCGAGCGTGCTGGCGGGCCCACGGCGCAGGAGCTCGTGCATGTCGAGCGGCTCCATCAGCGATTCCTTGGCCATCAGCATCGCCTTCTCCGCGCTGCCGCCGATGCCGATGCCCAACGTGCCGGGCGGACACCAGCCTGCGCCCATCGTGGGCACCGTCTTCAGTACCCAGTCGACGATCGAGTCCGACGGATTCAGCATCACGAATCTGGACTTGTTCTCCGAGCCCCCGCCCTTCGCGGCAATCTTCACGTCCACCGTGTTGCCGGGCACGATCTCGTAGTGGATCACCGCCGGCGTGTTGTCGCGCGTGTTCTTCCGCGCGCCCGAAGGGTCGGCCACGATCGACGCGCGTAGCCGGTTGTCGGGGTTCATGTAGGCGAGCCGCACCCCTTCGTTGACCATGTCGGTCAGCGACAGCGTGACGCCTTCCCAGCGCACGTCCATGCCCACCTTGACGAACACGACGACGATGCCGGTGTCCTGGCAGATGGGGCGGTGACCTTCTGCACACATGCGCGAGTTGGTGAGGATCTGCGCGATCGCATCCTTGGCGGCCGGCGACTCCTCGACCGCATACGCGGCGCCCAGGGCTTCGATGTAGTCGACCGGGTGGTAGTAGGAAATGAATTGCAGCGCGTCGGCGACGCTCTCTATCACGTCGCGCTGCCGGATCGATGTCACAGCAATTCCTTCGGCAACGCTGGCGCGGATGACCTCCAAGGCATCGCCGCTTCGACGAAATGGATCAGCTCGACCCAGAACTGCCAGACGTACACCAGCTGCGCCACAATCAGCCCGAGATGGAGCGGCACCTGCAGCCACCGGCTCATGAATTTGATGCGCGGCAGCAACTGCATGCGCGGATCGCGGGGAGCTCGAGGCGTTGTCATGGGGGCCGGGGACACGATAGCGGGGACCGCAAGTTTAGCATCGCGGTCCGCCCGGCTTCGTGGTCACGCCGTCCCTTGACGTCGATCAAAGCCGGAGGTTGCAATGACATTGCCCCCGCATCGACGGATTGGGTAGACTCGACAGCCTGCGCACAATCACAACAGAACCGCTGGAGGAGAGGCCAATCATGTCGTCGACCATCGAATCGGTATTGAGCGAAACGCGCGTGTTTCCGCCTTCCGCGGAATTCGTTCGCACCGCCAACGTTTCCGGCATGCCGGCCTATCGCGCGCTGTGCGCGGAAGCCGAGCGTGACTTCGAGGGCTTCTGGGCGCGGCTCGCGCGCCAATACCTCATCTGGCAAAAGCCCTTCACCAAGGTGCTGGATGAATCCAACCCGCCGTTCTTCCGCTGGTTTTACGACGGCGAGCTCAACGCCTCGTACAACTGCCTCGACCGGCACCTGACCACGCAGCCGGAGAAGGTCGCCATCATCTTCGAGGCCGACGATGGCAAGGTCACAACGATCACCTATAAGGCGCTGTACCACGAGGTCTGCAGGTTCGCCAACGCACTGAAGGCGCGCGGTGTCAGGAGCGGTGAGCGCGTGCTTATCTACATGCCGATGTCGATCGAGGCAGTGGTGGCGATGCAGGCCTGCGCGCGCATCGGCGCCACGCATTCGGTGGTGTTCGGCGGGTTCTCCGCGAAGAGTATCCACGAGCGTGTCATCGATGCCGGCGCCATCGCCGTCATCACCGCCGACGGTCAGTTCCGCGGCGGCCGCGAGATCCCGCTGAAGCCCGCAGTCGACGAGGCCCTCGGCATGGGCGGCTGCGAAGGCGTGCATTCGGTGCTGGTCTACAAGCGCTCCGGCTCCGCAGTGGCGATGCAGGCCGGCCGGGACGTCTGGTGGTCCGACGCGGTCGGGGGCCAGCCCGACACCTGCGCGCCCACGTGGGTCAATGCCGAGCATCCGCTCTTCATCCTGTACACGTCAGGCTCCACCGGCAAGCCGAAGGGCGTGCAGCACTCCACGGCGGGCTACCTGCTGCAGGCCATCCTGACGATGCAGTGGACCTTCGACTACAAGCCCGACGACATCTTCTGGTGTACGGCCGATGTAGGCTGGGTCACGGGCCACACGTATATCGCCTACGGTCCGCTCGCGTGCGGCGCCACCGAAGTCATGTTCGAAGGTGTGCCCACCTATCCTGATGCCGGCCGCTTCTGGCGGATGATCCAGGATCACAAGGTCACGGTGTTCTACACGGCGCCGACGGCCATCCGTTCGCTGATCAAGGCCGGCGGCGAACTGCCGAAGCAATACGACATGTCGACGCTGCGCATCCTGGGCACGGTCGGCGAGCCGATCAATCCGGAAGCGTGGATGTGGTACTTCCAGACCGTGGGCAATTCGCGCTGCCCGATCGTCGACACGTGGTGGCAGACGGAAACCGGCGGCCATCTCATCACGCCGCTGCCAGGCGCGACACCGTTGAAGCCCGGCTCGTGCACGTTCCCGCTGCCTGGCATCATCGCCGACATCGTCGACGAGACAGGGCACTCGGTGGAACTGGGCAAGGGCGGCATCCTCGTCATCAAGCGCCCGTGGCCGTCGATGATCCGCACCATCTGGGGCGACCCGGAGCGCTTCAAGAAAAGTTACTACCCCGAGGATTTCCACGGCAAGTACTACCTGGCCGGCGACGGTGCATCACGCGACCTCGAAGGCTACATCCGCATCATGGGGCGCATCGATGACGTGCTCAATGTATCGGGACATCGCCTCGGCACGATGGAAATCGAATCCGCGCTCGTCGCCAATCCGCTGGTGGCAGAAGCCGCCGTTGTGGGACGTCCCGACGACCTGACCGGCGAAGCGGTGTGCGCCTTCGTCGTACTGAAGCAGCCGCGGCCCGAGGGCCCGGAGGCGGACCGCATCGCGAAGCTGCTGCGCGACTGGGTGGCGAAGGAAATCGGCGCGATCGCCAAGCCGAAAGACATCCGCTTCGGCGAGAACCTGCCCAAGACCCGGTCGGGCAAGATCATGCGCCGGCTGCTGCGCTCCATCGCCAAGGGTGAAGAAATCACGCAGGACGTGTCCACGCTCGAGAACCCCGCGATCCTCGGGCAACTGAAGCAATTGAACTAGGCGGGATCGATGCGACAGTTCCTGGGAACCATTCAGCTCATCGTCGCCATCGCGTTGATGGGATTGATCGGGCAGGCCATCCTCCATGTGCTGGCCGGCGCCGGACGGGAGAAGAACCTGTTTTATCAGATCATCCGTATCATCCCGTCGCCTTTTGTGAAGCTGTTCCGATTGGTCACACCCAAGGCATTTCCCGACCGCGTGATCCCCTTCGCCACGTTTTGTGGACTTGCCGCCATCTACCTGTGGCTCGCCTTCGCCATCCCCAACACTGCGCCATGAGCGAGAGGCAAATGCAATGAGCGCGCGCATCCGGTTCTGGTTCTGGGTCGAATTTGCCAAATGGTGCGAGGGCTTCAAGCAGTCCGACGCGGCGCTGCGTTATTACGGCCATGCGCTGGCGATCAAGCCGAACGATCCCAAGGTGCGCGCGGGCATTGCCTTCGAGCTCGTGCAGTTGGGTCGCAAGCGCGAAGCGCTGGCGGAGTTCGATCGAGTGGTGGCGTTGAAGCCCGACTGGGCCGAGGCCCACTTCGACCGCGGCTTTCTGCTGCAGGAATTGAATGATCACGACGCGGCCATCGCCGCTTTCGACCGGGCGATCGCCCACAATCCCGACCACGATCGCGCCTACTATGGCAAGGCGCTGTCACTGATCTCCACCAAGCGATCTGACGAAGCCGTCGCTCCGTTGCAGCGCAATACCAAGCTGCAGCCGATGAGCCCGTACGGCTGGTACCAGTTGGCACGTGTGCAGTTCGAACGCGGCCGGACCGAAAAAGCGCAATCGATCATTGACCACCTGGCGACATTCGAGCCGAAAGTCGCCGCGCAACTTGCGCGCGAAACCGGGTTGCGTGCGCCGCCACGCCCCTGACCGATGCGTCCTTTCGCCACGATTCATTGACGGAATGACCTGGCCACGGGCGAATGGGCTTGTTAGGCCGGAATAAAGCTGTTTATACTCCGTCCGATCCAAAGGGGCCGCGTCCTGGCGTGGGCCCGAATCCGGACAAGGCCCGAAAGAGCGCCCGCCGGCTGGTTGTTGGGGAATGCGGCGCCCGCCGTCGTCAACGTGGAGGAAAGTACCCATGCAGTTGACCGAGAAGCAGAAGGAATACTGGAGTAAAAATCTCCGTATTACCGCCATCCTGTTGTTCATCTGGTTTGTCGCCACCTTTGTCGTCGGCTTCTACGCCCGCGATCTCAGTTTCAATTTCTTCGGATGGCCGTTCGCCTTCTACATGGCGGCTCAGGGCTCGTTGATCGTTTACGTGGTGATCATCTGGTTCTACGCGCGTTACATGAACAATCTTGACGTCGAGTATGGCGTCGCTGAAGGGGAGCAAGACTAATGGCGACGCCCGCGAAAGGCACCGGTGGCCTGTTCAGCGCCGGTTCACAGTCGGCCTTCAATTCGCAGCTGAAGAAGGTCTATACCTGGTACACCGGCGGTTTCCTGATCTTCATCGTCGCAATTGCGATCCTGGAGCAGATGGGCCTGCCGCGTAACTGGATCGGCTACCTGTTCCTGCTGGCCACGATCGGCCTCTACGCCGGCATCGGCGTGATGAGCCGCACGTCGGACGCCGCGGAGTACTACGTGGCCGGACGGCGCGTTCCCGCGCTGTTCAATGGCATGGCGACGGGTGCTGACTGGATGTCGGCGGCGTCGTTCATCGGCATGGCCGGCACGCTGTACCTGCTCGGCTTCAACGGCTTGGCGTTCGTGTTGGGGTGGACCGGTGGCTACGTTCTCGTCGCGCTGTTCCTGGCACCGTACCTGCGCAAGTTCGGCCAGTTCACGATTCCTGACTTCCTCGGCGCGCGCTACGGCGGCAACGTGCCGCGCTTCGTCGGCATCGTGGCGGCCATCCTAGTTTCGTTCACCTATGTGGTCGCGCAGATCTACGGTGTTGGCCTTATAACCACGCGTCTTACCGGCGTGCAATTCGAACTCGGGATCTTCCTGGGCTTGGGTGGCATTCTGGTCTGCTCGTTCCTGGGCGGCATGCGCGCGGTCACCTGGACGCAGGTGGCGCAGTACATCATCCTGATCATCGCGTACATGATTCCCGTGGTGTGGCTGTCCGTGAAGGCCACCGGTGTGCCGCTGCCGCAGTTCGTCTACGGCAAGGTGCTCGAAAAGGTCACCGCTCGTGAAGCCGAGCTGATCAAGGACCCGAAGGAAATCCAGGTCCGCGGCATCTTCAAGGAGCGCGCGGATGCAGCCAGGGAAAGCCTGAAGGATGTGCCGAAGGCTTTTGCCGATCGCAAGGCGGCGCTTGATGCCGCCGTGACGAAGGCCGAGGCCGAGAACGCACCGGCGGATGTGGTTTCGGCAGCCAAGGCGGCCGTGGCGGCGTTTCCGAAGGATGCAACGGCAGCCAAGACAGCATGGACGAGGGACGTGGCGTCTGCCGGGCGAGCCAATCCGCCAATACGTCATGCCGAAGCCTTTCCCGGCAAGGATGATGCGGCACGCGACGTTTCGCGCCGGAACTTCCTCGCGCTGGTGTTCTGCCTGATGGTGGGCACGGCCGCATTGCCGCACATCCTGATGCGTTACTACACGACGCCTTCGGTGAAGGAGGCGCGACAGTCGGTGTTCTGGTCGCTCTTCTTCATCTTCCTGCTGTACTTCACGGCGCCAGCGCTTGCGGTGCTCGCGAAATACGACGTCTATTCATTCCTTGTCGGCACGGATTTCAGTAAATTGCCGCAGTGGGTGGCGTCATGGCAGAAGGTCGATCCAAGTCTGCTGTCGATCGTCGACGTCAACAGGGATGGCATCGTGCAGTTGGCGGAAATCGCCATCGGCGGCGACATCATCGTGCTGGCCACGCCGGAAATCGCGGGCCTGCCGTATGTGGTCTCGGGGCTCGTCGCGGCAGGCGGTCTCGCGGCGGCGCTGTCCACGGCCGATGGTCTGCTGCTGACCATCGCCAACGCGCTGTCCCACGACTTCTACTACAAGATGCTCGATCCGAACGCATCGACGGCCCGCCGGGTCTCGGTGTCGAAGGCGCTCCTGTTGGTTGTGGCACTGGCAGCGGCGTATGTGGCGGCACAGAAGCCGGCGGACATCCTGTTCCTGGTGTCGGCAGCCTTTTCAATGGCGGCGGCAGCCTTCTTCCCGGCACTGGTGCTCGGCATCTTCTGGAAGCGCGCCAACAAGTGGGGCGCCACGCTGGGCATGGTTTCGGGTATGTCGATCACGATGTATTACATGATCATGACCCAACCATGGCTGCGCGGCGTGTTCGGCGTGACCAGCCCGGTCGCGGACCACATCTGGTGGGGCATCCAGCCAATTTCGGCCGGCTTGTGGGGCGTTCCGCTGGGTTTTGCCGTGATCATCATCGTCAGCCTGCTGACGCCCACGCCTGACCGCGAAACGCAGGATCTGGTCGAGCACGTCCGGTATCCGAACCTGCCGGGCGACAAGATGAACACCGTCGAAACCTGATGCCGCAGTAGTTCACGGTAGCAGCAACAAAGACAAGGCCCGCAGCGATGCGGGCCTTGTTGTTTGTTGTTGCGGGATTCGCCGGCGCCGCGTTGGCTGCGCCCCGATCGGCTGCGCCGGTTGTTACGTGAATTGCACTTCGGCGCGCTCGGGCCGGCGGCTAACGCCGCGTGCTAACATTTCCCGATCATGGTGCCCACTGATTTGCACTCCGACGCACTGGTCGCGTTGTCGCCGCTCGACGGCCGCTACGCGTCCAAGGTCGCTGCACTGCGCGAGCATTTTTCCGAGTACGGCCTGATCCGCCACCGGATCCGTGTCGAACTGGCGTGGTTGTGCGCGCTGGCCGATGAACCGTCGTTCACGGAACTGAAGCCCTTTTCGGCGGCTGCGCGCCGCGATATCAATGACGTCGCCGACACCTTCGGCGTGACGGATGGCGAACGCGTGAAGGCCATCGAGCGCACGACCAATCACGACGTCAAGGCGGTCGAGTACTGGCTGAAGGAACGTTTCGCCGCCGTGCCGGAGGTGGCGAGCGCGGCGGAGTTCATCCACTTCGCGTGCACGTCCGAAGACATCAACAATCTCGCCCATGGCCTGGCGCTTGCCGCCGCCCGCCGCGACATCCTGCTGCCCATGCTCCGCGACATCTCCGCCGACCTGCGCGCGCTGGCACACCGGCACGCCGCGGTGCCGATGCTGTCGCGCACGCATGGGCAGGCCGCGACGCCCACGACGCTCGGCAAGGAGATGGCCAATTTCTGCGCGCGGATCGAGCGCCAGATCGTGGCGATCGAGCACGTGCCCATCAAAGGCAAGATCAACGGCGCGGTGGGCAACTACAACGCGCACGTCGTGGCGTGCCCCGACGTCGATTGGGAGAAGCTGGCCGTGCGCGTCGTGAACGGCCTCGGCCTCGAGTTCAATCCGTACACGACACAGATCGAGCCGCATGACTACATGGCGGAACTCTTCGACGCCGTTGCACGCGTCAACACCATCCTGCTGGGACTCGATCGCGACATCTGGGGCTATGTGTCGCTCGGCTACTTCCGCCAGCGCGTGACGGAAGGCGAGGTCGGTTCGTCCACGATGCCGCACAAGGTCAATCCGATCGACTTCGAGAATTCCGAAGGCAACCTGGGGCTTGGCACCGCGATGCTGCGGCACCTGGCCGAGAAACTGCCGGTCTCGCGCTGGCAGCGCGACCTCACCGATTCCACCGTATTGCGCAACATGGGCGCAGCGCTCGGCTACTCGCTGCTCGGCTGGTCGTCGTTGCGACAGGGCTTCCGCAAACTCGAGATTGACGCGACGCGCATTGCCGCCGACCTCGACGCCAACTGGGAAGTGCTGGCGGAGCCGATCCAGACGGTGATGCGCCTCTACGGCATCGCCAATCCGTATGAACAGCTGAAGGCCCTGACGCGCGGCAAGTCGGGCATCACCCGCGAGTCGTTGCATGGATTCATTGAAGGCCTCGATCTTCCGACGGACGCCAAGGCCCGGTTGAAGGCGCTGACGCCGGCCACGTACGTGGGCATTGCGCCCGCGTTGGCCGCGCGGATTTAGCGATCAGGGAGGCGGCTTGGCCCGGTCGGCGCGGCGCGCGCGCTGTTCGCTGACGTAGGCTCCGGCCGCGGGAAGCAGGGACACCAC
>Ga0105048_10013091_pt1 | contig 12970 bp, 12 predicted proteins | sample MAT05_FD_78382 | JGI IMG/M metagenome (GOLD analysis project Ga0105048, IMG submission 78382) | Freshwater microbial communities from Lake Fryxell liftoff mats and glacier meltwater in Antarctica - MAT-05 | ecosystem: Environmental > Aquatic > Freshwater > Ice > Liftoff microbial mat | place...
CACCCGGTTGCCCGAGATGCCGCCCTCGCCGCCAAAAAACTCGGGGATCATCAGCGACATCGACCAGACCAGTTCGCCCACGCCCAGCGTGATCATCGCGAAGGTGGTGCCGCTTTTTTTGGTCGTGACCCAGCCCAGCACGGCGGCAAAAAACAGGCCCGAAAGCCCACCCACCAACGGCACCAGACTGACTGGCAGCGCCAGGCTGCCGGCGCTGACCATGTTGAGGGTGTGGATCGCCAGGAACGAGCCCAACCCGCTGTAGACCGCATGGCCGAAGCTGAGCATGCCGCCCTGGCCCAGCAGGATGTTGTAGGCCAGGCAGGCGATGATGGCGATGCCGATCTGCGACAGCATGGTCTGGGCAAAGCTGCTGGTCCACAGCACAGGCGCGATGGCCAGTACCGCGGCAAAGCCGCCCCAGACCAGCCAGGCACCGACGGGGAAACGGGGCCGGAAACTCAATGTAGGCAAACTCATCTCATCCCTCCCGCGTGCCCAGCAGACCCTTGGGCCGGAATATCAACATCAGCACCAGCAGCAGATACGGCAGGATCGGTGCAGCCTGGGCCAGCGTGATACGCAGCAGCGGCCAGCCGGGTGTGGTCGGCCCGACCGAGGCGCCCAGCCGGTTGACGGCATCGGCCAGCGAGGCGTCCACCGTCAGCGGCAGGGTTTGCAGCAGGCCGATCAGGATCGACGCCGCAAACGCACCCGCCAATGAGCCCATGCCGCCCACCACCACCACCACAAAGATGATCGAGCCCACGACCGTGGCCATTGCCGGCTCGGTGATGAAGGTGATGCCACCGATCACCCCGGCCAGGCCGGCCAGCGCGCAGCCACTGCCGAACACCAGCATGAAGACCCGCGGCACGTTGTGGCCCAGCGCCTCGACCGCCTCGGGGTGGGTCAGCGAGGCCTGGATCACCAGGCCGATGCGGGTGCGGGTCAGCATCAGCCACAGTGCCACCAGCATCAGCAGCGCCACGCCCATCATGAAGGCCCGTGTCATCGGGAAACGTGAGCACTGTGCGCCCTGGCACAGCGCATCACTGGCCGCGCCCAACACCAGCGACAGGCCCGACGTCGGGTTCTGAACGATCGTGAAAGCCGGCCCCTGCAGCAACTCGGGCGGGTTGAAATTGAGCGGCGTGCGGCCCCAGATCAGCTGCACCACCTCCAGCACCACGTAGCTCAGGCCGAAGGTGATCAACAGCTCGGGCACATGGCCAAACTTGTGGGCCCGGCGCAGCGCGGTGCGCTCGAACAGTGCGCCCATCAGCCCCACCGCCAGCGGCGCCAGCAACAGCGCCGGCCAAAAGCCGAATATCCCGGTGAAGGTGTACGCGACGTACGCGCCAATCATGTAGAAACTCGCGTGCGCAAAATTGAGCACGCCCATCATGCTGAAGATCAGCGTCAGCCCCGAGCTGAGCATGAACAGCAGCAGCCCGGAGCTGACGCCGTTCAAGGTGTTGATGAGGATCTGGTCCACGGTGCGCTGGGCCTCCTGAAAAAAACAAAAGGCCCGGCGGAGGCAGCTCCGCCGGGCTGGCGTTGAATCAAATACCGGCTTACGGCCGCTTCATCGCGCAGGAGGTGGGCGTGCTGGCCACGTAGGGCTCGTAGTACTTGACGCGCTGGAAGCTGTAGCCGGTGTTCTCCACCGAGTACGGGTTCTTGGCGTCAGCCTTTTTCCAGACCGTGACAAACAGGCCTTGCTGCAACTGGTGGTCGGCTTTGCGCATCTCGACCTCACCATTGAAGCTGTTGAACTTCAGGCCTTCCATCGTCGCCGCCACCTTGACCGGGTCGGTCGTCTTGGCCTTGGCCATCGCCGTGCTCAGGATGTTGAAAGCGTGGTGCACCGCCAGCGTGTAGTAGTCGTCGTTGAACTTGGCCTTGAAGTCGTTGGCCACCTTGCCGACTTCACCGGCCATGTTGCTGTCGGCATAGGCCACGGCGTAGACCCGGCCTGCGGCGCCGGCACCCAGCGCGGTGGGCGTGCCGGTGACACCGGCGTAGTAGGTCAGGAACTTGACATTCAAGCCGGCATCGTTGGACGCCTTGATCAGCAGGGTCAAATCCGACCCCCAGTTGCCGGTGATCACCGTGTCGGCGCCCGAGGCCTTGATCTTGGCCACATAGGGCGCAAAGTCGCGCACCGAGGCCAGCGGGTGCAGGTCGTCGCCGACAAACTGCACGTCGGGGCGCTTGCGCGCCAGGATCTCCTTGGCAAAACGGCTGACCTGCTGGCCGTGCGCGTAGTTCTGGTTGATCAGGTAGACCTTCTTGATATCGGTCTGGTCTTTCATCCAGGTGGTCAGCGCCTCCATCTTCATCGAGGTGTCGGCGTCCAGCCGGAAGTGCCAGTAGTTGCACTTGCCGTTGGTCAGGTCGGGGTCCACCGCGGCGTAGTTGAGGTAGACCGCCTCTTTGCCGGGGTTGCGCTCGTTGTGCTTGCTGACGGCGTCCATGATGGCCAGCGCCGCGCCCGAGCCGTTGCCCTGCACGATGTAGCGCACACCCTGGTCGATCAGGCTCTTGACGGCATTGGTGCTTTCTTGCGGGCTCAACTTGTTGTCGATCGGCACGATCTCGAACTTGACGCCGGCGACGTTGCTCTTGTTGAACACCTCGGCCATGAACTGGTAGCTCTTGAGCTGGTTCTGGCCGACCGGCGCCATCAGGCCCGACAGCGGATCGATCCAGCCGATCTTGACGGTTTCGCCCTTCTGGGCAACGGCCGCCGCAGCGGTCAAGAAAAGGCCGCTGGCCAGGGCCAGGCGCAATGAATTTCCAAGCAAGCTCATACGGATCTCCGGGTAAATGGTGCAGTGCAACCAACGGGCGCAACGGTAACGGAAGCGGGGCGGTTTGGGCTTCAGGGACTACCCCACGAACTTGTCGCTGCGGGGACAAGCCTGTCACCGAGGTGCCAGGCGCAAAAAAGCCCCTGACGGGCAGGGGCTCGAGCAAGGTCAAGCGGGCGGCTTGACCTGGATGGCGCCACCGGTTGCCGGTGGCGCGGGCGCAGACTTCAGGCCGAGGCCAGCTTGTGCGCCTTGAACAACTCACGCAGCTTGTTCTTCTGCATCTTGCCGGTGGCGCCCAGCGGGATGGCGTCGATGAACACCACCTCGTCGGGCACCTGCCACTTGGCGATGCGGCCCTCGAAGTGCGCCAGGATTTCCGCCTCGGTGGCCTGTGCACCGGGCTTTTTCATCACCACCAGCAGCGGCCGCTCGTCCCATTTGGGGTGCGGCACGGCGATGCAGGCGGCCATCGCTACTGCCGGATGGCCCATCGCGATGTTCTCGACGTCGATCGAGCTGATCCACTCGCCGCCCGACTTGATCACGTCCTTGCTGCGGTCGGTGATCTGCAAAAAGCCATCGGTGTCGATCGAGGCCACGTCGCCGGTCGGGAACCAGCCATCCACCAACGGGTCGCCGCCCTCGCCCTTGAAGTAGTTGGCAATGATCCACGGCCCCTTGACCAGCAAGTCGCCGCTGGACTTGCCGTCCCAGGGCAAATCCTTGCCGTCCGGGTCGATGATCTTCATCTCGACGCCATACACCGCCCGGCCCTGCTTGGCCATGATGGCGAGCTGCTGCGCTTCGGGCAGCGATGTCTGGTGCAGCTTGAGCGTGCAGACCGTGCCCACCGGCGACATCTCGGTCATGCCCCAGGCATGGATCACCGTCACGCCGTAGTCGTCGCGGAAGGTCTTGATCATGGCCGGCGGGCAGGCCGAGCCGCCGATCACCGTGCGTGTCATGGTGGAAAATCGAAGCCCGTGCTGGGCGGTGTGGTTGAGCAGGCCCAGCCAGACCGTGGGCACACCCGCAGCCATCGTCACTTTTTCGGACTCGATCAGCTCGTAGACCGATTTGCCGTCCAGCGCCGCACCGGGGAAGACCAACTTCGCGCCGGTCATCGCCGCGCCGTACGGCAGGCCCCAGGCGTTGACGTGGAACATCGGCACCACTGGCAGGATGGCGTCGCGCGAGGACAGGCCGAGTGAGTCGGGCAGCGCGCCGGCAAACGCATGCAACAGGGTCGAGCGGTGGCTGTAGAGCGCGCCCTTGGGGTTGCCGGTCGTGCCGCTGGTGTAACAAAGGGCGGCGGCGCTGCGCTCGTCGAACTGCGGCCAGGCGTACGTGTCGGGCTCGTCCGCCATCCAGGCCTCGTAGCTGCGCAGGCCCGGGATGCCGGTGTCGGCCGGCAGCTTGTCCGCATCACACAGCGCGATCCAGTGTTTGACTGTCGTGCACTTGGACCAGATCGCTTTGACGATGGGCAAAAACGTCATGTCGAAACACATCACCTGGTCTTCGGCATGGTTGGCGATCCAGGCGATCTGCTCGGGCAGCAGGCGTGGATTGACCGTGTGCACCACCCGGCCGCTGCCAGTGATGCCGAAGTACAGCTCCAGGTGGCGGTAGCCGTTCCAGGCCAGCGTGGCAACCCGGTCGCTGAAGCCCAAGTCCAGTTTGTCCAGCGCATTGGCCACCTGGCGGGACCGCTTGGCGGCGTCGGCATAGGTGTAGCGGTGCAGGTCGCCCTCGACCCGGCGCGACACGATTTGCGCCTCGTGGTGGTGGCGACCCGCAAAGTCGATCAGGCTGGAGATCAGCAGCGGGTGGTCTTGCATCTGTCCGAGCATGGTGTCCTCGAAGGGTGGGGAGAGAAACAGGGCAACGCCTTGCGGCGCGGGCAGCAGTGCCCAGAGGGCACCGCTGATCGGTGCGGCAGTATCGCGTTTTGCCTCCTCGGCCGGCTTGGGGTGATTCCCGCGGCCGGCCGGACGGGTGTGGCACAAAAGCTGACAATCCGCCGCATGAATGCGCCTGATCAATTCAAGCCCACCGACGTGGCAACCACCGCGCCGCGCTGGCGCGCTGACGGCCTGATGGCCCGTCTGGGCCCACGCTTTGGCACCGAACTGAGCCCCGCCGCCCTGCCCGACCTGCACTGGGTGGCGCGCAGTGACAACCTGGCCACCGAGCTGGGCTTGACCGGCTGGCTGCAAACCCCAGCCGCGCTGGCCCTGCTGGGCGGCAACGCCTTGCCGCCCGTCGGCAGCCCACGCGCCAGCGTCTACAGCGGCCACCAGTTTGGCCAGTGGGCGGGGCAGCTGGGTGATGGCCGGGCACTGCTGCTGGGCGAGATCGACAGCCCCGCCGGCGTGCAGGAGTTGCAGCTCAAGGGCGCCGGCCTGACGCCCTACTCCCGCATGGGCGACGGCCGCGCGGTGCTGCGCTCGTCGATCCGCGAGTTCTTGTGCTCGGAGGCGATGGCCGCACTCGGCATCCCCACCACCCGGGCGCTGGCCATCGTCGGCTCACCGGCGCCGGTGCGGCGCGAGTTGATGGAAACCGCAGCGGTCGTCAGCCGGGTTGCACCCAGCTTCATCCGCTTCGGCCACTTCGAGCACTTTGCACACACCGCCAGCGACACCAGCGCGTTGCAAGCCCTGGTCGATGCGGTGGTCGAGCGGTTTTATCCTGCATGCCAGGACGCACCCAACCGGGCTCTGGCGCTGCTGGAAGCCGTCTCGCGCCGCACTGCAGTGCTGCTGGCCGGCTGGCAGGTGGTCGGCTTTTGCCACGGCGTGATGAACACCGACAACATGTCGATCCTGGGCCTGACCATCGACTACGGCCCGTTTGGCTTTCTCGATGCGTTTGATCCGGCCCACATCTGCAACCACAGCGACCACCAGGGCCGCTATGCCTTTTCACGCCAGCCCAACGTGGCGTTCTGGAACCTGCACGCGCTGGCGCAAGGCCTGCAGCCGCTGGTGACCGCCGCGAACTGCGGTGGCGATGGCGATCCGATCGACGCGTTGAAGGCGGCGATGGAACCGTACAAAACGGTGTTTGCCGAAACGCTGCAGGCCAGATTGCGCGCCAAGCTCGGCCTGACGGTGGACCATGCCGACGACGCCGACCTGTTCGACGACCTGTTGCGCCTGATGGCGCAGGACCGTGTCGACTACACCATCACGATGCGGGGCTTTAGCCGGTTTTCCAGCGCTGACGGCGCTGAAAACGCCGTCGTGCAAGACCAGTTCATCGACCGCGCCAAGTTTGCGGCCTGGGCCGACCGCTATGCGCAGCGTCTGCGCCTGGAAGCCAGTGTGGACACCGACCGCGCAGCTCGAATGGACCGCGTCAACCCCAAGTTTGTGCTGCGCAACCACCTGGCCGAGTCGGCGATCCAATCGGCGCAGGGCGGTGATTTCAGCGAGGTTCATCGCCTGCTGAACGTCTTGTCGAAGCCCTACGACGAACACCCCGACGCCCCGGCCGCCTACGCCGCGCTGCCGCCCGATTGGGCCCACCAACTCGAAGTGTCCTGCTCGTCATGAACCTCTTCGGCAAAAAACCGCTGTCCACCGGCCAGCCGCCAGAGCCCCACAGCCACGACGACGCCCGCTACCCGGTGCGCAAAAGCGATGCCGAATGGCGCGCCCGGCTCGACCCGATGCAGTACAACGTCGCCCGCCAGGCCGCCACCGAACGGCCCTTCACCGGCCAGTTCTGGGACCATTGGGCGGACGGCGCCTACCGCTGCGTGGGCTGCGGCGCGGCGTTGTTCGAGAGCGCCGCCAAGTTCGACGCCGGCTGCGGTTGGCCGAGCTGGTGGCAGGAGATCGAACCCGGCCGGGTTGAACGGCTGGTGGACGACAGCCTGGGCATGCGCCGGGTGGAGGTGCGCTGCGCCGCCTGCGGCACCCACCTGGGCCATGTCTTCGAGGACGGCCCCGAGCCCACCGGTGAGCGCTTTTGCATCAACTCGGCGGCGATCGATTTTGTGCCTAAAGGCGGGTCGGGCGCCTGAACCCTGGCGGCAGTGGCGCTAGCCGTGACAAGCCTCACGCCCGCCTAACAATGCCCCAAAAGCGCCCGTTACACTGCCCACCGCATGAAACTGCTGTTCGACTTCCTGCCGATTCTGCTGTTTTTCGGCACCTTCAAATACACCGAGTCCCACAAGGAGTGGGCCGCTGCCTTTGCCACCGAGCACCTGGGCTGGATGGTAGCCGGCGGCACCGTGGGCATCACCGAGGCGCCGGTGATGCTGGCCACCGTGGTGGTGGTGATCGCCTCGCTGGCCCAGGTGGCCTGGCTCAAGGCGCGTGGCAAGAAGGTCGACCTGATGCTGTGGGTCAGTCTGGGCCTGGTGGTGGTGCTGGGTGGCCTGACCGTCTGGCTGCACAGCGAGACCTTCATCAAGTGGAAGCCCACCGGCCTGTACTGGGCGATGGGGTTGTCGTTCCTGATCAGCCAGACGCTGCTCGGCAAGAACCTGCTCAAGCTGATGATCGGCGAGCAGATGCAATTGCCCGACGCCGTCTGGAAGCGCCTGGGCCTGGCCTGGGTGGTGTTTTTTGCCGCGATGGGGGTGATCAACCTTTGGGTGGCCTACAACTTCAGCACCAGCACCTGGGTCAACTTCAAGTTGTTTGGCGGTATCGGCCTGATGCTGCTGTTCACCCTGGGCCAGGGCCTCTACATCAGCCGCCACTTGCCCGCCGACAGCCAGGCGCCGGCCAAGGAATGACATGAGCGACGGTGTTTCAGCGCAACTGATCGACGCCACGCTGCGTGCAACACTGGCGCCACTGCAAGCCGCCCCGTTGCAACGCCTGGAGGTCGTCAACGAGAGCCACCTGCACGCGGGCCATGCGGGCGCCGGTGAAGGTTCTCATTTCCGGGTGTTCATCGTCGCGGATTGCATGACCGGCTTGAGCCGGGTGGCGCGCCATCGGCTTGTGTATGATGCTTTGCGCGATGTGATCCCCCAGGGTATCCACGCGCTGGCGATCGAGGCGCAAGGCCCCGATCCCGCCTGATCCGGCAGACCAGCCCCCACCTGTCCGCACCGTCATTTCAGCGTTACTTCTTTGCCGCCCGCTCGCCGGGTGTGCCCACCACTCCCAACCCCTTCAAGATCGACCCGCCCATGACCCGTTTGACGTTTGTCGCCCGTGCCTCTGTGATCGCAGTCGCCACCGCACTGCTGCTGCCGCTGGCCGCATCGGCCCAAAACCTCGCCATCGTCAACGGCAAGGCCGTGCCCAAGGCCCGGCTCGACCTGCTGCTGCAGCAGGCCCAGCGCGCCGGCCAACAGGTCACGCCCGAGATGCAGGGCATGGCCAAGGACGAGGTGGTGCGGCGCGAGATCTTTGCGCAAGAGGCCGAAAAACGCGGCATCGCCGGCCAGGCCGACTACAAGGCGCAGATGGAGCTTGCGCGCCAGAGCATCCTGATCCGTGAGCTGTTCGAGGACTTCAAGAAGAAAAACCCGGTCACCGACGCCGAAGCCAAGGCCGAGTACGACAAGTTCAAGGCCCAGTCCACCGGCACCGAATACCGCGCCAGCCACATCCTGGTCGAGGGCGAAGAGGAAGCCAAGGCCTTGATCGCCCAGATCAAGGGCGGCGCCAAGTTCGAGGACCTGGCCAAGGCCAAGAGCAAGGACCCGGGCTCGGGCGCCAACGGCGGTGATCTCGACTTTGCCAAGCCCGAGTCGTATGTGCCCGAGTTTGGTGGCGCGATGGCCAAGCTCAAGAAAGGCGAGATGACCGAGGCCCCGATCAAGACCCAGTTCGGCTGGCACATCATCCGCCTGGACGACACCCGCGATGCGCAGTTCCCCGACTTCGAGTCGGTCAAGCCGCAGGTCCAGCAGCGCCTGGCCCAGACCAAGCTGCAGAAGTTCCAGGACGACATGCGCAAGGCCGCCAAGACGGACTACAAGTTCGCGCAGTGATGCCCCGGTAATCAGCAGCGGGCGCGCTTTTGCGGCGGCCGGCAGGCAACAAAAAGGCGCCCGGGTGGCGCCTTTTTCATGGGCGGGACGCGGCTATCTGGCCGGGTCGGCAACCAGGAACAAGGCCGGGTCCACCATCACCCGGTTCAGGCTGAGCGACCAGTGCAGGTGGGGCCCGGTCGCCCGGCCAGTGGCGCCCACTGCGCCCAGCGGCTGGCCGGCAGCCAGCAGATCGCCCACCGCCACCTCGACGGCGCTGAGGTGGCAGACCATCGACAGCAAGCCGGCACCATGGTCGATCCAGACCGTGCGGCCGTTGAAGAAGTAGTCGCCGGTATCGATCACCCGGCCGGCCAGCGGGGCGCGCACCGGCGTGCCGCTGGCGGCGGCGATGTCCATGCCACTGTGCGGCGCACGGGGCTGGCTGTTGAAGATGCGGCGCAGGCCAAACAACCCCGAGCGCGGCCCGGCTACCGGCGCCCGCATCTGCAAGGCTGCGGGCGCAGGGTCACCGAAGGTGGCGATCACGCCGGCTTGGTGGTCACGCTCGCGTTGATGGCGTGCCAGGTTCTCGGGCGACAGATCGACCTGGCCTGGCGCCACGGTCAGGCGCTGCTCGGCATACCGGTAAGGGCCTCGCCCTGGCCCGGCGGCACCGCACGTCACGTCGCGACCGGCAAACCCGGATCGTCCGGTGCGCCCGCGACGATCAACTTCCCCGCCTCCATCAGCAACTGCCGGTCACAGCGCGCCGCGATGGCCCGGTCGTGTGTCACCAGCACCAGCGTCGTACCGGTCTCGCGGTTCATCTCGAACATCAGCGCCATCACCCGCTCGCCGGTGGCGTGGTCCAGGCTGCCGGTGGGCTCATCGGCCAGCAGCACCTCGGGCTCGACCACAAAAGCCCGCGCCAGCGCCACCCGCTGCTGTTCGCCGCCCGACAAGGTGCGCGGGTAATGCTTGAGCCGCTCACCCAGGCCCACCCGCTGCAGCATGGTGGCGGCACGCTCGCGGGCGTCGGCGCGGCCCAGCAACTCGAGCGGCAGCATGACGTTTTCGAGCGCGCTCAGGTGCGCCAGCAACTGGAAGCTCTGGAACACAAAGCCCAGCTTGCGCGCACGCAGGCCGGCACGCTGGTCTTCGTCCAGTGAAAACAGGTCCTGGCCGTCGATACGCACCGTGCCGCTGGTCGGGTGGTCCAGCCCGGCAATGATGGCCAGCAAGGTGCTTTTGCCCGAGCCGGACGCGCCGACTATTGCCGTCGACTGGCGCCGCTGCAGGCTGAAGTGAATGTCGTGGAGAATCGTCAGCGTACCGGTGGAATCGGTGACCGAGCGGGTGACGTGTTCAACCGCGATGATGGGATCGCTCATGAGATGGATGCCAGCGCGTGGCAAGACGCGGCGAGTGGTGCTGCTGCACTGTAGCGTGCTGGCAGTGGCGATGCTGGGCGCGGGGCCGGCGGGGTCGGCCAACCCGCCTGCAACCCCCCGGCCAACGCCGGCCCGCACCCTGCTGGTACTGGGCGACAGCCTGTCGGCCGAATACGGGCTGGCGCGGGGTACCGGCTGGGTGGCGCTGCTCGACAAGCAACTGGCGCAGGGCAAGCTGTCGGTCAATGTGGTCAATGCCAGCATCAGCGGCGACACCACCTCGGGCGGACGGTCGCGCCTGCCGGCGCTGCTCAAGCAGCACAAGCCCAGCCATGTCGTGATCGAGTTGGGCGGCAACGACGCGCTGCGTGGCCTGCCGTTGCGGATGACCCAGGACAACCTGCAAGCCATGGCCCGCGCCGCCAAGGCTGCCGGTGCGCGGGTGATGATTGTCGGCATGCAGATGCCGCCCAACTACGGCGCCCGCTACAGCCTGGATTTTTCAGCCCTGTTCGCCAACGTGGCATCGGCCGAAGGCGCTGCGCTGGTGCCCTTTTTGTTGGCGGGCGTGGCAGACGGCCCGCAGGCCGACAGCCTGTTCCAGCCCGACCGCATCCACCCCAAGGCCGAGGCGCATCCGCGCATGCTGGCCACGGTGTGGGCGGTGATGAAGCCCTGGCTGCGCTGATCAGGCGCTGCGGCCGGCCCGCGGGGGGGCTGGCCATGACCGGCCGGGCGCTTGCTGCGGCCGACGGCTAACGCACGGCCGTTGCGCGCTCGCCCCGTTCGGGCCGCTGCGACGCGTCGGTGCGGTTGGGCTCGGCATCGCGGGGCTTGGGGGCGGGCGGTGTCGGTGCAGGCGGCGGGGTGGCCACCTGGCGCGGTGCCGCTGCGGTGGGGGGCATGGCCACCACCGGATTGGCGGCAACTGGCACAGCCACCGCGGGATTGGCGGCCGGTGGCATCGCCGCCGGCGGCGTGACACGTCTGCCCGGGCCCATGATGGCTGGCGCTGCGGGACCGGCGGCCGGCATCGTGCCGACAGGCGCCGGCGTCTGAGCCGGCGCGGCGGCCAGACCGGGTGCCGCCGGCGGGGCCGGCTGGACCGGCGCTACCGGTGCCCGATAGCGTCCGCCAGCCTCGCCGCGGCCCCCACGGTCCCCCGGTTCGTTGCGCTCCCCGCGGTCCCCGCGGTCATTGCGGTCATTGCGGTCATTGCGGTCATTGCGGTCATTGCGGTCCCCGCGATCATTGCGGTAACCACGGTCCCCGCGGTCGCTACCCGGCGCAACAGGGCCCGCCACCGACGGGCCCAGCCTGACCGATGGCAGCACCGGCGTCGCGGCCGGCAATGGCGCGGGCGCACCTGCCACCGGCCCAACAGCGTCTCGCCGCTCAGGATCACGCCGGTCAACATCATGCCGGTCAACATCACGCCCGTCCGGCTGGCGCCGGTCCTGTTCCCGCGGCATCGGGTCGTAGCGCCCGCGGCGCTCGTGCTCATGCGGTGGCGGCATGGGGGACGGCAGTGTTGCCCTGCCAGGGTCGCCACGCCAGGCCCGGGGCGGCGGGTTGATGACGATGACCGTGGGCGGCGCCACCACCATGCGTGGCGGCAGCACCACCGGGATCACCACCCGTGGTGGCAGGGGCCGATGGCCGGCGGTGTTGCCGATGTTGATGTTGATGCCGATGCTGGCGCCGCCACCCACCACCGGGCCGCCGGTCCACGACCGCAACGCCGGTGCATAGTGCGGCCGCTGCTGGCGCGGCCCCGGCGACCAGCACCAGCGGTCTCGCCATACCACCCAGCTGCCGTAGTGAAACGGCGCAAAGCCCCAGGGCGCAGCGTCGATCCAGGTCCAGCCCCAGGGGGCGACCCAGGCCCAGCGCCCATCGTGAAACGGCGCCCAGCCGACCGGTACCCGCCGCGGCTGCCAGACCTGGCCGTACTCGGGATGGCCGACCCAGTCGCCGTTGCGGTCCAGGTCCTGCCAGCCCGTCATGCCGGGCGGCACGTAGCGGGCCGAAACCGGTGCGTCGTCCAGCCGTTCATCCCGCGCCACCCAGTCTGCAAAGCTGTCGCGCTCGACAGGGGCCCAGGCGTAGCGGGTGGATCGGTTGGTGGGGTCCAGCCAGATCTCGACCCGGCGTCCGGCGGGCACGCTCAGCGCGCTGTCGCGGCCCTCGAAGGCCATTTCACCGCGCCAGGTGGTCGCCAGCGTGGCCGGCGTGCGGGCCTGGGCTTGCCGGTCGATGCGGTAGTGGCCGGGTGCCTGGGGCGACCAGCGGCCCTCGGCGGTCAATACCTCGGCACCGCCGACCTCACCGGGCAGCAGCGCGGACAAGCGCAGCGCCAGCGTGCCGGATTCCAGCCACAGCACCAGGCCCTGGCCATCCAGCCGCTGCAGCGTCAGGTCGCAGCCGGGGCCCAGGCGCAGGGTGGTGTTGCCCAGCCGCAACTCGGCGCGGCCGTCGACCCCGGTGCGCAGCCGGTCGCCGGTGGCCACCGGCCAGTTGCGCAGCGGCTCTTGCGGCGTGCCAAGCCAGCTCTCGCTGTCGCGGTCGTACCAGCGCACCTGGCCGGCCACGGTGCTGAGCCGGCCAACGTGCGCCGGCAACTCACCCGGCACCACGCCGGCCAGGGCCACGCCGGGCACGGCACAGGGGGTCAGCATCAGCAGCGCAATCAACCGGCACCACCGCAGAAGCAGGGACAGGCCGGCGCTGCGCCGGGGTCGGACTGGGGTCATGGGCCTGCTCCGCCGACCATCCGTGGCCGGCCTGACCCTACAACGCCCGGCAAGCCG
>Ga0105048_10013092_pt1 | contig 12970 bp, 8 predicted proteins | sample MAT05_FD_78382 | JGI IMG/M metagenome (GOLD analysis project Ga0105048, IMG submission 78382) | Freshwater microbial communities from Lake Fryxell liftoff mats and glacier meltwater in Antarctica - MAT-05 | ecosystem: Environmental > Aquatic > Freshwater > Ice > Liftoff microbial mat | place...
CGAACTCTGATTACATTTGCAGAACTACCTAAATCATATTTTTGAATCACGATAGCTGTACTAAATTGTTGCACATCATCGACAAGGGCTTTTAGAAAATTAACTTGCTTATTGCTTAATAGGTCAATTTCTTTTTGAAACAATAAATCGCTTGTAATTAATAGATCTTGTAAAGCAGATTGAACCGTATTTTTAGTACATGATTTTGTTGTTTTTTCCCATGATTCTCTAGCAAGTTGTTGAACAAAGTAAGAATGATTTTCCATAAGTTGAGCAATTAACATTGCTGCTTCTAAACTGATTTCTTTTTTTGTTCGTTTAAATTGTTTTCGAATGTAGTTGACCCAATGTTCTTCATTGATTTTAGAAAGAAAATGAACATCTCCGAATTTATAGAACGGCATAGATTTATGTTCAAATAAATGTGTGAGCATATTACGTTTACTACCATAGAGGCAATACACCGCTTTGTGATGATGTTGCCAATTTGCTCGTAATTTTTTTTGAAATGCAAGCGGGTTTTCGAAGTGAGAAATATTCTGAAATTCATCAATACAAACAACGAGTTCTATCTTTTTTAATTTTGAAATTGTTTCTGCTAAGTTTAGTATTTCATTTGGATGCTTTTTAACTTCATTTATGTCAAAGCCAAGTTCAAATTCGGTTGTTGGATCAACGCCAACCGTAATTTTAGGGGTAATGACTTTGAATATTGCTTTAATTGTTCGTAAGCGTTCTTCCCATTTTGAACAGGAAGCCATAATAATGGCTCGTGAAAATTGTTCGTAAAATTCTTTTTCGTCTCGTACATTAAATAGGTCGAGGTAACAAGGTACTATTTTGTGATTTTTTGAGGCAAGACTCAAGGATGCGTTCTTTACCAATGACGATTTTCCCCAACGTCTTGGTGAAATAAGAATTGTATTAATCTTAGATTCAAAGTTGCGATGAAGTGATAGAATTTCTTTTTCTCGGTTCACGAAGAAACTTGTCTCTATGACTTTTCCATATTTGAAAGGAACCATATTTTACTAAAGTTTAGCCAAAGATAATACATTTTTTCAAATGTAACAAGTCTGTTAGTAACAAGGTTGTTAGTAATAAGGTTGTTACTTTTTTTGATTCCTGATTAAAAGCTACTTGGGCCTCAATTAGCTTTTTTTTGAAGGATTAATTCTTCCAGATTTTTTATCAAATCCGTACGGACAATGCTTACAACTGTTCTTGCAACAATGACCTCTTTTAAGATGATATTTTTCGGTGAAAATGATAAATCCTTCGGGACTTTTATAAAAATCTTCTGGATCCAAATCATTGGTCTTTGAAAACTCACTCATTAATTTTTTATGAATTTGGATTTATAAATTCCAGTTGTGGAAGATAGTTCAACAAAGTAAATCCCACTTGACAAATCAATGGTTGAAATAGGAGAGCCGTCGTAATTTTGAATTTGAATAACTTCTCGACCAGTGCCATCAAAAATTCGAATAGTTGAAATGGATTCAGTAGACTGAATAAATAATTCGTTTTTGACTGGATTTGGATAGACTGTGAAAGAAGAATTTTGTTCGCTAATTCCAGTTTGAGAACCGATGTAAACACAATAATCTTCATATTCACCATAAAAAGAAGTGACTGGACAAATTTCATGAGAACCTGATCCTGATTCAGAAACCATTCCAATTCTCATTTTTGTAATGCCAATAGGTGAAGCCGCAGGAATAAAAATGGAGCTTGTTAAAGTTGTATTTGTTATTTGATCATTCATGATATTTTCACTTATAGCAAAAACTCCATCTTGATTAAAATCTATCCAAATAGAAAATCCTTCGTTGAAATTAAAACCAGTATATCCTGGTGTTAATGATATGTTGTATGAATTGTTTGGCGTTAACGCAGTAATAATTTGATTTGATTGCAGCCAACCAGAATTGTTTCCCGTAGCATTTGAAAAACCATTAATCGATAGCGAAGCAATCCATTCTGTATTCGAATTTGCACCAGAAACAATACAATAAACTTTTTCAGTACAAGCTCCACAGCCACTAGTTATAAAGCTTTGACTGGCGCCGTATCCTTGTGTGCTGTCAATACAAGTTGTATGAATTTGAAAATCGTAATTACCACATGCAATCAAACCACTAAATATATAAGGAGAAGTAACATTCAAAATTTCTGTCCAAATAATATCCGTTGTTAATTTATATCGAATGTCATAATTGGTTGCATATAACACAGGACTCCAAGAAAGAGTGATTGAACTATTTGTTTTTGAATCAAGCAATAAATCAGGATTATCGCAACAACCATCTGTTTGAAAAATATATGGAACTGAAAAATTACTACTATCAAGTCCGCAATCTGATTTTAGTGTAATCGTGTATAATGTGCACGGCATCAATGTGTCAAAATTAATAGTAGTACTTCCAAGCACACCAATTTCAGTGGGAGTTGAACTGCTCTCTTGCAAATACAAAACATAATTAGTTGAAAATCCTTGCCACGAAATATTAGCCGATGTGTCAGAAACATTCATTGAAATTAAATTATAAGGAGGAACACAAAGACTCAAATTACAATCAGCTAAAATATCATCAATTGTATTTTTAATATTAACTCGGCCACCACTTGAAACGTCTGTCATTAAACTCGGAACAACATCAACACCACCTAAAATATATTGACGCATATCTAAGGCAGCTTGTGCTGGATTACTTTTTGCATAATCAATAAATTCAGGACAAGGAGTAGAGTAGGCCAGTGCAACGCAACCTGCAACACATGGGGATGAGAAAGATGTTCCGCTCACAGTAGCATAAAGGTTAGACGGACTTGTTGTAAGAACAGATTGTCCGGGTGCACCAAGGTCAATATTGATTGGGCCATAACCAGATCCTGTTAAAATATCTTGATGATTTGTTCTTGTTACTGCAACTAAAAATTCGCTCGCGCATGTGGTTGGCATATCACCAACTATATCAACGTTAACAGAATTATTTGCGGTTGCCGCTACATTTAAAATTCCATAATAGCCTAATGAATCATAAATAGCACACCATAGCGGTGAGTCAGCCGGATCGCCATAATCAATTCCCCAGGATGAATTTGTTGCAACGATAAAAGCTCCTTCTTGACCAAGAGAATTATTATACATTTTACGTAATGTTAAAGGATAAGTGTATGCAGCAATAACAGATGCTTCGTTTGATGCATTTTGACCTTGAACAATCATCATTTTTACATTCCAATTTACACCAACAACTCCGGTGATATTATTGCCCGATGCTCCTATCATTCCCGCTACACGCGTGCCGTGGCTGCCTGGGGCAATAACATCATCATCCGAAATAATATTCCATCCGTTGTAATCATCAATGTAACCATTGTTGTCATTGTCAATTCCATCGTTTGGAATTTCCGAATAATTTTTCCAATGATTATTTTTAATGTCAATGTGATTTATATCAACACCTCCACCTTCAATAATACAAACAACAATAGTGTCGCCATGTGTTGTTAAGCCACCTGTTGTAATGTCCCAAGCTTCTGGTGCATCAATGTCTGCATCAACTGTTCCGCCAGTTTGCCCTATGTTTTTTAAATGCCAGATGTTGTCGAACATCGTATCCGACGGAATTGTTTCTCGCTCAAAAACATAATGATTTTTTTGAACGACTTTTATTTCTGGATAGGTTAAACAAATTCGTTCAACATTTTCTAAATCTAAATTTTCATTTTCAAATTTGACTTGATAGATATTCATGATATCAGAAATACAATCTATTTCCTTCACAATAAGTTGATGTTCCAATTCTAGCTTGCGACAAAGTTCTGCCGTGTTAGATTGCGGTGCAAACTGTATCAATAATTCACCCTTTACATAATTAGTGTTTTGGTTGAACGCATTAGACGAACAAAACAAAAGAAATCCAACTATTAGTTTTAAGCCAAATCGAGTCATGAAGTAAAATTAATCAATTCTAACTATATATACGTAATCATTGATTAAAAGGCAAGTTTGATTGAGGTAAGTTTAGAAAAATGTAACCTTAATTAGAGATAAGGGTAAAAGAGAATGACCTCTTAACCTACCTAACATGAAAAATAGAAAAAGCAATCTGCTTTTATTTTTTACTCTTTTCCTTGTCTTTTCTTTATCACAAGCCTTTGCTGAAGAAGCAGGTAAAGTAACACTAATGGCAAATATTAATGCTAACAATACAAAAAATGACATGCAAATTTCTGTTGTCAATTTAGATACAAAAGAAGTGGTTCAGAAAGAAGAAGTTTCTACCAACTTTTTTTCATCTCTATCAATTAATTCTCGTTACATGGTTTATTTCAAGAAAACAGGTCATCCAGCGATGCGCATGATTGTTGATACTCATACTAAAAATATAGCAAATTATCGCATTCATTTTTCGATTAACTTAATAAATCTAACTTCAAATTTGGAAACTGGAATTTCTATTCCTGTAGGGACTTTATTATTTGATGACGTTTCATCGAATTTTATTTTGCAACCTTCCGCTTCATCAAACTGCAATAGAGTTGCAATAACATCTGCTGGAATTGATAATGGAATTGTAAAATTCTAGAAACTGGATTTAAATCCGATATGAACTTTTGTTCCCGCTAAATCGAGCGAATTATTATTTAAGAAACCATTTGCAACAATAATTTCTAACTTGGTATTACCTGCAATTAATCCAAAACCAAAACCAACGCTTTGCGCATACTGATGCGTTGTGTAATCAAAAACGGCATAGTCGTATAGCACTTTAAAAGATAAAGAACTCACTGGGGTAAATTCAATTTCGTTGTTTAAAATCCAAACATTATTTCCAATCAATTCTAGTTCATAAAATCCACGAATACTTCTTAAGCCACCAAAATAAATAAGTTCATTTCTTGATAAATTGATAGAAGAGGAGAGTCCTTCAAACTGTAAACGATTGTTGAGATGAAAGAATTTTAAAAAGTCAATTGTCTGTTCATATTTTATTGCATATTTATTGTTGGCTATTTTTTGTTTGTTGTCGTCTATTGTATCTGAGCGATAATTAAAAAATCCACCGGAAAGAGAAATGATAGGATGATAAAAGGCCAATAAAGCAGGCATTTTGGGACGAAATACAACTGTTACACCAATTGTGTTTTTCTTGAAATCGCGGAAATCAGTCGGTAAATTTTTTGCAATAGTAGTCGAACTCTCAATTTGATAAAACAAACCAAACTTAAAGTACGAATGTAAATAAGATACATCAAAAATAGCGTCTGCACGCACAAATGACGTGTCTTGTTTTTGTAAATTTAATTTAGAACCAATTGCAAAAGGCGTTTTTAAAATATACGGATACTCCAATACTGCTCTTAAATTTTGTGTTTTATCGGGATTACTTTTCCAATTTAAATTAATTGTTTCGCCCCGATTTAAAGAGTTTAATAAACTTAAATTTACATATCCATTCAAAACAAGTTTCTGCGTATTTTTGTCTTGTTGAAAACCGATGTAACCATCTGCATCGCTCGATTTTTCTTTCTCAATATAAATATACAAATCTGCCTTACCTTGCCTAAAAACAATCTCTACAGGACGTGTAAGTTTATATAATAGAGAAGTCAATAATAAATTTTCAACGGCCACTATTTTAGATTCGTTATAAATTTCACCCGAATTAAGATTGATTAAATTAAGCAATGTTGTTTCATGAAATTTGTCTTTGCTTTTAATGGTAATTTTATCGAGAATAAAAAACAGACCAGAATCTATTTTATACGTGAGATAAAGTTTATTCTTCTCTTCTGTTTGTTCAACAATTTTCAACGCTGCAAAAGGATAGCCGTTGTTTTCTAGATTTACAATTTGTTTATTGATTGAACGCAAAGTAGCGATATAATCTTTACTGGTTACTGATTTTGGTTTTTGATTAATAGAATCTGATTTTTCAGTCAGAATTATTTTTTCAAATCGATGTGTAAACGAGAAATAGTAATGAATAGCAGAATGTTTAATGACAGAATCTTTCAAAAATAAACCTGTGTAACCATTGAGTTGAAATTCTTGTAAAGCTCTTTCTTTGTAACGTTCTCCACCTGTTGAATCAAGCACAATTTTTTGTTTGATGGATATTTTTTCTACATGAAAATACACCGTGGTTTCTTTTTGAGAAAAACCAAAAAGGCTGGATAAAAAAAAGAAGACAAAAACAAATTGCTTCATGAAAAGTAAACGTAGAAATCGGAAGAAAATTAGTCAAATTCTACCAAACATAGAAACGTACTAATTAGTTGGTTCTGCCAGGATAAACTTTTAGCGCTTCTTCAAGACACTTAACCGCTTTTTTTAATGCTTCTTTTTCTAAAACATAAGCAATACGTGCTTCATTTTTTCCAAGACCCTTTGTTGCGTAGAAACCACTTGCAGGTGCCATCATCACTGTTTGACCTTCGAAACTAAAATCTTCTAAAAGCCACTGACAAAATTTATCTGCATCATCAACCGGAAATCTTGCTACACAATAAAAAGCACCTTTTGGTTTTGGACAAAATACACCAGGAATTTTGTTTAAGCCATCTACCATTATGTTTCTACGTTCAACATATTCAGAAATTACTTCGTCAAAATAAATTTGTGGTGTTTGCAAAGCAGCTTCGCCGGCAATTTGTCCAAAAGTAGGAGGAGATAATCGGGCCTGAGCAAATTTTAAAGCAGTTGACATGACTTCTTTATTTCTTGAAATTAAAGCGCCAATGCGCGCGCCACACATCGAATATCGTTTTGAAACAGAATCAATCAACACAACATTTTGATCAATACCTGATAAATTCATTACTGAAAAAGGTTGAGCACCATCATAACAAAACTCGCGGTAAACTTCGTCAGCAAAAAGAAATAAGTCATGCTTTTTAACCAAGTCACGCAATTTTTCAAGCTCTTCTTTCGAATACAAATAACCCGTTGGATTTCCCGGATTACAAATCACAATTGCTTTTGTTTTTGGTGTAATGAGTTTTTCAATTTCTTCAACAGGCGGTAAAGCAAATCCTGATTCAATGCTAGATGTAACAGGTATTACACTGAGTCCTGCTGTTTTTGCAAAACTGTTATAATTAGCATAAAATGGTTCCGGAATTATCACTTCATCTCCCGGATTACAACAAGTCATAAAGCCAAAAATAAGTGCTTCTGATCCGCCAGTTGTAATTAATATTTCTTCAAAATTAATGTTGATTCCTGTCTTTTTATAGTAATCTGCCAATCCTCTACGGTACGATTCGTAACCAGCCGAATGACTGTATTCAATTACTTTTTTATTCGTGTTTTTAATAGCATTCAAAGCCACTTCCGGGGTTTTAATATCCGGCTGACCAATGTTTAGATAGTACACAATTTTACCTTCGCTTTTTGCTTTTTCAGCATAAGGAACTAATTTACGAATGGGTGATTGAGGCATGTCAGCCCCTTTAGTTGAAATTGATGGCATGTGAATTGTTTTTTTTCAAAAGTAGTCAGAATACCTGAACACATTATTTTTATTGCGAATTTTCTATTTAAGAATCGGAAATTCAAACTGATATTCAAATCCATTTCCAGTAATTAATTCTACTTTACCGTCTAATTGTTCGGTCAACGATATTATTAGTTCCATACCTAATGAATCTTCTTTTAACTCATCCAAAGTTAAATCGGCACCCAATCCATCGTCTTTAATTGTCATGCACGTATGCTCTTTATTCGAATGAATTGAAATCCAAACATTACCTTCTGTGCGATCGTAGAAAGCGTGTTTAAGTGAATTGGCTATTGCTTCGTTAATGATAAGGCCTAATGGAATTAATGTGTCTATTCCAAATTCGCGTTCTTCTAAATCAAATTTCAATTTAATTTTTACGTTGTGATTTTCGTATGACTCGATTATATTAAAACTTAATTCTTCAATATAATGCCTTACACTCAAGCTAGCTAAATTACCTGTTTTATATAGCTTTTCGTGAATTAATGCCATGCTTCTAATACGATTTTCTATCTGTGTTAATTTCTCTTTAAAATTTTTCGCATTCATGAAATTTGATTGCAAACGAATTAAACTATTAATGATTTGTAAATTATTTTTTACGCGGTGATGTACTTCTTTTAATAAGATTTCTTTTTCTTCTTTTGATATGCGAGTTCGTTTTAATTCGTCGTTTTGAACTCTAAGCACAGCTTGATGTTCGCGTGTTTGTGTTAATCGCTTCCGTGCCGACAAATAGAATACAACAATGATAAGTGCAATAAGAAACAAAATAACAAATGCATAAGTGAAATTGCGAATAGTGATTCGGCTGTTGAGTGCTGCATTTTCTTTTCTGGAAACAATTAAATCTTTTTCTAAAAGTAAGTGCTGTGTTTTGATGCTATCAGCAAATAGTTCGTAGTTTATTAATTCATTTTCGATCGAACTATTTTCATTGAATTCGCGAAGAGAGTCACTTAAATGTTCATATTCCAAATATCTATCAGAAGACACTTTATAGTTGCCAATTTTATTATGGGCAAAAGCGAGCTGTTTTAAGATTTCTAATTTTTGTTCAATGATATTATTTTGTTCATTGATTTTTAGCGCCTGATCCAAGAATTCTATAGCTCTGTTCCAATCTTCTAGCTCAATATAAATAGCACCTAAAACATTGTAGTCAGATGCAATATCTGAATAAGCAAAAATACTTTTATTAATGGATAGCGATTTGTCAATATAAAATAAAGCACTGTCAGCATCTTCAACCGCCAAATGTAAATTAGCTAAATTATGATAGATAAATGCTAATACTAATTTGGATGAATCTTTTTCACGAATTTGTAGTGTTTTATACATGTAGTAAAAAGCTGAATCAAACTTTTGTTCATTCTTATAGATATTACCTAAATTATTATAACAACCTGCTTCATTAAACTCATCGCCGTTTGATTTGAAAACATGTAAAGCTTGCCAATATTTTTTTTTTGCGAGTTCGTTTCTTCCAATATTTTTGAGCACATTGCCAACATTTAAATTAACAATGGCAATTCCTTTGGTATCGCCTAGTAAATAATAGAATTTGGATGCATTATTAAATGCTTGAAGTGCTTTAGAATAGTTGGCAGTTTTTCGATACAATCTTCCAAGTTCATTGTAAGATAATGCTAACTGTAAAGTGTCATTTGCTTTAACTGAATAGTCAATTGCAACCAGAAATTCATTTTCTGAATTTTCAAATTGATCTAATGTATATAATGATTTTGCAAACCAGTAAGCAACATGTCCTTTTAATTTATTATTGACGTAGTTAGAGTTTAATTGTTTTGCCTTTATTGAGCAATTATAAGCACTGTCATATAAATTTTCAACGAAAGCATTTTCACACAATAGCAACAAGTCATTCACTTCAATTTCATTGCCATCAAATTGAATTTCGTTCGATTCAAATTCTTGCGCAAATAAATTCTGCGAAAAAAAATGCATCAATAAAATATAGAAAATTAATTTGTTCACAGGTTAAATGGAGATGCTAAAATACATATTCTGTTTGGTAAATCACATTTGATTTGTTTTGAAAATTTATCTTTTAAAGAGGGTTCTCAATTTCAAATTATTTACTGGTTTGACAATTAATAATTTTAATCAATTTCATTCTTAAATTAGTTGGTTGATTATTAATTGAGTATCAAATATAATGAAGCTTTTAGTCTGTTTACTTAATTAGTTCGTGAATTGATTAATGAATATTCAAGAGAGATGATGTGCGAGTGACTTAATTTTTATAATTTTAAAAAACTTTTAAATAATTCGTTTCATGAAAAGACTTTTTAAAATATCTTTTTTAATCATTGCTGTATTGATTTCAAACATAAGTTTTAATCAGTGCAAGGCCGACTCAATTATTACCTATCGAATAGTTGGCGGTGTTTCAGAAATTGCTACGATTGAATATTTTAAAAGAGATGTTAACGATTCAATTATTTCGCAAGATTTTATTCAGTTTCAAAATGGAAAAAAAGCTTCAGCTTCTCAAAATACCAACGAATGGAAAAAAGTAAAAGGAAAATGGGTTTTAGAAAAACATTCAGCAACATGGGCAGCAGAGGAATTGCGAATAATTCCGGTTACCAAAAGCTATTCAACGTATGATAAGAAATTGAGATTACTTTCTGAAGTTCATCAAAACTTTAAATTAATTGGAGAGCAATCTAATTACATCAATCAATCAAAAGTAGATTATGTTTATTCTAAAACAGGTCAATTAATCAATCAATTTTATTCTGTTTGGAATCCGGCCAAATCAGTTTGGCAAAACCAATCAAATATAGCACATTCATACAATGAGTTTAATTTTAAAAAAGAAACCATAACTTCTACCTACGATACTTTACAAAATTTTTGGACAAACTCTCGGAAAAATGAATTTGGTTATGATTCTTTACAAAAATTAACGGAAACTATTACTTATCAATACATAAAAGATGTGTGGGTTCCTCATTCAAGAGTTGAATATGGCGTTGATACCACAAGTAATATGAAATATAGTGTCGTGCAAAAATGGAATGGAGAAAAAAGTAAATGGATAAATGAGTTTTACTACGTTATGCAATTAGACGAAACCGGCAAAACTAAAATTGAAGTTCATTTATCTTGGGCAAAAACCGATTGGAAAATTGACTTGACCGTTTATTATATATACAACGAGCAAGGGATTATGAAACAAATACTCAATGATAAAAAACAAGTGATTGTTGAGTGGTTTTGTGATTAGTTTTTTCTTTCGATTTACTGTCGTTGCTTAGCCAAGGGTTAAACGTTTCTACTCGCCGTTTCCTTGCCTGTCTGACTGTTGTCAAACAGGCAAGGACACCCTGCCTGACTGCGTCACGCAGGCAGGGCTGTCGCTGCTCAGGCATTGGCTAAAGGCTTCCGTTTTTCAACCTTTCAACCTTGGACGGGGTGCATTTCTACAGGCTCAATAACCGTCCGTCTACTACAATAAAACCTGTCTGCTTGGTGCAGCCAGGCAGCCTTTCAACCATTCAACTCTCAACTATTCAACTCTCAACTATTCAACTCTCAACTAAAAATCATTAAACTTTCTAACTACTTTTGCACTCAATGAGTGAAGAAGCAAAATTTGACCGTGCGTTGCTAAAGAGACTTTTTAAGTTGATTAGGCCTTATCGTGGCATGTTTATTTTTGCGCTTTTTACAATGATTCTTTTGTCATTGCTAGGTCCAATTCGTCCGGCAATGATTATGGAAATGATTGATCGATTTGTGATTGTAAAGGAAGGCGAACAAACCTGGTACGGAAATTTTATTCAGTCAATTGTTTCTGTTTTTGAACCTAGCAATTTAGCATCAAGTCAAATATTAGCCTGGACTATTTTGATAATTATTTTATTAATTGTTGAGTCCTTTATTTTATTTATTTCCACTTACCTCGCCAATCTTTTAGGTCAAGCTATCATTAGAGATATTCGAGTGGATTTGTACAAACATTTTAATTCGTTCAAACTAAGTTATTTTGACCGAACGCCCAATGGAACAATTGTTACACGTATGGTTTCGGACATTGAAGCTATTGCGGAAGTTTTTTCTATTGGGCTAATTACCATGGTAGGTGATATATTAAAGTTGGCTTTCATTGTTGTGTTGATGTTTTGTGTGAGTTGGAAATTGGCTTTGATTGTTTTGATTCCTATTCCATTGTTGATAATTGCTACGCGACTTTTTGCAAGAGCTATGAAAAATTCTTTTCAAAAAGAAAGAGTACAGGTAAATAAATTAAACACGTTTGTTCAAGAACATATTTCAGGAATGAGCATTGTTCAGCTTTTTAATCGTCAAGATAGAGAGTTTACAAAATTTCAATCCATTAACAAAGATCACCGACAGGCACATGTAGATGCGGTTTGGGCTTTCTCAATATTTTTTCCGGTGATAGAATTGTTGAGTTCACTTTCTATTGCAGGATTAATTTTATGGGGAATGATGCAACTAAATTATACGAGCGGAAATGTAAAAGACGCTGCCGGAATAATGTTTGGTTTTATTATGTGGGTGACAATGTTGTACCGACCAATTCGGCAACTCGCTGACCGTTTTAATATTTTACAAAGAGGAATGGTGCGAGCAGAACGTGTTTTTGAAATCATGGATCAAAAAGAACATATAGATCAAGTTGGACACATTACAACTATTAACACCAATCAAACTATTTATTTTAATGATGTTTGGTTTGCTTATATTGATGAAGAGTGGGTTTTGAAAGGAATTAATTTTAAAGTAGAACCAGGTAAATCAGTAGCGCTTGTTGGTACAACGGGAGCGGGAAAATCAACCATCATTAATTTATTGACGCGTTTTTATGAATTTCAAAAAGGAGATATTTTAATTGGCGATAAATCAATCCGTGAATTAGAATTAAATGCGTTGCGAAGAAGTATTGGTATTGTTCAGCAAGATGTTTTTCTATTTTCAGATACAATTATGAATAACATTACGCTCGGCGATGATTCAATTACAGAAGCAGAAGTAATTGCTGCGGCTAAAAAAGTACATGCACACGATTTTATTATGAATCTTCCAGGAGGTTACCAATACAGCGTTGGCGAAAGGGGAGGAGCATTGGCAGTTGGTCAAAAACAATTAATTTCTTTTATTCGCGCCTTTGTTTACAACCCCAAAATTTTAATTTTGGATGAGGCTACAGCAAGCGTAGATACTGAATCAGAACAACTCATCCAAAAAGCGACAAAAGAATTACAAAAAGGAAGAACATCCATTGTGATAGCGCATCGACTTTCTACAATCGTTAACTCCGATGAAATTTTAGTGATTGATAATGGTAAAATTTTAGAGCGTGGCAATCATCAAGAATTGCTTGCTAAAGAGGGTCAGTATAAGCGTTTGTATGAATTAAATTTTTCTTAAGGTGTTAATTGATTTAGAAATTATAC
>Ga0105048_10013093_pt1 | contig 12969 bp, 15 predicted proteins | sample MAT05_FD_78382 | JGI IMG/M metagenome (GOLD analysis project Ga0105048, IMG submission 78382) | Freshwater microbial communities from Lake Fryxell liftoff mats and glacier meltwater in Antarctica - MAT-05 | ecosystem: Environmental > Aquatic > Freshwater > Ice > Liftoff microbial mat | place...
CGCCGGTCCCTGTCGCCCTGCATCTGCGCCGCGCGCGCGGCCGCCAGGTAGTTCAGCAGCGGTGTTTCCGACAACCGTGCACCCCTCGTCAGGAGCCGCTCGCCCCGCGCCAGCCGGCCCTCGGCCAGAGCGATGTATCCCTGGGTGGCCTGACGTCCCGCGTAATTGCTGCGGGCCGTCGCCCAGGCTTCACCCAGCCGGCGCGGGGCTCGCCACACCTGGACCAGCAAGCGGATTGCCAGGTATCCCAGCACGAGCCCCAGCGCGAGGATCGGGACCGAGGTCTCGAGGATGTAGCCCCGGAAATTTATCAGGACATAGCCGTTGTCTGGCAGCACGAGGTGCGTCGCAAGGGTGCCGACGATCAGCGCCAGGACAATCACCAGTCCAACCTTCATCGCACGCCCCGCTTAACCACGGCCGCGGGCGGGGCGGGAGTGCTGAGACGGAGCAGAGCGTCCAGTGAGCCGGAGATATCCGGCAGTTCCTCCGGAAGGCGCGCTGCGGAAAGGTCGGTCAACGATTCGAGAGCGGCCTGTACCTCGGCAGAGGTCAGGTCGAAGTGTTCCCGCAACCGGTTGCTTGCTGCCTCGACGGAGCGGCGGTACATGCCCGCGTCGCCCCGCATGATCGCGAGTTGGGCGAGTTGCAGTTCCAGGTCAAGACTGCGAATCAGGACGGTCTCTTCGGCCTCCGAGAGCAAGGGTGCAACCGGATCATCAACGCGGCGCACACTAACGAGGCTTGCGAGGGCCGCACGAGTGGCGGCCAGGGCGCGGTCTAATCCAGTAAGCGGCGCTGCGGGCTTTTCGGGCTGGGCGCGGAACGCCTCGGACGCCGAGATCTTCAGGGGCAGCGTGTCCAGGCTGTCCGACAAACTGCCGAGGCTCAGCACGATGCCTTCGGTGTCGGGGCGGGGCACGGCCCTGAGACCATTGAGTTCTTCGGCAAGCAGCCGGCGCACCGGCGTCAGGCGCGGGTCGTTCAGCTCGCCAAGGGCATCGTCGGCCAGACCCAGCGCCGTCTGCGCGACGGCGACATCGCCGGCCAGACCGAGCTGGGCATTGGCAATGCGCATGTAGTGTTCGGACTCAGCCAGGAGCCAGGCAGCGCGCACCTTGTCGCCGGCCCCGACGAACCGGTCGATGTTCTCCTCAAGCTGGCCGACGCGGGCGGGAAGTTCACCGAGGGACTCGGTCTCCCGGGTCACGCGCTCCCGCAGCCGGTCCATATCATCGTCCAGCAGGCGCCGGCCGTTGGAGACCTCATCGAGCCGGGCCCGGAGTGCGGCGAGCTCAGAGCTGGTGGCGCCGGCATTCTCCCGCAGCTCCGAGACCCGCTGGCCGATCCCGGAGCGCTGCTCCACCCACACGTAGCCGGCGACGGCGACAGAAACGCCAAGGGCGACCAGCGCGGCGGTGGTGGGCAGGCGGGAGCTCGTCATGCCGCTATTTTGCCAGCGAAACGACCGTGTAGGAGCGCCTTTAGGCGCGTTATCTCTTTCCGTGGCGCGCTTAAAGGCGCTCCTACACGCCGCTAGCCCCCGGCGCGCAAGCGTCGCTTCACATCGCCGACATGTCGCCGGCTGACCTGCAGCGGGGGGAAATCGGCTTTGAGCCGGACCAGCCAGGCACCGCTGTCGTCCCGGTCCAGCCTGTCGAGCCAGGCCACCGCGACCAGCGCATTCCGGTGAATCCGGAGAAAACGCTCCCCGAACTCATCTTCCAGATCCTTGAGGGGCTCGTCGAGCAGGGCCTCGCCCCCGGCGTAGTACGCCGTGACGTACTTCTGATCGGCCTGAAAACAGAGGACGTCGTCCACGGGGATCATCTGCAGGCCACGGGGGCGCTGCACGCAAAGGTGGGTGCGGGAGGCGGCACCAGGAATCCGGAGCAGCTGGGCGCGGCCCACCCGGGCGGCATGCTCCAGCGTCTGCTGGAGGCGCTCCCGGCGGACCGGCTTCAGCAGGTACCCCACCGCCTGGGCTTCAAAGGCCTGGATGGCGTACTCGTCATAGGCAGTGGTGAACACGACGGCGGGCCGGCTTTCCCAGCCGGCCAGCTGGCTCGCGACCTGCAGGCCGTCGACGCCCGGCATGCGGATGTCGAGCAGGACCACATCGGGCCGCAGCGTGTTGCAGAGCTCGAGAGCTTCCTCCCCGTGGCTGGCTTCGCCGACCACACGAAAGCCCTCCAGGTCGCCCACCAGCTGGCGCAGGCGGCTGCGGGCCGGGGGTTCGTCGTCGACGATCACGACGCTGGCAGGCTCGACACTCATGCGTAGCTGCGGACCCCGCTGGCCGGAAAGGTGACAGTGACGGTGTAGCGGTCGGACCCTGCCACTACTACCAGTGTTCCATCCTGGCCGAAGGCAAGCTCCAGACGCTCGCGAATGTTGTCCAGCGCCAGCCCGTGGCCCGGACGGGACGCCAGACCCGCCGGCGGCAAAGGGTTCGTGACGGCAATGCGGATCAGCTTGCCATCGGCTGCGCCGGAAACCGAGATCACTCCGGGTTGGGGCGACGGTTCGATGCCATGGTAGATAGCGTTCTCCAGCAGGGGCTGAATCGTGAGTCCGGGAATCTCCGCCGTGGCCGGCAAGGTGCCCAGTTGCCAGTCCACCCGCAGACGCGGCCCCAGCCGGTGCTGTTCCATGCGCTCATAGACCCGGGCGATTTCCAGCTCCTCCTGTAACGGGATGAGCTGACGCCCGTCCCGCAACGAGGCGCGGAACAGATCGGCCAGATCCTCCACGGCCTGTTCCGCCGCCACCGGATTCGAGCGGGTGAGGGATGCAATGGTATTCATGCTGTTGAAGAGAAAGTGGGGGCGGATCCGGGCCTGCAGCGCATTCAGCCGGGACTCGGCCTCGCGGCGCACATTCCGTTGCCACTGCTGGGACACATAGAAATAGCGCAGCAGCGGTGCCATCACGAGCGTGGCGATGGCGAGATTCCGGGTCAGAAAGGACCAGTGGTCGGTCGGGAACCAGCCGCCCCCGGTGTCCGGCCCGGCGCCGAGGAAACGGCCGAGCCAGAAGGCCGTCTCGGAGACTGCCGCGACGCAGGCCATCACCACCCCGTAAGTCACCACGCTGCCTTCCGGCACCGCGAAGCGGGTGAGCCACTGGCGCAGCCCGCACAGGATGGCCGCCGCGATCAGGCCGATCCAGAGCAGCAGCAGCGCTGCCTGGGACAGGTGGGAATAGAACGCAAACCAGCCCGGCTGGCCGGCAAGTGTCAGAAGCAGGGCCAGCAGCTGGGAAGCGAGGACGACGCCAAAGACGGCCAGGGGCGAGCAGAGATCCGGAAGCGTGAAATGGTCAGGTTTGCCCGTCTGGCCGCCGCTACTTTTTGCTGCAGGCCTGGTCGACTGCGCGGCTGGCGTTGGCACGCTCGACATCGAGTTCCTCGTCAGTCAGGTAAATGCGCTCACCGTCCGGGCCGGGCTTGTAGAGCCGCTGTGCACTGCCGTACTTTGCCATACGATCGTTGGCCGCCGCGCAGATGGCCTCCCGCTCGGCAAGGACCTTGAGCCGGTCTGCCTTGGCAGCCGCCGCCTCGGTTTGCGTCAGGTCTTCCCGGACCGTCGCCGCGGCGTCCAGCTCCGACTCGGCCTGGACCCGGGCCTGCACCGCTGCCTTGTCCGTCTTGCGGAAGCGGATCGCCAGCTCCTCAGCGCTGCTGTCCAACGGGGGCTGATCGCTGAAGTGCGGGACGCCCTGGGCATCCACCCACTTGTACACCGATGCCTCCTGCGCCACTGACGTGGACGCGGCGAAGCCAGCAATGCAGAGCACCAAAAAACCGGCCGGGGCAGACAGGCGCTTCATGACGGCAACCTCACCTCAGAGTGGGGCGATTATGCCACCCGGGCCCTCGGGGAGACTGGATAGGGTTCACGGTCGGCGGATGGCGGGGACTGGGTCCTGGAACCCTGCAATGGGGCGGGATCGGGGGCCTTGAAGGTGGGTGGCTCCGGCGGGGCCGGGCATAACGCCCGGGCGGTCCCCGCCGGAGTCACCCGTGGGGTCACTCAGGTGTAGGCGCTCTCCCCGTGGGACACGGTATCCAGGCCTTCGCGTTCCTGGTCCTCGCTGACCCGCAGGCCGATGGTCGCCTTGACCAGGGCGAAGCCGATCACGGAGACCACCCCCGACCAGACGACCGTGGTGCCCACCGCCCACAGCTGCGCGATGAACTGGGCGGACATGGAGTAGGGCGCCACCTCATTGGCCACGTAGTCGTAAACGCCGGTGCCACCGAGTGAGGGGTCGCAGAACACGGCGGTGAGCAGCGCTCCGGTGATGCCGCCGACGCCATGGACACCGAAAACGTCCAGCGAGTCGTCGTAGCCCAGCATTGCCTTGAGCTTCGTCACCGCCCAGAGACAGACCAGGCCGGCGATGAGGCCGATGATGATGGCGCCCATGGGGCCGACCCACCCGCAGGCTGGCGTGATGGCCACGAGACCGGCGATCGCGCCGGAGGCTGCTCCCAGCATAGTCGGCGTGCCCCGGAAGGCCCACTCGGCAAAAGACCAGGCGAGTGCTGCAGCGGCGGTGGCGAGGATGGTGTTCGCAAACACCTGGGCAGCGAGGCCGTTGGCTTCGAGGTTGGAGCCCACATTGAAGCCGAACCAGCCCACCCACAGCAGGGACGTACCGATCATGACCATCGGCAGGTTGTGAGGCTGGAAGGACGACCGGCCAAAGCCGACGCGCTTGCCCAGGAAATAGGCTCCCACCAGCCCGGCGATGCCGGCATTGATGTGCACCACCGAGCCACCGGCGAAGTCCAGCGCGCCCTTCTGGAACAGGAAGCCCGCTGTCGCCTGGGCGGCTGCCCCGGCCGCCGCGTCGGTGTAGGCATCCGGCCCCGCCCAGAACCACACCATGTGGGCAATGGGCAGGTAGGAGAAGGTGAACCAGATCACCACGAACACCAGCACCGCCGAGAACTTGATGCGCTCCGCGAAGGCGCCAACGATCAGGCAGGGCGTAATGCACGCGAAGGTGAGCTGGAAGACGAAGTAGGCCATTTCGGGCACATAGACGCCCTTCGAGAAGGTGGCGGCGACCGACTCGACGGTCAGGCCACTCATGAAGAGGCGGTCGAAGCCCCCGAAGAACGCCGAGCCGCTGGTGAAGGCGATGCTGTAGCCGTAGACGGCCCAGAGAAGCGCTATCAGGCAGAAGGTCATGAAGACCTGCATCAGGACCGACAGCACGTTCTTCGACCGGACCATGCCGCCGTAAAACAGTGCCAGCCCCGGAATGGTCATCAGGATGACCAGCATCGTTGAGGTGAGGAGCCAGGCGGTGTCACCCTTGTCCGGCACCGGCGTATCGGCGCCGAAGACCAGGCCCGGCGTCAGCAGGCTGGCGAAAAGGAGGGCTGGTGACGCCAGGCGCACCGCCTGGCGCGACCGGGTCAGAAGGTTCTTGAGTTGCGTCACGGTGTTATCTCCTGGGCGAAGCTTTTTCTGGCGGGAAGTGGGGCGCAGGCGCGGGCTAGACGGCTTCGCCGCCGGTTTCCCCGGTCCGGATCCGGACCACCTCGTCCAGCTGGGTGACGAAGATCTTGCCGTCGCCGATCTTGCCGGTCCGGGCCGTGTTGACGATCGCTTCGACGACCTGCTCGACGATATCGTCGGTCACGGCCAGTTCCAGCTTGGTCTTGGGCAGAAAGTCCACGACGTACTCTGCGCCCCGATAGAGTTCGGTGTGGCCGCGCTGGCGGCCATAGCCCTTGACCTCGGTGACGGTGATGCCCTGCACGCCCATTTCAGTGACGGCCTGGCGCACATCGTCGAGCTTGAAGGGCTTGATGATGGCGGTGATGAGTTTCATGGTCCGAACTCCTGCGGGCCAAGGCTGAAGTTCGTCAAGGCGTGTTTCGCCATGAAAGCGCTCCTAAACTTGCTTGTTTGCTCTGGACGGGACTGGCACGATCATCGCGCCGACCACATCCGCATTAAGCATGATGCGTGCCAAGTTCAGCTAAGCCGGCCCCGCCCCGCGGGGGCGCCGGCCTCAGGGTGCCGCCCCGGGTTTTTGCACCAATACAGGGCGCCGGCGAGAGCGGGTTGAGTCGTTAGAGAGCGTAGCTAAGCAGCAGGAGCAGAAAACCATGGATGCGAAGTTTGTTGAAGACCTGGCCCGCAAGCTGGCGGCCAATGTGCCCGGGAGCGTCCGGGCGCTGCAGGCTGACCTGGAACGGAATTTCGAGGCCCTGCTCAGCAGCACCTTCGAGAAACTGCAGCTGGTGAGCCGGGAGGAGTTTGACGTGCAGCGCCGGGTGCTGGAACGCACCCGGGAAAAGCTCACCCGGGTCGAGGCGGACCTGAAAACCCTCGAAGAAAAGCTGGCTTGCGCCTCGCCACCACCCTGACCCGCGCCCAGCTGGGGCTGAAGGCTCCGGAGGTCGCGGTCGAAGCCCACGTGGCCGGGGGCCTGCCCCAGTTCACCATCATTGGCCTGATCGAGACGGCAGTCCGGGAAAGCCGCGACCGGGTCCGGGCTGCCATTCAATCGTCGGGCTTGACGTTTCCTGACGGCCGCATCACCGTTAACCTCGCGCCCGGGGACCTGCCCAAGTCGGGCAGCGGCTTCGACCTCGCCATTGCCATCGCAATTCTCGTGGCCTCCGGGCAGGTGAGCCACCGGCGCGTGGCTGGCGTCGAGTTCCTGGGGGAGCTGGCGTTTTCCGGGGTCCTGCGTCGTGTCCCGGGCCTGATCCCCGCACTCCTCAAGGCGCGGCAGGCGGAACGTTTGGCGATCGTCCCGGCGGCGGGCGTCGTCGAGGCCGCCCTGCTCGGCGGCGACCGGATCCGGCTGGCCAGCGCATTGCGGGAGGTGGTGAGTTATCTGAACGGCACGGGGGAACTTCCCGCGCCGCCCCCGGCGGAGCTGCCGCCGCCTGGTGCCCAGGTGGAACTCGAGGACTTGGCGGACGTGAAGGGCCAGGCGGCGGCCCGCCGTGCCCTCGAAGTGGCGGCCGCTGGCGGCCATCACCTGCTCTTGGTCGGACCGCCGGGCACCGGCAAGACCATGCTCGCCCGCCGCCTCCCGGGTCTGCTGCCTGACCTCAGTGACGGTGAGGCGCTGGAGTCGGCTGCGATCCAATCCCTGGTCGGGGGTATCCTGGAGTTTCGGCGCCGGCCGTTCCGCGCCCCGCACCACACGGCGTCGGCGGCGGCCCTGGTCGGTGGCGGGGGCAATCCACGCCCCGGGGAGATCTCCCTGGCCCATCGCGGAGTGCTGTTCCTGGATGAGCTGCCCGAGTTCTCCCGGCCCGTGCTGGAAGCATTGCGGGAGCCTCTCGGCACCGGCCAGATCACGATTGCCCGGGCGCTCCGCACCGTCGAGTACCCCGCCGAGTTCCAGCTGGTGGCGGCAATGAACCCCTGTCCCTGCGGCTACGCCGGCGACCGGGAGCTGGAGTGCCGGTGCACGCCGGACCAGGTGCGGCGGTATCAGATGAAAGTGTCGGGGCCCTTGCTCGATCGCGTGGATCTGATCGTCAGCGTCAATCGGAGCGCGTTGCGCGCCGGAGAGACGGAAGGCTCGGCAACCGTCCGGGCTCGCGTGGCCAGCGCGGTCGCCCGCCAGAGCCGGCGCAGCGGCTGTCAGAACGGGCGTCTCTCGGCGCAGGGCTTGCGCACCCATTGCGGCTTCGACCCGTCAGGGGAGGCCTTGCTCGAAGCGGCCGGCCGCCGTTTCGCGCTGTCCGCCCGGGCCCAGGATGGGGTGCGGCGTGTCGCGCGCACGCTGGCTGATCTGGCTGGCACGGACGCAATCGGAACGAGTGAGGTGGCAGAGGCGATCAGTCTGCGGGCCGAGCGGGTTCTGGGGACGGGCTCCACGGTTCGCTAGACGGGACGCACGTGCTGCGGGCCAGCCGCCCGCCGGATGCAGGGCGCCCAGTTCACCTGAGGGCCGAAGCCGAGAGCGGCGAGAGTGCCAAAGGTCGATCCGCTGAGGCTAACGGTGGGTGACACCGTGCCGACCCAGAAGCTGACGTCCCGATCCCCGACGCCAAGGCCCGTGGAGAAACGGCCGAGTGCGGCCGTTTCAAACCAGTACTGGGGGGCATTCCCGGTGTTGGACCAGGCAGTCGCGCCCACGCTTTCCAGGCCCTGGGAGAAGGTGACTCAAAATCCGTTGACTGAAGACTTGTCCGAGCGGTGGTCAGACCGGGATCGAACCGGCTGATCAACTGGTTACGACTTGTACTGATGCGGTCGATGAGACTGGCAACCTGCGGCCAGGAGCCACATAGGAGCCAGCAGGGACAAACAAAGCCGGTGTGGCGGAATTGGTAGACGCACGGGACTCAAAATCCCGCGACCGCGAGGTTGTGTCAGTTCGAGTCTGACCACCGGCACCAGACAATAGACAGAGAATAGGCGTTTCAAACACTCCAACCGCTGAGTCTGCCAGCCCCGGATCCCGGCCGCCACGGCCGTCGGGCCGGCCTGCTTCCCGCCGCGCCGGCCCACGAGCCGGCAAATCACCCCGATGCCGCCGGATTTGTGCACCGCAGACCGCCAGCCGCGCAGGCGGCGACCCCGGCGTCGTGAACCCGACCCGGCCGGCAGCTGCCGCGCCGCCAGGTGCCCGAGGATCTGCCCGATCACCGCCGGGTCCTCGATACTAGCGATCACCTTGACCTTCCCCCCGCCCCGCCCCGCCAGCGGCTGTGGGGCGCGAAGACCCCGTGATAGCGGGTCAGGTCAGCGACAGCCGGCCCGTGGCGATGGCCGGCCTGGCGATTCAGCGGCACAGCCGCTCCACTTTCTTTCTCTCATCGGCACCGGCCGCTACGCCCGCGTGCAGGGAGAAGCCGTCGGCGCTGGCGAGAAAGGGCTTGGCCGGTTGGGGCAGCGGCGTGCCCGGCAGGCTCCGCAGCGTGAAAGCCTTCTGCCCCGCCCGGGGCCCCAGCGCGATGCGGTAGGTGATCGAGTGGCCGAGCAGGCTGTCGAGGACGGTCTCTTCCCGGTCGAGGTTCAGGTGGCTGCGCTCGGCGTCCCGCGTCAGCCAGCCCCGCCGTTGCAGGTGCCGGCCGACACGGCGGGTGATGGTCGCGAGGAGCGCGTCCAGCTCGGCCCTGGTCGGCGGCGGCACCCGCCGAAACTCCAGCCGATCATTGCCCCGGATGTAGGCCCCGTCCAGCACCAGCAGGGCAGACACTGAGGGGCTGTCGAAGCGGAGCAAACCGCGACGCCGGACAGCACACGAGTCTGCGTGGAGACTGACGAAAGCCAGACTCAGCCGCTGTGTTCCGCGAGCATGCCAAGCGCCTCGCGTGGTGTGAGGATGCGGATGCCTTGGAAGCTGCCTAGGGTCAGCAGATCGGCATCGCCGGAGACGATGAGGTCGGCCCTGGCAGTGAGTGCGGCAGCGAGCACCTGATCATCATCGGGATCACGGGCCACACGCGGCGACTCGGCGGGCTCGACGAGTTCGACAACCTCCAGGTAATCGGCGAGCACGGCGCGCGGCGTGTTGCCAATCGCTGCCAGTTGTCGCGTGGCGGCCGGCCGGGTAAGTACGTCGGTGGGTTCGGCGAGGAGGACCGGACTGCTATAGAGCTGTGCGGCTGGGGGCGCGCGCAGGGCCGTGAGGAGCTGATACGGGAGACCGCGCCACAGCAGCGCGGAGATCACGACATTGGTATCAAGGACGATCCGCACCGGTGCCGCCGCTGCGTGTCCGACGTTCGGCGCGGGCAGCCTTGATCTCGGCCTGCATCTGCTCTTCGGTCAGCGGCGCGACGCCGGCGGCTTCGAGCGCGGGGGCAATGGCGAGCAGCCGGTCGAACGCCGCCTGCTTCCGGGCTTTGGCAGCCAGGAAATCCACGAAATCCTCGACCTCGGCACGCCGCTCGGGGGGCAGTGCCTTCAGCTTCTCAAGCAGCAGTTGTTCGGCCTGGGCGTTCATGGGCTGCTCCTGGATGTTGGCTGGCGCGCAGCTAGCGGTCCTCGCCGGCGACAAATCTTAGCACTGGTCCTGACGCAGTTTGGTGGACGGTTCGGCACTTTGCCGGGCCGGTTGCCGGGCCGGGGGCTGACTGGCCCCCACCAGACTCCGCCCGCTCCGACACTAACGCCGCCGCATCCCGTATCGGATCATCTTCCGCGTGCACATACCGCATGAACATCGTCACCGTCTTGTGCGCCGTCAGCGCCATCCCGGCCTTCACCGACACCCCCGAGTTGGCAATATCCGTCGCCGCCCGGTGCCGGATCCCGTGGTTTCCCAGCGGCTTGCCCTCATCGCAAGGCGCCGGGCGGACTTCAGGAGCCGGTGCGCCTCCTGGCTCATCGGCTTTGACACGCCACCGGTCTTGCTGTCCGGCCAGGCGACGCGGCGCTTGGCCAAATCGATCCAGTCCCATTGCAGGTTGATGATTTCGGACATCCGGGCGGCGAACTCAAACTGCAGGCGGACCGCCAGCATGATCGTGGGATGCTCCAGCTCCTCCCGCTCCGCCCGGGCTAGGTAGTGGAACAACTTGACCAGATCGTCGTCGGTGATCAGCCGCATGTGCCCGTTCTCCGGATACTTGGGAATGTGCCGGCACGGATTCGAGCCGTCAGAGCGCAGGCCTCAGACCTCCGCCATGTTGAACATCTTCCGCAGGCAGGCCAGCACGCGGTTACCGGTGATATGCCGGCGGGCAAGCTGATGCAGGAGCGCCGAGACGTTGGCGCGGACGACCTCCACGATTTTCCGGGTGCCCAGCGCGGGCTTGCGGCGCTGCCCGGCCAGTGTCCGGTACGAGAGCATGAACACGCGGCGGCCTGACGTCGTGACCTTGCACAGGAAACCGGGCACCACCGTGTCCCGGATCTCGATGTCCCGGTCCGCCGCCGCGATGCTTTCCAGATAGACTTTCGTGAGTTTGTGCGTCGGCATTTCCCGGCCTGCTATTAACCCCGTTCGCCAGGAGCCACATAGGTGCCTCCAGAACGATATCCAGGGCGAACTGGATCGAAGCCGGGAGCAGGATAGATTTGCTAACGCGTTGATAAAACGTGCTGGAAAGTATTCCTGCGTACTCCGGCGTACACCAGAATCGCGGCAAGTCGAATCTCGATTGTTGTAGGACGAGCCGCTGGTTAGGGCAGCAGTAACGGCAGGAACCTACCGCAGCGCAAGCCGTTCTGGAACATGTCTCCACCCTGCCGCGTTGCTGGGGCGTCTGAATGACGCTCTTTCTGCGGCGGGCGGACTGTGGGGGCAGGCGTTGGGGGTTCAGGCGTGTGCTTCACGTTACCGGAAGCGACACTGATTCGGCGGAAAAAAATGCTTATTTCACAAGGATTTCACGCGGGGTACACAGACGTCACCCGTCAGCGCGATGCAGTGCGCCGGCCGGGCAATGGCTCCGGATCAGGAACCCGCAATGAACACCACTGCCGCGATGATCTCTTCGTCAGACAAGTCCACCCGGCCGCCCTTGGGGGGCATATAGCCGGCCTTGCCCTGAAAGCCCTCAAGCGCGTGCTTGTTCATCGTTGCGGTGCCCTGGCCGCGACGCGGGGCCCAGGCTGCCGCATCGCCGAACTTCGGGGCGCCGCCCACACCGGCGCCGTGGCAGGCCAAGCACGCCGTGTTGTACACCTGTTCGCCGGAGAGTTTGGCAACGACCAGAGCGGCAGCGTCGGCGGCGACGACCGGGAGGGCGCCACCCGCCGGTTCGTCTCCAGGCAGCGCCACGAAGCCGGCGGGCTTGATGCGCTCGTCGATGGCCAGGGCGTAAGCCGGGTCTTCTTTCACCCAGGCCAGCTGGGTGTCCGCGGCAATCGCGCGGGCAATGAAGATCAGGACCACGGTGACCAAGATCAGGGCGCCGATGACGACCATGAAGAGGTTGAAGAAATTCTGATCCTGGCTGGATTCGTCAGTGGTGCTCAAGGTGTGCTCGATCCGTAGTTTAGGGGAGACTTAAGCCCGCCAGTATAAGTGACAAGCCGGCGGGGGAAAACCGGCCGGTTCAGCCCGCTGGGTCAGCCCGCTGGGTCAGGTAGGGCGCTGCTCCGCGCTCAGCCGCCGGGGAGACGCGAAGTCCCAGCTGCCGGCCAGCTGGCGCAGACCGGCCAGGTCGTCAACCCGGATGCGGTGGGTATCCAGGCGGCGGATCAGGCCCCGCTCCTCCAGATCCCGGAAACTGCGGCTAACGGTCTCTTTCTTTAGCCCCAGGAAATCGGCGATGTCCTCCCGGCTCATGGGCACCTGAATCTCTTGGAGCCGTGACCCGGTGTCATCGGCCAGGCTGTCGGTAAGGCGGCGCCAGTGCCGCAGGTAGAGCAGAAACACGGCGAGCCGCTCGATGGCTGTGCGCTGGCCGAGGCTGAAAACGACATCGAGCATGTCCTCGACGACGCGAAACATCATGTTCAGGAAGGCGCGCTGGGCCTGTGGGTCCTGGGCCAGGCGCAGGTCGAGCTGCCGGCGGGGGCAGCACGCCACCCGGGCAGGGGTAACGGCCTCGACGCTGAAAAAATAGGTATCAGTCGCCGTGAGGCCGACGAAGTTGTCCCGGAACAGGAAGGCGAGGACCTGACGCCGCCCGTCAGTGCCTGTGCGGGTTACGCGCAACACGCCGGACAGGATGTTGAACACTTGGGTGGCAGGTTCCCCGGCGCTGATAATGACTTCCCCCGGCTCCAGGTCGCGGGTTGGTGCCGCGGCAAAGATCTCGAGGAACAGGTCCTGGGGCAGGTCGAGGGGGCGCATCGGGGGAGAGGATGGCGGTCAGCCCCGGGGCTGGCAAGCCGGGGAGAGCTATCGGGCACGGTTGGCGAGCGCGGCTGGTTGGACGTCCCGCGCCGGTGGGCGGTATCATCCCGGCCCGCCACGTTGCTTGATCTCCGGGCGCCCGTAGCTCAGCTGGATAGAGTACTGCCCTCCGAAGGCAGGGGTCAGAGGTTCGAATCCTCTCGGGCGCGCCATCTAATCAAC
>Ga0105048_10013094_pt1 | contig 12969 bp, 15 predicted proteins | sample MAT05_FD_78382 | JGI IMG/M metagenome (GOLD analysis project Ga0105048, IMG submission 78382) | Freshwater microbial communities from Lake Fryxell liftoff mats and glacier meltwater in Antarctica - MAT-05 | ecosystem: Environmental > Aquatic > Freshwater > Ice > Liftoff microbial mat | place...
CGGCGTCGTTCAGCCCGGACGGGCGGCGGGTGCTGACCGCCTCGGAGGACAGGACCGCCCGGTTGTGGGACGCCGACACCGGGATGGAACTCACAGCCTTCAAGGGGCACACCGAAGATGTATCGTCGGCGTCGTTCAGCCCGGACGGGCGGCGGGTGCTGACCGCCTCGTACGACAAGACCGCCCGGGTGTGGGACGCCGCCACCGGGATGGAACTCCTTTCCCTTTCCGGGTCGATCTTCGCCACCTTCAGCCCTGACGGTCTCCGGTTTGTGACAGGAGATCCTGCTAACGATAGATCGGTCCTGTTCCACGACTCGGCCCCGGTCAACCGGGCATTCATCCGTTTGCCCGTCGCCCCGCCACCGCGGGAGATCAAGCGGTAGCCCCCGGGGATCAGAACGTCTGGACGACCTCGACGAAGCCGTCGAGGAGGATCGGCACCTTCGCGTCCTCGTTGTCGCACAATCGCCGGCACCCGCCCCGGGGATTTGGGCGGCGCTTCCACGAGGGCGATCGCGTTGTCGTTCCGCCGCGGCCGCCACCGGTGCCGATCGGTTGAACTCACGCCCACGTCACCGGGTCACAGTCGCGGATCGACCGGATCGCTCTCCAGGGCGAGGACGCCGAACACGCACTCGTGGACCCGCCGCAGCGGTTCGCGGCGGACAAACCGCTCCAGCCCCTCGACCCCGAGGGCGAACTCGCCCAGGGCCAGCGACCGCTTCCGCCCCAGCCCCGGTCGCGGAGGCGGATCAGGTTCTCGGAGGCGAGGTAGTCGGGGCCGTAGATGATCCGCAGGTACTCCGGGTTCGGCCCCGCCCGGATCGCCTCGCCCGTTTTGCAGCACTTCAAGGTATTTGTGCCAGCCCGCCATTGCGAGGCGGCTCGGGCCGAACCGCCGCGGCGTGGCGGACCGATTCCGAAAACGTCGTAATTTGACAGCCCCGGCGGCATCACCGACTCGCCGGCGCGGGGACGGCCGAGTCGTGGTACAATCCACCCACCTACGAGGTTTCGACCATGGCCCCGAGCTATCGCGTCCGGTACAGTTTGAAGCCGTCGGGGCAACACCACTCCGGGATAGATGTCCAAACGGTTGACGTGCAGACCGACCTGGACCGCCTCCTCGGGTGCCTGCCGCCGGGGGCCTACGTCATGTACATCGAAGACCTGGTCGCCGGCCAGAACGTCCACTGGACGCGCTGGCCCAAGTCCTACCGGCCGGGGTTCGGCGGTTGAGTGCCGGGGCATCGCGCGACTTGACGAGTAATCGAATAATGGCCTGTTCCGCCCACGCCTCGCGCACGCCTGGCACGAGAAAGTGAGTTCGCGCGGTTCTTTCGCGTTTGACACGCCGCAGGCAGCAGATCGCCGGAGCAAGTATCGTCGGCCGGTTGACCGGGGCGGAAGCATCGGGCATGGTTCCGTGTCCAAGCCCGCGCACGTTCCAGTACAAGGAGGTCTGACGTGAAAGTGCGTGCTTTGTTCCCCTTCGCCGCCGCCGCCGGCATCTGCGCGTCTTCGTCCGTCGTCGCCCGGGAGCCGGCCCCGCTCCCGCTTTCCGCCGTCGCCAACCCCAACCAGCAACTCGCCGACGCCGTCGCCGCCCACATCGGCGGGACCGCCCTGGCCGTGGGCGCTGATGTCCGCATCGTCGCGCAAGACGGCACGGTCCACCTGACCGGCACGGTCCGCGATGTCGCCCAGAAGGACCGCATCGCCGCGGCCGTCGTCGCGATCCCGGGCGTGGTGGGCGTCCGCGACGGGGTCGTCGTCGCCACCCCGGGCGTGGTGCAGGTCCAGAACGCCCCGCTCATGGCCCCGGTCGCCCCGCTGCCGATCGGCGGCAACCCGATCGTCGAGCCGGCCCCGGTCGGGCTGCCGGGGCAGATCAGCCCGGACATGCAGGCCCCGCCGCTGCCGCCGAACGCCTGGCCGACCTACGCCCCGCACAACAACGCGAGCCGGATCGCGTACCCGCAGGCGTACCCGTACAACGCCTTCCCGTTCATCGGCCCGTACTACCCGTTCCCGAAGGTGCCGCTCGGCTGGCGGAAAGTCACCCTGGAGTGGGAGGACGGCCACTGGTACCTCGGCCGCAACTCGGCCCCGCAAGACTACTGGCGCGTCAAGTTCCAGTGACCACTACCGAAAGCCCACGGACCGCCGTCCGTGGGCTTTTCACTTTTCCCTCCGCGGACCCGTCCCGCAACCGGGCTTTACGCCGGCCCCGTCCGTCCGCCACAATCCACGCATGTCAACGCACCCCGTTTTCGGCCCCGGCGGGCTGATCGCGTCGAAGCTACCCGGCTTCGAGGCCCGCCCCCAGCAGCTCGAAATGGCCGCGGCCGTGGCCGACGCCATCGACCGCAAGCGGAACCTCCTCGTCGAGGCCGGCACCGGCGTCGGCAAGTCGTTCGCCTACCTCGTCCCGGCGATCGTCGCCGCCGCCAAGAAGGACGTGAAGGTCGTCATCTCGACGCACACCATCAGCCTGCAAGAACAGCTCATTCGCAAGGACATCCCGTTCCTCCAGTCGGTGATGCCGCACGACTTCCGCCCGGTGCTGGTGAAGGGGCGCGGCAACTACGTCAGCCTGCGCCGCCTCCGCGCCGCCCACCAGCGGGCGAACAGCCTGCTGGAGACGGCCGGGGCCGTCGAACAACTCGGGCTGATCGGCCGGTGGTCGCGGCAGACGACCGACGGGAGCAAGTCCGACCTGCCGGTGCAGCCCTACGAGCCGGTGTGGGATCTCGTCCACAGCGACAGCGGCAACTGCCTCGGGCGGAAGTGCCCGTCGCACGCCGAGTGCTTCTACTTCCAGGCCCGCAAGAAGGTGTTCGGGGCGAACGTCCTCGTCGTCAACCACGCCCTCTTCTTCGCCGACCTCGCCCTGCGACGCTCGGGCGGCGGGCTGCTCCCGGACTACCAGGTCGTCATCTTCGACGAGGCGCACACGCTCGAAGACGTGGCCGCCGACCACCTCGGGCTGGCGGTGTCGCAGGGCGGGGTCGAGTACCTGCTGAACCAACTCCTCGCCCCGCGGACGCAGAAGGGGATTCTCGCCACGCTCGGCGACGGCGACGCCGTCGCCCAGCTCGACGCCACCCGGCAGGCGTCGGAAAAATTCTTCGCCGCCGTCCACCAATGGCTCGTCGGCCAGCCGAGGGGGACGGGGCGGGTGCGGCAACCGCACGTCGTCCCGGATTACCTGTCGGAGGAGTTGTTGAAGCTGGCGTCCGTCCTCCACACCGCCGCCCAGCGGTTCAAGGCCGACGAGGAGAAGATCGAACTGACCAGCCGCGGCGACCGGCTCAACGCGATCGCGAAGGCGGTGCAGGAGTGGCTCGGCCAAGAACTCGACGGGCAAGTGTATTGGGCCGAGGTGCGACCCGGGCGGGTGCCGCGGGTGAATCTGGCGAGCGCCCCGATCGATGTCGGCCCGGCGATGAAACAGCAGCTCTACGACCGCGTGCCGACGGTCATCATGGCGAGCGCCACCCTTTCGGCCGGCGGGCCGGACGGGTTCGCCCACTTCCAGCAGCGGCTCGGCCTCGACGCGGCCGAGAGCCGGCAACTCGGCAGCCCGTTCGACTTCCGCGCGCAGGTCGAACTCCACCTGTTCCGGGACATGCCCGACCCGTCGGCCGCGGCCGCTAAGTACGAGGAAGTCGTGCTGGCGAAGATCCCGGAGTACGTCGCCCGGACGCAGGGCCGGGCGTTCGTGCTGTTCACCAGCTACACCTTCCTGAACCGGGCGGCGGAACGGCTCGGGCCGTGGTTCGCCAAGAACGGCTACACGCTCCTGGTACAGGGGAGCGGGCTGCCGGCCCCGCGCCTGCTGGAGCAGTTCCGCGGGGCGACCCGGGCGGTGCTGTTCGGGGTGGACAGCTTCTGGCAGGGGGTGGACGTGCGCGGCGAGGCGCTGAGCAACGTCATCATCACGAAGCTGCCGTTCGCCGTCCCCGACCGCCCGCTGACCGAGGCCCGGCTGGAGAAGATCGCGGCCGACGGCGGCAACCCGTTCATGGACTACCAGGTGCCGCAGGCCGCGATCAAGTTGAAGCAGGGGTTCGGCCGGCTGATCCGCACCGCGACCGACACCGGCATCGTCGTCCTCTTCGACCCGCGGGTGTTGACGAAGCCCTACGGCCGGGCGTTCCTCGCCGCCCTCCCGGACTGCAAGCGGTTCCACGACGGCGTCGAAGTGACGGACGGGCCGCCGAGGGCACGCAAGGCGAAGGCGGTGTGACCGTGGCCGAGCCGACGATCCTGTTCATCTACGGCAGCCTCAAGCGCGGGCACCTCAACCACCACCGCCTCGCCGGTCAGCACTACCTCGGCGACGCGACCACCGAAGCCAGCTACCGCATCGTTCAACTCGGCAAGTACGGCGGCCTGATCCGCGACGCCGCGACCGGCTTGGCCGTGACGGGCGAGTTGTGGGCCGTGGGCGCGACCGCACTCGGCGAACTCGACGACTTCGAGCAAGGCGAAGGGCTGTGGGCGCGGTCGCCGGTCGCGGTGACGGCGCGACAAAAAGTAGAAGCGTACTTCTGGGTCGGTGACGTTCCGGATGGGGTGCGAAGCGGGGCGGAGTGGCCGCTGCCGGGCGAGCAAGTGTAAAGCCCCACGGTTGCGACGGCGGGGCTTTTTCGATCACAGCCCGAGCACGTCGGCCATCGTGTACCGGCCGGCGGTCTTGGTGGCGAGGAACTTGGCCGCGAGCAGCGCCCCGAGGGCGTAGCTGTCGCGGCTGTGCCCCTTGTGGACGAGTTCGAGCGTCTCCCCGAGCGTGGTGAAGATGATCGTGTGCTCGCCCACGTTGTCGCCTCCGCGGACGGCGTGCAGGCCGATCTCGTCCGCCCCCCGCTCCCCGACAATCCCCTCGCGCCCGTGGACGAACCGCCCGCCGCCCAGGGCGTCGCGAATGATCTCGGCGAAGTGGACGGCCGTGCCGCTCGGCGAGTCCTTCTTGTAGCGGTGGTGGCGCTCGACGATCTCGGCGTCGAACCCCTTCCCCTTGAGCGCCTCGGCCGCGAGCCGGACGAGTTTGAACAGCAGGTTCACGACGAGGCTCATATTCGGGGCGAAGAGGATCGCGGTGTCGTGCGCCGCCTCCTCGATCTCGGCCCTCTGGGCGTCGGTGTGCCCGGTGGTGGCGACGACGAGCGGGAGCTTCCAGGCGACGCAGGTGGGCAGGATCGCCATCGTCCCCGCGGGGGCGGAGAAGTCGATGACGCACTCGGGCCGCGGGGCGAGCGGCAGGTCGCCGGTGATCGGCACGCCGATGGTGCCGACCCCCGCGACTTCGCCGGCGTCGCGCCCGGTGAGCGGATTCTTCGCCGAATCGACGGCGGCGATCACAACCAGTTCCGGGTCGTCCTTCGCCAGCGCGACGAGCCGCTGCCCCATCCGCCCGCCCGCCCCGTTGATCGCGATGTGAGTCTTCATGGGTTCATTTCACCAGTCGGTGCGTACCGGGTATCGGCGGATGACCGGATCGGTGGTCAGGAGTACCGCATCCTCGACGAGCGCTTGCGCGACGAGCATCCGGTCGAACGGGTCTTTGTGGATCGGCGGTAGACCCTTTAGTGTACAGGCGTGTTCAACGCGAAGGGGTAGCAGTTGAAGCGGTGTTTGAAAGAGGCTTTCATCGATCAGGTCACGAAGCGGTGCCCGGATAGCAAGTTTTCCGGTTCCGAGTTTGATCGCGATTTCCCAAACGGTTACGAGACTCAAGAAGACAGTGCAATCCGGATCGTTCAGGTAGGCGAGAACGGTGGGCGACACCCGTGCGGGGTCCGAATCCATCCAGATGAAGGCGTGCGTGTCGAGCAGGGCGATCATATGTCGCCCCGGAGGAATTCCTCTTCGGTTACATAGTCGTCGAAATCCGCACGCATCACCATCGCACCCGGGTGTAGACCGAGTTTCCACTCCCGCTTCGCTCGGGGTGGCGGCGCTGCGGTGATCGGGGTCAGCCGCGCCACCGGGCCGGTCGCGTCCTGAACGACGACCTCGGTTCCGGAGCGGGCGAGGCCGAGAACCTCTTGAAGACGGCCGGGCAAGTCGGCGATGTCGATCGTTACGGAGAGCATGGCATCGTATCCTCACGCATACAATTCGATCGCTTTGACGATCTCGTTCAGGTCGTTCGGTACTTGCACGGCGCGGTTGGCGAAGGCGACGCGCTTGACGCCGCGCTTGCCGAGCTTGGCCTCGAACGCCGCCGGGTCGGAACTGTGGTACGCCACCGTCGCGTCCGGGTCTTTCAACTCGTGCCCGGTCAGGATGCAGACGACGCGGTCCGACGGGGCGATCACGCCCTCCTTCACCAGCTTCAACAGGCCGGCCACGCTCGCCGCGCTCGCCGGCTCGCACCCCAGCCCGCCCGACCCGACGCGGGCCTTCGCGTCGAGGATCTCGGTGTCCGTCGCCTCGCGGACCACCCCGCCGCAGCGCTCGAGTGCCCGCAGCGCCTTCGGCAGGTTCACCGGGCGGTTGATCTCGATGGCGCTGGCGAGGGTGTCGGCCCGCAGGTCGCCGGCGTCCATCGCCGTCATGTAGGCGGCGAGCTTCGGCCGGTCGAACTCCCCCGCGTTCCACCGCAGCCCGTGCCGGTCGTAGAGCTGGTGGAAGGTGTTCGCGCCCGCCGCGTTCACGACCGCGAGTTGCGGGGCGCGGTCGATCAACCCCAACTCCTTCAACTCGGAGAACGCCTTGCCGAAACTCGACACGTTCCCGAGGTTGCCGCCGGGCACCACGATCCAGTCCGGCACCTCCCACCGCAGGGCTTCGAGGACGCGGAACATGATCGTCTTCTGGCCTTCGAGGCGGAACGGGTTCACGCTGTTGACGAGGTAGATGCCGAGCTGCCGGCGCACCTCCTGCACCCGCCGGAGGGCGTCGTCGAAGTCGCCGGCGATCTGGACGGTGAGCGCCCCGTAGTCGAGGGCCTGCGACAGCTTCCCGTAGGAAATCCGCCCCGACCCGATGAAGATGACGGCCCGCATCAGGCTGGTGGCGGCGCAGTAGATGGCGAGGCTGGCGCTGGTGTTCCCGGTGCTGGCGCACGCCGCCCGCCGGGCACCCACCATCCGGGCGTGGGTGAACGCCGCCGTCATCCCGTTGTCCTTGAAGCTGCCCGACGGGTTCATCCCCTCGTACTGGAGGTACAGGTTGCCCGGCTTCATCCCGACGTACGCCGCGACCGCGTCGGCCCGCTGGCAGAGGGTCTGGCCCTCGCCGATGGTCATGATCTTGTCGGCCGGGGCGAACGGGAAGAGGTCGCGGAAGCGCCACACGCCCGAGAAGTCGAGCGGGTCGGTCCGGTTCGCCCACTTCGCCTCGAAGTGTTTGAACGAGGTCGGCACCGGCAGGCGGTTCCAGTCGTAGGCCACGTCGAGCAGCCCGCCGCACGCCGGGCACGCGAACGAGGTATCGGACAGGTCCACGGTCGCCCCGCACCGGGGGTCGATGCACCGCTGGAAGACTACGTCTGTCATCGCGCCCGGGTCCGTGAATCCGTGGGAGTCGGCCGGGTTCATTTTACGGACTCGGCCCGCCGCTTCGACCCCGGTTCGCACCCGCGCAACACAGTGCGTCCGCCCGGCGGGGGTGGTATAAGTAGGGGGAACGTCGGCCGCCCCCGCCCGCCAACCCCGGACCGCCATGCCCGCCCACCTGCTCTCACTCACTGACGGCCCGAGTATCCTCGTCGACAAGCCGATCCTGCTGTTCGGCCGGCACGAGGAGTGTGACGTGCAGTTGAACTCGAAGAAGGTGTCGCGGCGGCACTGCTGCCTCGCCCAGGTGAACGAGTACCTCGTGGTCCGCGACCTCGGCAGCACGAACGGGGTGCGCATCAACGGCGAGCGCGTCGCGGAGGGGAAGCTCGTCCCCGGCGACGAACTGCAGATCGGCAACTTCAAGTATCAAGTGTGCGGCGACGTGCTGGGCCGGTCGAAGGACCACCCGGTCCCGGACGCCTTCGGGCCGGTGCCGCCCAGGGAGAGGGAATGATCTCACGCAAAGACGCCAAGCCGCAAAGAGTACATAAAACTTTGCGGCTTGGCGGCTTGGCGTGAGATGTCTTCTCCTATTCGCGGAACAGCACGTCCAGCCCCGCCGCGCCGTCGGGCACGGTGGCCGTCCCCGTCGGCTGATCGGCGTGCTTCCATGTGAAGGTCGGCGACACCTCGGCGTGGATGTACGACTTCCGCGGCAGCGTCACCGCCCGCCCGGCGATTACCAGAGCGATGTCGGCGTCGGTGTGGTTGAAGAACCCCACCTTACGCGTGGCCGCGAGGGCACGACCCGGGGCGGTGAACACTTGCACCTTCGCCGCGACCGCCAGCGGGCTGGACCGCGACGTACTCGGCACCACCCCGGACGGCCCGCTCAGGCTCTCCGGCGGCAGCACGAGCGGCGGCAGCGGGTCGTTCGCGTCGGCCGGCTTTTTCATTTCCGGCACGGGCGGCAGCAGCGTGGGCGACACGGGCGGGATGGTCGGCACCGCTTCGACCGGCGCGGGGGCCGGCGTCGGCGTGGCGACCGTTGGCCCCGGCAGCGGGGGGAGGTTGAACGGGGCCGACGCCTTCGGCGTCGGCGATTCGACCTTCGCCGGCGGTTCGGGCACGAGAGTCGCCGGGCGGACGGGTTCGATCGCGGCAGCCGGCGCGGGTGTCGGCGTCGCCGGGCGGAACATCGGCTCCGGCGCGGGGGCCGGGGTCGCATCCGCCGCCGGCTGGCTAAAGGGTGTGGGCGGTACGACCGCGACCGGCCCGGTCGGGACGAGGTACACTTGAGGTAGCGGCACCTCGTAGACCGGGGCGCACGGCGGGACGAACACCATCCGCCGCGGGTAGACCACCGGCGGGCCGTAGACGACGGGCGGGTAGTAGGCCGGCGGCCCCCAGCACGGCTGGAACGCCGACGCCCAGTCGGGCACCGCCACGACGCCCAGAACCGCCAGGCAACACAGGTAGCGTTTCACGGTGGAGTCCCTTCGCGCTCGACCGGCCGCGCCGCGTTTCCCCCGCGCCGCGTTCCCCCCGACATGACCGGTCGGTCACGTTCTACCCGAAAAGCCTACGACACCTCAAGGGCCGATTCTTCGCGTCGGCCGAGAAGTGCGGGTTGGTCGCGCCCGCGGGCCGGGGTAGAATCGGCACATGCCTCACAACTCGCCGAACCCGATACGTCGTCCCCGGGCCGCCCGTTTCCTTCTACTCGCGTTCTCGGCCCTCGTCGTCGTGCTTCCGGCCGCGGCGGACGACCCGACGGCGGCCCCCGACCTGTTCCTCGCCAGGTACGAACTCGGCCGGCGGATGGCGGCGTTCGAGCAAGAATGGGAAGCGGTTGAAGACCCGGCGGGGCGGAAGCGGGCGGCGACGGAACTCGGCAAGGTGCATCAACAGTTTCTGACGTTCCGACTCGCGGAAGCGGGGCGGACGCTCGACCTGGCCACGCACGCCCTGCGGGGCGAAGCGCCGCCCGGCACCAATGCGCAATGGGCCGCGAGCCTCTACGCCGCGCCGAGTACGCGGGTCGTGGACGGCAAGGCGACGGAACTCGCAGTCGTCGTGCGCCCGCTCTATCCGCCCGCCGGCGACGTGCCGAAGAACCTGGAAGTGCAACTCTGGTTCACCGACAAGCAGGTCGTGACGGTGAAGCCGGACCGCTTCCCCGTCACGGTCAAGGTGCCACTCCCGCCGCTCGGCGATGCCACCGGCCTCGACCGCAAACTCTACTTCATGGTGGAAGCGGGGAAGAACGTCCGCCGCACGGCGGTCGGCGTGTCGCAGGTGGACCGCGCCGCCGTGCGCGTAGTTGCACTGGGCAAAGCCGCCGGCGGGTGGACCGCGCTCGACACGATCGAGAGGGCGACCGTCCGCGACCGGGCCGTCGTGCTCGATCAAGTGTTGGCCGGGCAGGTGCCGGAGATCGACTTGCCGGTCGCCGGCCTACTGGCGAACGCCGAGGCGATGCTCGACGGCAAGCCGTTCTTCACCGCGAACAAGGCCGGGCAGTTCTGGCTATCGGTGCCGCTCGGCGGGACGAAGACGGCCCCCATTCGCGTGTTCGTGCCGAAGGGCCTCGACCCCAAAAAGCCGGTGCCGGTGGTAGTCGGGTTGCACGGGGCTGGCGGGAGCGAGAACCTGTTCTTCGAGGGCTACGGACTGGGGCGGGCGGTCGCGGAGTGCGAGAAGCGCGGCTGGGTGTTCGTCGCCACCCGCAGCAACCTCGACTTCACCGGCGGCCCGCCCTTCGCGGCGATCCTCGACGAGTTGGCGAAGCGCTACCCCCTCGACCCGAAGCGTACGTTCCTGATCGGCCACTCGATGGGGGCGGTGCAGACGATCCGCCTCGCCCAAAAACATCCCGGGAAATTCGCCGCGGTCGCCGTCCTGGGCGGTGGCGGAGCCGTAACCGACGCGAAGGCGTTTACCGCCCTGCCGGTGTTCGTCGCGGCCGGGGAGAAGGACTTCGGCCTCGGCTACGCCCGCGACTTGAACGCGGCGCTCGCGGCCGGCGGCGCGAAGAACGTGACGTACACCGAGTACCCCGGCGTCGAACACCTGCTCGTCGTCCGCGCGGCGCTGCCCGATGTCTTCGCCCGGTTCGACAAGGCGGCGAAGTAGACCCGTTCCGAAGTCTCCACAGCTCGCAAATAGGAAGTACACATGACGCGGTTCGCGCTCGCCGGTTGCGTGTTCGCGCTCGGGTTCGCCGTCGCCCCCGCCGACGAGAAATCGGCGAAGGACTTGGACGGGACGTACACGGCGGTCGCGCTGGTCCGGGACGGTAAGGACGCCCCCGACGCGGTCGTCGCCACCGCGACGGCCAAGATCGCCGCCGGCGAACTGACGCTGAAGCTCAAGGACAAGGCGTACCCCGCCAAGATCAAGCTCGACGCGACGAAGACTCCGGCGCACATCGACATCGCCCCGTCCGACGGCCCGGACAAAGGGCGGACCTTCCTCGGCATCTACAAGATCGAGAAGGGCGAACTCGTCATCTCGTTCGCCGAGAAGGGCGACCGCCCGGCGGACTTCAAGGGCGATGCCGAAGTCACGCTCATCCGGCTCAAACGGGATGAACCCCCGAAATGACGGCATGACGTGGCGTGCCGGCCGGTGGTAGTATCAAGGGTGGTTCGTTCCCGATGGAGGCTTCCATGCCCGACGAAACCGAAACGCTCACGTCCTTCAAACGGGATACAGCCCGGGTGCTGGACCGACTCAAGCGGACGGGGAATCCCGTCGTGCTGACCGTCAACGGGAAGGCCGAGGTCGTGGTTCAGGACGCCGCCGCCTACCGGCAACTGTTGGAACTGGCGGGGCAGGGTCCACGTGCGGAGATGGCCGCCTTCTTGGAGGAGAGCCGGGACGACATCGCCGCCGCGCGCACCCTCCCGGCCAACGACTTTCTCGAATCCCTCGGTCGGCGGTCGTGAGCTTTCGCGTCGAGATCACCCGAACCGCGGCCCGAGAGGTTTCTACGCGGTTTGACGAGATGGCCTCGCGTACCCGTGCGTCGGCCGAGCGATGGCGGGACGGTTTGATCCGGGCGATCAGTTCACTGGCCGACAATCCGCTGCGATGTCCCGAAGCGCCCGAGGCGGGCGAGTACGGGCCGGGCCTACGCGAATTGTACTACGGCAAGCGGCGGAACACGTACCGCATCTTGTTCGAGGTTCGCGGGGACGTGGTGTTCGTCCTCCGGGTCCGCCACGGCCGGCAAGACCTCCTCGGACCCGACGAGTTGATCCCGCCCGGTTGACCTTCCCCGAAGCCGGCGGGTTCCACTACTCTATCCCCGCCCGGCCCGCGCCGGGCGGGGTTCACCGTTCCGGGGCCGGCCGACATGGACGAGTTCTTCAACCAGCTCGGGCAGCTCATCCTCACCTTCGCCGACCCGCGCAACCTGCCGCACCCGGAGCGGTACGTCGCGGCGCTCGAAGTCCTCAAAGACCCCAAGTTGATGTGGACGGCGTTCGCCGCCGTCAACCTGATCGTGTTCACCGAGACGGGCCTACTCATCGGCTTCCTCCTGCCCGGCGACTCGCTCCTGGTCGTCACCGGGATCGTCGCCCGGACCGCCGACTGGCCGATCGCCCTGCTCGCGGCCAGCCTCTGCGCCGCGGCCGTGATCGGCGACACGGTCGGGTACTGGATCGGGGCGAAGGCGGGGCCGGCGATCTTCAACCGCCCGTCGAGCCGCTTCTTCAAGCGCGCCCACTTGTTGGCGGCGAAGGCGTATTACGAGCGGCACGGCGGTAAGACGATCATCATCGCCCGGTTCATCCCGATCGTCCGCACGTTCGTCCCGGTCGTCGCCGGGGCCGCGAGGATGGACTACCGGCGGTTCCTCGGCTTCAACGTGGTCGGCGGCGTCGGCTGGATCCTCAGCATGTTGATGCTCGGCTACATGCTCGACCCACTCCTGCGGCAGGTGTTCGGCCCCGATTTTCTGATCGCCAAGCACATCGACAAGGTCATCGTCGTGGTCGTCTTCCTGTCGATTCTGCCCCTGCTCTCGAAGGGCTACCAGCACTGGCGCACCGGGCGGCGGGCGACCGGCGTACCCGGCGGCAACAGCACGACGCCGAACGGCTGACGTGGTGGTGATAATCCACCGTTGTCGCGCATTTATAGCCGGGCGAATTAGATATTCTTACCAGTGCAAGTCAGTCACTTCCTATAGGTGTGCGCCTCGATCGCGTTGCACCGTTTCCAGCACATTTCGAGGCGCGCCGGAGTCGTTCCGGCGTCAGAGTGATCCCCTTGCCTGGAGGGATTCCCGCCGATAGCGCATTTTGGTGGTGTCCGTTTAGCTTAGTAGTGGTGGGCGCGGTGGTGTGGCGTGCGACTCCCGCACCCACCCGAGGCCGGTCGTGGACGACCTGACGCCATTCTGCTGCCTCAACCCGGACTGCTCCGCCCGCGGCCAGCGGGGCCA
>Ga0105048_10013097_pt1 | contig 12969 bp, 8 predicted proteins | sample MAT05_FD_78382 | JGI IMG/M metagenome (GOLD analysis project Ga0105048, IMG submission 78382) | Freshwater microbial communities from Lake Fryxell liftoff mats and glacier meltwater in Antarctica - MAT-05 | ecosystem: Environmental > Aquatic > Freshwater > Ice > Liftoff microbial mat | place...
AATTCGGAGCCCAACTGGGGTCTTCACCGGGGCCCACGGCCTCCGGACTCCCGCCTTTGGCATCGACCCGATAGATCTCAAAGTTCTCCCCCCGCCCCATGCGTGTGAAGGCGATGTACTTGCCATCCGGCGACCAGTCCGGCTCGGTCGCACCCCGCAGCCCGCCGATGTTCAGCGGTCGCATCGGTCCTCCCGCCAGATCGATCAATTGCAGGCGCGTGCCGCCCCCTTCACTGGAGGCAAAACACAGCGTCCGGTTGTCCGGGGACCAACAGGGCGAGGATTCCGCCTCGCGGGTTGTCGTCAATTGGCGCAGACCCGATCCGTCAATATTGCCCACCCAGATGTCCGGACTGCCGGACTTACTGAGGACCATGGCGATCTTGGTACCATCGGGAGAGATGGCCGCACCATCATTCATGCCGTTGAAGTTCGAGATCGGACTGCGTGCGCCGGTGGCCAGATCGTGGGAGAAGATGCAGGGACGCCCCGGACGAAAACTGGTGTAGAAGAGGGTGCGATGGCCGGGTTGCCAGGCGGGAGACCGGGAGACGGTGCCGTCCTGGGTCAGCTGAAACGCGTTGGCGCCGTCATAGTCCGCCACGAAGACCTCCGAGATCATCTCGTTGTGCTGGTTCCGTTGCCCGGTTTCATGCTTGAAGGCGATCTTGGTCCGCGCGATGCCGGGGTACTTCAGGATCATCTTCACCACGTCATCGGCCAGCGAATGCGCCTGACTCCGGGATGTTCCACCGGGGTACGCACGACCGCCCCCGTTGAAGAGGCTGCGCTTGTCCTTGTCGGTCAGGGTCCCCTCGACCTGATCGCCGTTGCGACCGTTGAGCAGGTAGGACGCCTTTTCCGCGGAAACGACCGCGAACCCGGCCACCTCCAGATCGAAACGCAGCACCTGATCGACCTCGCCGGTGAAACCGGACAAGGCAATGGGCACCAATTCACGGGTGGCACCCGTGACCACGACTTCCTGGGCGCGGGCATGGCAGGCAATGGCCAGCACGGCAAGAGCGGCCATGAAGCCTCGCCGGTGGATGTTGAAACGGATCATTGGGTCGTCCCTTCGAGTCTGAACTTGATGCGGAAGGTACGTTCGGGATCGGTCGAGCCAGAGGGAAGCGGTTCAAGGTTCCGGTAGCGCTGGATCACCTCCAGGACCGAGTCGTCCAACGACTTGATCCCGGACTTTTCCACCAACTCAAACCGGACCAGACGCCCGTCCCTCGCGACGGTGATCGCGATTCCGACGTACGCCACGGGCACCGGCAGCGAACTGGGACGCCGCCATCGTGCCTCGTAGAATGTCTTCAGGTACGTGCCGTACCCCACCCAGACCTCGCCCCCGCCACCTGGGCCCGGGGTCGAGATTTCCGTCTGCCCGGAAAGCCCCTGGGCGAGCTTGCTCCGGATGCCTCCCACCGCGTTCTTCCATTGCTCTGCCGCCATCCGCGCCGCTCGTTCCCTCGCGTCGTTGGCTGCCCGCTCCGCCGCCGCCTTCGCCTCGGCGATCTCCGCTGCCGATGGCCCCTGGGGTGCCGCGGCAACCGCAATCGGGCGTCGCCCGGCCGGCCGCGGGCCGTCACGGGGATCGGCTTTGCCCTTGGTGGAGGGGTCGATGTCCTGAGCCTGGACGAGGGTGGAGGACACCTTGATGCCGGTCTCGGTGCGCTCCGGCTTGTCTGGTTTCTCCGGCTTCTCCGGCTTCTCCGACCGCTCGGTGCGGGTGGGTGCCGGGGTGACCTGAATCGGGACCGGAGTCACCCGGGCTACCCGTTGAGGCGGAATCGGGATCACCCTGGGCGGGGGAGTCGCCGGCGCGGTCGTCGGTAGAATCGGTGCTGAAGGGGGCGGCGTTGGGGTGCCTCCTCCGGCTCCGCTGCCCTCGGTGATTCGAACCCCCTCCAGACTGATCAAGTCGATCGGCGGAAGGGCGTCCGGCTCCAACACCCGGCGAGCCGCGACGGCGGAGGCCACCACCAGCACGACCACCATCGCGGAATGCGCGACGGCGGACGTGGCCAGACAGCGGCGCTCCACGGTGTTCATCGGCGCGGGACCTCGGTGGAAATGTCGAACCGGGTGATGCCGTTACGCCGGCAGACATCCAGAATTTCCGCGGGGAAACGGAATTTTCCGTCCCGATCGGCCCGGATCTTGACGATCATCTCCGGATTGCGGCGGAACTCGGCGACCAACTCGCGCTCCAACGCTTCAGCCGTCCCGACGCGCCGTCCGCGGAAGTAATAGGTTCCGTCGGGCGACACTTCGGTCAGCACGGCATTTTTCGGATCACCGGTGGTGCGAGCGGCACCGCCCACGGGAAGCTTGAGGGGGATGCTCTGCTCCAGAAGCGGCGTGGTGATGATGAAGATGATCAGCAACACGAACGCGAGGTCGAGCAGGGGCGTGATGTTGATCTCGTTCAACGTCACGAGTTGGGTTCGCTGGGAGAATCGTCTCATGGCCGGTTCGACCGTTGAATGCCCACTACCAGAGGCGCGGCAGCTTCAATCCCGAGACCACAAACAGGAGTGCGATGGCAAAGACGATTCCGCCCACCACCATTCCGACGATCCACCAGTTGAACCCCGAGCGTCGCGAATGGGCTCTGGATGAATTGGATCGCCCCTTGTGCATGCGGCGCTTGCACTCGTCGCAACGCACATTGACCCGACGGTTCTTGGCACCGCACTCGAGGCATTTGACCCACAGATGCGCCTTGCAGACTTCGCATTCTTCCAGCGCGATGGAGTTGAGATGCTCGCATTTGACGCACAGGACTCCCCGCGCGTCACTCGGCCGCGATCCGGAAAGGGGACCGACGCCCGAGACGGCGTTCAGGGCACCGGATCCGTCCGGATCAGACAGGTTTTCGGAATTGCTCATTCGTCCCGCAAGAACTCGGTTTCCATTCGGGACGCCAGGCTCTGGGCAAAATTGTCGAGCTCGACGGTGACGACCCGAAGGGTGTGCAACAACCAGTTGTATCCGAACATCGATGGAATCGCGACGAGCAGTCCGGCAACGGTGGTGATGAGCGCCGCGGAGACGCCGGGCGCCATGGCCGCGAGATCTGCCTTCTGCTTCATGGCCACACCGCCAAAGGTGTCCATGACGCCCCACACGGTGCCCAGCAATCCGAGGAAGGGTCCCCCGGAGACCGCAATCGCCAGCAGGATCAAGCCGGACTCCAGCTTGAGGGATTCGCGGGCGACCGCACCCTCCAGCGAGCGTTTGATGTGCTCCATGGACTTGATCGTGAGCTCGGTTTTCCGTGTGCCGTCCGGCTTGTTGAGGCGGGCGTCCAGATCCGTGCATCCGTCCTCATAGACCGAAAACATAGGGCATCCCTGAATCCCCAACCGACGCTCGAAGATCCCCAGAACACTGCCCTGCCGTCGGAACTCAATGTCGAAGTGATGATTCAACTTCTTGGCCCGGTGCATCTGCAGCGCCTTCGCCGCCATGGTCGACCAGGCAAAGATCGAAAAGACCGCCAGAATGACGATGATGATCTGCGCTTCCGCAGTCGCCAAACTCCAGATCTGGGGGAGAGAGAGTTTCTGCGCGCTGGCCGCAGCCAGCAGTCCCAACGAAAAATTCATCGCAACGTTGATGCCCGTTTTCGCCGCTGACAACGGACCTGAACTGGAGGCACCGAGATTGACGTCAGCGACGGGTTCGTGACGCACAGACGGGCGTCACAGACCTTGTGTTCGATCAAAGCCCGGTTCTTGGCAAGGTCGAACATGGATCCGAGGCCTTTTTCGACTTCCGCAGGGCCCCCTCACTGACGGAGACTCACGCAGCTTCATGAATTCCCCCTTCACCTCCACATCGCGGCGCCGCTTCCTGCGGACCGCGGTTGGTGCCGCTTTCGCGACGCCCATCATCATGCGCGACCTCCTCGCGCGCCCTCCGTCCTCCCAGGTGATCCACGCCAGCTTCGGTGCCGGCGGCATGGCCTGGGCGGATCTCAACGAGATCGCCTCGCACAAGTCCGTGCGCATGGTGGCGGTCGTCGATGTGGACTCCAACCGGACCGCGGAATTCCGGAAGAAGTTCCCAGAAGCCCGGGTGTACGCCGACTACCGGCAACTGCTGGACAAGGAGAAGATCGACTCTGTCAACGTCTCCACCCCGGATCACATGCATGCCCCGCAGGGAATGGCGGCATTGCGGCGCGGCATCCACGTGTACGGCCAGAAGCCCCTCGCCCACGACCTGTATGAGTGTCGGCAGTTGGCCGAAGTCGCCCGCAAGAAGAAGCTCGTGACCCAGATGGGGATCCAGATCCATTCGGCCACCGAATACCGCCTCGCCACCCGACTGGTCCAGGACGGCGTCATCGGTAAGGTCCGCGAAGTCCATACCTGGAGCTCCAAGGACTGGGGTGACAACGGTCCCCTGCCCCAGCGCCAGGATCCCATCCCCGCCGGACTGGACTGGAACCTGTGGCTGGGCGTGTGCACCGAGCGCCCGTTCATTGGCCAGGGCTGGTATCATCCGGGCAACTGGCGGCGTCGCCTCGATTTCGGCACGGGCACCTTCGGCGACATGGGATGCCACATCTTCGACCCGGTCTTCAGTGCGCTGAAACTCACCGCGCCGACCTCGGTGAAGTCTCTGGGCGCCGCGCCCAGCGCCCACTCCTGGGCAAACAACGCCGTCATCGAATACCTCTTCCCCGCCACGCCATTCACGATCCCCGGAAAGATCCCGATCACCTGGTACGACGGTTCCAAGCGCCCGCCAGCAGACATCATCAGTCTGCTCGGCAAGGTGACGCTGCCCGACCAGGGCTCCATCATCATCGGGACCGAAGGAATCATGGTCGTTCCCCATGTGGGCCGTCCGATCCTGCTGCCCGAGGCCAAGTACACCGGCTTCAAATTCCCGGACGTCGGCTCCGCCAACCACTGGCATGAGTTCATTGATGCCATTGCCGGCAAAGGCACCACCTCGGCCGGGTTCGACTACTCCGGTCCGCTGACCGAGAGCATCCTTCTGGGTTCCGTGGCCACGCGATTTCCGAACCAGGTATTGGACTGGAACGCAAACAAACTGCGCTTCACCAACGTCGCCCAAGCCAACCAACTGGTACGGCGCACCTACCGCAAGGGTTGGGACACCAAAGGTCTGTAATGGAGTGCCTGGAGCGGAATGACTCGATGGTGGAAGGACCGACGATCCGGTCGGGGACGAAACGGTCTCGCGCCGTTCGCGCCCTGCTTCCAGCCCTGACCTTGACGGCAGGCCTGGCACTGCCAGGCCAGGCCGCCCTTCCCACCCCGCATCCGCTCCAGATCCTCGCCAACGAGTGTTTCCCCTGCCATCGGGAGGACAAGGCCAAGGGCGGACTCATCCTCACCTCGCGAGAGGCGATCCTGAAGGGGGGCGGCAACGGTCAGATCGTCGCCCCCGGCAACGCGGCCCAGTCAAAACTGATCGACGTCCTTCGCAAGGACACGGATCCCCACATGCCGCCGAAGAAGCAGCTCGATGCGGCGCGGATCCGCGCCCTCGAACGGTGGGTTCAGGAGCAGATGCCCTGGGACGATTCAGCCCTCGATGACGCCACGGCCCCGATCGCCGCGGTCGCTCTGGAACCATTCCCCGCCGGGTATCAACCGGTCCAGAGCCTCGCCTTCCTCCCGGGCTCCAACACGCTCGCCGTCGCCCGCGGGCCCCGTCTCCATCTGCTTGCCATCGGCACCAACGCGCCCGCCGTCGCCTCCCCGATCATCGCCCATCCTGAGGGGATCGATTCGATGGCAGTCAGTCCGGATGGACGATTCATTGCCACCGCCGGATTCCGTCGGGTGCGACTGTGGGACGCCCTCCAACTCAGCGCCGTCGCCGACATCACCAACGGACTTTCCGGACGGATCACCGCCCTGGCTTTCTCATCTGACTCGACCCAACTCGCCGCGGGCGATGCCACTCCGGGGCTCTCCGCACAGCTTCGGTTGCTGGACGTCGCCACCCGGCGCTGGACCCGCTCCTGGCGCGCCCACGGCGATTCGATCCTGGGGGTGCAATTCAGCCCGGACCACGCGCGTCTGGTCACTGCCGGAGCCGATCGTCTGGTGCGGGTCTGGTCGCTGCCTGAAGGCAAACCCGTCGCCACGCTGGAGGGCCATACCGCCCAGGTCCTTTCCGTCGGGTTCAACACCAATGCGACCCAGGTGGTCTCGGGAGGCGCGGACAAGCAACTCTTCATCTGGGACATCGCCACCCGCGAGAAGCTGGTCACCCTCGGCAACCACGCCCACGCGATAAACGCAGCGGCCTGGCCCGACGACAGCCGCGAGGTTTTTGCCGCGACGGAAGCCGGCGCGGTCCTGCGCTACGAAAACCTCCGCACCCACACCGGCGAACAGAGCTCCGCGTCGGGGGATGAACGCCGGGTCGCCTCCCTTTCCGGACATCTCCAAAGCCTGGCCGTCAACGATCACCGCAATCGCGTCGCCGCCGGCACCCAGGAAGGCTTGGTCGTCGTCTGGAATCGCGATGGTCGTGAACTGGCCCGACTCCAACCCGAACCGCCCGAGGCGATCGCCGTCGCTGCGTCGCGGATGCTGGACCGGGCGAAGCTCCCGCGGCCCCGCATCAAACCCGGCCCACCTGCGCTTCCTCCGTCCCGTTTTACACGACTGTCGATCCATCCCGATCACGTCCACCTGTCGGCCGATGGACCGTCCCACGGCTTTCGCGTCACCGGGCTTACCGGCGAGGGCCGCGAATACGATGTCACCGATGCAGTCAAGGTGGAGATTCCGCGAGGCGCGGTCTTCGCCCTGAGCGCCCCCGGCGAACTGGCGGCGAACGGGGGATCCGGGTCGAACACGGTTTTGCTGAAGCTGGGCCGGCTCGCGATCCCACTGCCGGTCGTTGTCACCGGCACCGGAAAGAATCCGAAAGCACCCTGGTCCGAACCCGCGGTCTCCTTCACCCGCGACGTCCTTCCCGAACTGGGCCGGGCGGGCTGTGCTTCCGGCGGGTGTCATTCCAAGCCCGAGGGTCAAAACGGCTTCAAGCTGTCCGTCTTCTCCTACGATCCCAAGGCCGACCACGCCGAGATCGTTGCCGACGTGCGCGGACGACGCCTCTTCCCCGCTGCGCCGGAGCAGTCCCTCCTGCTCCAGAAGCCGATGCTGGGAATCCCTCACGAGGGCGGGCGCCGCTTCGAACCGCGTTCCTCCCCACACATCACCCTGCTCCGCTGGATCCGAGCCGGCACCCCCTACACCCTGACCAACGAGCCGGGCCTTTCCCGCGTCGAGGTGTTTCCAACGGAACGTACCACTGCTCCCGGTTCGTCCCACCGGTTGATGGTCCGGGCCCATTACCTGGACGGATCCCTCCGCGATGTCACGCGTCTGGCGGCCTTCGAGACCAGCGACCGGGAACTCGCCGCCGTGGATGAACACGGCCGGTTCATTGCCGGCAAGCACCCCGGTACGGCGGTGATCGTCGCCCGCTATCTGGGACGGGTCGCCGCCTCCCGCGTGCTGGTTCCGGCCGAGCGCCTGCTTCCAGCCGAGCGTTACGCCGGGCTGCCCCGAAACAACTTCATCGACGACATCGCGTTCACGCGGTTCCAACGTCTGGGCCTGTTTCCCTCCGACACCTGCACGGATGCCGAGTTCCTGCGTCGGGTGAAGCTGGACGCCATCGGGATGCTGCCCACGCCGGACGAGGTCACGGCCTTTCTCGCGGATCCCGCGCCGGACAAGCGCCAGCGGGCCATCGTCCGCCTGCTCGACGACCCGGCCTACGGTGATTTCTGGGCGGGACGCTGGGCGGATCTGCTCCGTCCGAATTCCGATCGGGTCGGGGTGAAGAGCGTTTTCATCCTCGACCAATGGTTGCGGGAACAGTTCCGGATCAACCGGCCTTACGACCAGTTCGTTCGCGACCTCCTGACGGCCGAAGGCTCCAACCACCGCGACGGACCCGCGGTCGTGTACCGCGACCGTCGGGAACCTCCCGAGCTGACGACGCTCTTCTCCCAGGTGCTCCTCGGGGTCCGTCTCGAATGCGCCCGGTGTCATCACCATCCGAACGAGAAGTGGAGTCAGGAAGACTTCTACCAACTGGCCGCCTGCTTCGGGTCGGTCCATCAAAAGGGGGCCGGGCTCTCGCCCCCCATCTCGGCCGGCCGCGAATCCTTCTACTTCGCCAAGGGCGGCAGCGTGAAGCATCCGGTCACCGGGGAGGTCATGACTCCACGCGCACCGGACGGCCCGCTGTTGAATGATCCCGAGGCGGACCCCCGACGCGGTCTCGCCGACTGGGCCACCGCCACCAACAACCCGTTCCTCGCCCGTGCCCTGGTCAACCGGGTCTGGGCCTTCTGCTTCGGACGCGGCCTGGTGGAACCGGTCGATGACTTCCGTCTGTCCAATCCCTGCGTGCATCCGGAACTCCTCGACGCCCTGGCGGACGATTTCGCCCGTCACGGCTACGATATCCGGCACCTTCTCCGGACGATCTTCGCCTCGCGTCTGTATCAACTTTCCACCCAACCCAACGAGACCAACTCCGGCGATACCCGCCACTTCTCCCGAGGATACCGCCGTCGATTGCCGGCCGAGGTCCTCGACGACGCGGTGTCGGACGTGACCGGCTCGCCCGACACCTTCGTTGCGACCGCGCCGGGTTCCCGCGCGACGCAGACCTGGAGCTACAAGATCGAGTCGCACTTCCTAGACGCCTTCGGACGGCCGAACTCGAGTTCCGATTGTCCCTGCGAACGCGACCTGCGCCTGAGTGTGGTGCAGTCGTTGCACCTGATGAATTCGCCCCGGCTGCAGAAGCGCATCGCCCATGCGGAAGGGCGCGCCAGGCGATTGGCCGCATCGAAGGAGGCACCCGAGACCATCGTGACCGAGCTCTACCTCGCCGCCTACGGGCGACCTCCAGTCCCGGCCGAGATCGACGCCGCCACTGCGCCCTACCGGATTCCCTCCGCGAACCGGCAGACCGCCACCGAGGATGTCCTCTGGTCCCTGTTGAACTCACCCGAGTTCCTGTTCAATCACTGAGCCGTGTCTGACACCGGGGATTCCACCCGCAGGTAAACCGGATCTCCGTGCTCGGGCCCTTCCTGGACCGATCCGTGACGACGCCGAGCTTCCCCACCTGCTTCAGCATCTCGCGGCAATTGAAGAGGGCATCTCACGTGGTCTCCATCAGGCCACTGAGGCTGGCGCGCAACTGCTGCCGAGCTCGCGGCAAATCCGCATTCCCACCGCCTTCGCCGAGCATTTGAAAATCGCGCCGATCTCCGCATGCGAGCGCCCCTCGTATTCGGCAAGGATGAGCGGTTGGCGAAGTTCCTCGGGCAGGGCAGCCACCGCGCGGCGCACGGCATCGGCCCGCTCACAGCCTGGACATCCTCGGTGGGCGACGAGCCGTCTTGCAGAAGGGCGTCGCGGAAGCCTCTCGAACGAACGCTTCTTGAGCGACGTCGGCCGCGTCGTCTTCGTTCTGGAGGCAGCGGAAAAGGGAGTGGAACAACTTTCCGGCGTGACGCTCCATCAACTGGGTCAAATCCGTGTCATGCCCTTGCACGAGGCGTCGTATGTCTTGCGCATCCACTTCGTCCGGGTTGAGCGAGTTCATGCGGGCTTCAGGGATTGCGGGCGCGAGTTGTCGTCTGGGCGTGGTTGTCCTCGCGGCGGTCCATCACCTCTTCGCGCAGGCAGGTGTTTTCCTTTGCCCAGGCGAGATATCGTTTCCCCTCTTCCGGCGGCATGATGCGGCTGACCTCAAAGAAATGCTTAAGCATTCCCGATTGGAAGGCGGACCGCATCTGCGCGCGCTCGCTCAAACCAACCTACCAATACCAACCGCAGTTCATCGGATTCTAACTTGACCACGATGTGCGCCGCTATGGCCACCTGCTATGGGGTGATACCCTGATGTGCCTGTTTGGCGGCGAAGTGTAACCTTCGGGTGGTCCGTCCGTTAGCTTGGGTGAAAATGAGACCTCACGATACCAACGCCGTCCCGCCTCCCGCGGAGGGAAACCTCGGCCAAGTCCTGTCAGAGAATCTGGCCACCTTCCAGGCCTTCGCGCAAAACCGCCTCGGCGACGCCGAACTCGCGGCGGATGTCGTCCAGGACGCGTTGCTCAAAGCGCTCCGCGCGGAAGCGAACCTGGCGGACGACGACAACTTGGTCGCGTGGTTCTACCGCATCCTGCGGAACACGATCACCGACCTGCACCGCAAGAAGGCCGCTCAAGCAAAGGCACTGGAGCAGTTCGGCCATGAACTTGCGGCCGAACCGGACGAGGAAAGCCGGCGGATCCTCTGCGGCTGTCTGAGGCGCCTCCTGCCAACGCTGAAACCCGAGTATGCGGAGGTCGTGCAGCGGATGGACTTCGACGGGCACTCGACCGACGCCGTCGCCGCAGGGTTGGGCGTGACGCCGGGCAACCTGAAGGTGCGGCTGCATCGCGCCCGGCAGCAACTCAAGGAGCGGCTGATCGAGACCTGCCAACTCTGCGCGACGCATGGCTGCCTCGACTGCCAGTGCGAAAACCATTCCTGACCGAACTGGAGACATCATGAAGACCGACCCCATCTGCGGTATGACGGTGGACGAAGCGACGGCGCTCTCCTCCAAACGCGACGGCGAGACGTTTTACTTCTGCAGCGACCACTGCCGGCAGAAGTTCCTCGGGCCGGCGAAGCCAAGGCAGATCATCGCCCTCACGCCATCGGTGACGGCGAAGGATTGCTGCGGAGGCAAGTCCACGGATGCCGGGCCGGCGAAGCAAGCGCACGGGCACGACCACCCGGAGAAGGCGCCTTCGTGCTGCGCAGGAGAGAAGGAAGCCGCTGCCAAACCCAAGGAGCCCTCCTGCTGCGCTGGCCACTCCGCGGACAAAGCCGTGAAGCCTCCGGCGATGGCGAAGTATTTTTGCCCGATGTGCCCCGGCGTGGAGTCCGATCAACCCGGTGACTGTCCGAAATGCGGGATGGCGCTCGAACGTAACCCGGCGTGGAAGTCCGCGGCCAAGGTCATCTACACCTGCCCGATGCACCCGGAGATCGAGCAGGACCATCCGGGCGATTGCCCCAAGTGCGGCATGGCGCTGGAACCGAAGACGGTCAGCGCCGCCGACACGGCCGATGACACCACGGAACTGCGCGACATGACGCGGAGGTTCTGGATCGGCTTGGCGCTCACGCTCCCGGTCTTCGTCGCGGCGATGGCGCACCTCATTCCGTCGCTCGCCCACCAGAGTTGGCTCGACAGCGACGCGTCGCGCTGGATGCAGTTCGGGCTCTCGACCCCGGTGGTGGTGTGGGCGGGCTGGCCGTTCTTCCGGCGCGGTTGGCGTTCCCTGGTCACGTTGCAGTTCAACATGTGGACGCTGATCGCGCTCGGCGTCGGCGCGGCGTTTCTGTTCAGCGCAGTGGCGATGCTGGCTCCGGGCGTGTTCCCCGATTCCATGCGCGTGCATGGCAAGGTCGGCATCTACTTCGAGGCAGGTGCGGTCATCGTCGTGCTCGTGTTGCTGGGGCAGATGCTCGAACTCCGCGCCCGAAGCCGCACCGGCAGCGCCATCAAGGCGTTGCTCAATCTCGCGCCGCCCACCGCGCGTCGAGTGAGGGATCAGGGCGACGAAGAAGTCCCGTTGGAGCACGTCCGCGCGGGCGACCTGCTGCGCGTCCGCCCGGGTGACAAGGTGCCGGTGGACGGCGTCGTGACCGAGGGCCATTCCAGCGTGGACGAATCCATGATCACCGGTGAACCGGTGCCCGTGGAGAAGCACGCCGATGCCAAAGTCACCGGCGGCACCGTGAACGGCACGGGCGGGTTCGTGATGCGCGCCGAGCGGGTCGGCAGCGACACCCTGCTCGCGCAGATCGTGGACCTCGTCGCGCAAGCCCAACGCAGCCGCGCGCCGATCCAGGGATTGGCCGACAAGGTGGCGGGCATCTTCGTCCCGGCGGTGGTCACCGTGGCCCTGCTCACCTTTGTCCTGTGGTTCTGGCTCGGGCCGGAACCGCGCCTTGCCCATGCCATCGTCAACGCCGTCGCGGTGCTGATCATCGCGTGTCCGTGCGCCCTGGGATTGGCCACGCCGATGTCCATCATGGTCGGCATCGGGCGCGGCGCACAGGAGGGCATCCTTGTGAAGAACGCCGAGGCGCTTGAACGGCTGGAGAAGGTCACCACGCTCGTCGTGGACAAGACCGGCACGCTCACCGAAGGCAAGCCGAAGCTCACCGATTGCCTGCCCGTGGACGGCATGGAGGCGAAGGAACTTCTCCGCCTCGCCGCCGCGTTGGAGCAAGGGAGCGAACACCCGCTCGCCTCCGCCATCGTCAGCGCCGCCAAGGAACAATCGCTGCCGCTCGAAGCGGTGAAGGATTTCCGCTCCGTCACCGGAGGCGGGGTCATCGGCAACGCAGCGGGGCGGACGGTGATGGTCGGCAAGCCGGCCTTCCTCCGCGACCAGGGCATCACCGGTTTGGAACCGCTCGAAGAGATCGCCGGCCGCCTTCAGGCGGATGGGAAGACCGCGCTCTACGTCGCGGTGGACGGCCGCCCGGCGGGCATCCTCGCCGTGGCCGACCCCATCAAGGCCACGACCGCAGAAGCCATCCGGGAACTCCATGCCCTTGGGCTGAACATCGTCATGCTTACCGGCGACAACCGCCGCACCGCCGAGGCCGTCGCCAAGCAACTTGGCCTCGACGCCGTGGAAGCCGAGGTCGAACCGCAAGGGAAGATCGCCCACGTCCAGAAACTCCGCCGCGAAGGCAAGGTCGTGGCGATGGCCGGCGACGGCGTGAACGACGCACCCGCCCTGGCCGAGGCCGAAGTCGGCATCGCGATGGGCACGGGCACGGACGTCGCCATGCAGAGCGCGGGCGTCACGCTCGTCCAAGGCGACCTGCGGGCGATCGCGAAGGCCATCCATCTGAG
>Ga0105048_10013099_pt1 | contig 12968 bp, 11 predicted proteins | sample MAT05_FD_78382 | JGI IMG/M metagenome (GOLD analysis project Ga0105048, IMG submission 78382) | Freshwater microbial communities from Lake Fryxell liftoff mats and glacier meltwater in Antarctica - MAT-05 | ecosystem: Environmental > Aquatic > Freshwater > Ice > Liftoff microbial mat | place...
GTCTTTGCATACCCGGCTGCCGACAATCCTGATTTCACGAGTTCATCAGCGGCTTTGCGGGGTTCGCCGAACAGATCCCACAGGACGATGCCTTTGCGATCGCGCGGGATGAAGTGCCAGTTAAGCCGTTCCGGATCGTCGTACGAAAACATCATCTTCTGCCTGAGTTCAGCAGGCAGGATTTCGGCAAGCTTTGTGGCGGCAACTGCCATGCTCACGCCGGGGCGTTCGCTGCCATCGTCGGCGACGGCATTCTGGTTGATTGGCCGGAAAGTCATTATCAGCAGAAACAAGGTCGCTGTGTTGATGAGCCATTTCATAGACTTGATCCGTGGGAGTTTGAGGTGGGAGAAACTGAAGGTCAGAAGTCTGTGCGGCGATTGCAGACGAGACTGATTGGTCGCTGATCAGCCCGGCGGCCATGCCATTTGTCTGCCGCCAAGAATGTGAATATGCAGATGGTAGACACTCTGCCCGCCGTCCGCGCCTGTATTAACAACGGTCCGATACCCGCCATCAAGGCCGAGAATCTCCGCGACTTTGGGAACCGTCAGCAGCAAATGCCCACAAAGCTCCGCATCGTCCGGCGCAAGTTGACGCAGCGAGATGACTGGCTTCTTCGGAATGAGCAACACATGCACCGGAGCCTGTGGGGTGACGTCGCGAAACGCCAGACAGACGTCATCCTCATAGACGATATCCGCCGGTATTTCGCGGTTGATGATTTTCAGAAAGATTGTCAACGAAGATTTCCCGTGGGCATCATGCTGGCCAGATTGGAGCGAATTGTGACGGGCATTGTGAGCGTGGACGGGTTCTCGTGCAACTGATGGCCATTTTTCAGGCCGGAAAGCGGGTTGAGCCTTCGGAATTGCAGGAAATATCAGTTCCGTTCCGCTAAACTACTTGGGATTGACAAGACTGCGGCAACTCGTAGCTCAAATCCGACCTTGCAAACAATGATCTGCCGAACATACTTTCATTAGACGGAGTTGGCAGCGACGCTCGCAGAGCTTGGACGGAATCCGTCTCAACTGAAAGTGTTGCAGGACGAAGCGTCGGCTCTGGTCATTGCGAGTTCTCTGTCGCTGCCGGATTTTCTGAAGCCGTTCGGTTCAGCATTTGTCAATTCCCTGGGCATGAAGCTGCGTCAGGCGACCAGTGAGTTGCCATCGGCAGACTTTCTGATCGACGGGATGATGGAGCCGCTGACAGCGACGATGACGAGCGGTCGGATGGATTCGGCATTCTGTCTGCGAGGCACAGTGGAGTCCGGACTTGTTCCGTGTGCCGGATTGCGGCTTGAGGATGCGGAGTCGTGCTGGAATGGATCTGGCTCGATTTGCTGTCGCGCAGTTTCTGCATTCGCAGAGTCAGATGTTTAAGGGAATCAATTTTCAGATGACGGCACCGGGCGGCGGAAAATCGAGCGGCTCCTTTCGAATTCAATCGGTCCAGCCCGCAAAATGAATCAAACATTGGTCACGACGCTCCGCCGATCGACTAGAAAAGGGGTCAGGAACCAATAGTGCGGAGCACCCTTCGGGCCGTTTGGCTATTGGTTCCTGACCCCTTTTCTGAGCCTTCGCGCGGCCAGAAATAAGTCCGGCGAGCGGAGCGGCGTGAGCCCTCCGGTACCTCGTTCTTGTACCGGCAAGCTGACGCATGCCGCTCGCCAATTCTCTCACTCACGACCGGGTGGAGTATCGATTTTATCTGGCAGCCTGAGCCGAGTTTCGTAGCTGGTCTTCTTCTGCCGCGAGATCGGCTTTCAGTCGCGCGATCAGGATCTCCGCTTCGTTTTGTACGGCGCGGTCCGGGGAGATCTCGCGGATGCGTGTCAGGGCGGGTTCTGCGAGGCGTCCGAGTGCTACAAATTCCGGAGGCATCGGCACATCGACAGCCGTCGTCGTCTCGTTGGCAATTCGTTCTGCCAGCTTCTGGATGCGTACTTTTGCCGAATCCTTAACGACAGCAAGGAGTCGCTTTTCCTCTGAGGCCGACATGACCTCCACGCGCCCAACCATGACTCGGACCATTTCATCCGGTGCCGGAGAAATGTGCAACGGCAGCAGCGTGTCGGTAAGTTTCTGCGGTACCAGATAGAACAGACGTGTGCCCTCTTCAGCAAACCACGATGTCGTCCAGGTATCCACCATCGCCTGAGATTCTTTGGGATACAATCCGGCGGCTGTCAATTCGGCTGACATGATCCCGCGCAGGTCCTCGAGCGACACATTCGTCGTCGGGGACGCCGTAGCGATGCTCTGGCCCGATGCGACGTCGGGAACGATCGAGTATGTCAGTTGGTCACATTTGACGTTGAGCAGCAGCATTCGTTTCAGTGCCTGCGGACCCTTATTTGCGACGGCCAGATTGCCTTTCGAATCGGTCGTGACACTCACGGGCACGTCGAACTTTCCCACGCCGCGATAGAACAGGAATTTCTCGATGTAGTCACCCGGCAGGATCTTTGCCGATCCTGCGACGCATTCCGCGGGAGCAACTTTGTGTGCACCATCGTGGGCCTGATGCCGGACATGCACGAATGCGGAATCCGTGTTGCGCGCATAACCGTAATGATTGCCTTCCGCAGGAGGGAGGATTGATTCTGCAAGACGCTGCTGCATCCATTCGGCCGTTTGGTTGTCATCTAATTCGGGCCGCAGCGCGGACAAGGGAATGAGATCAATTTCGCCCCAGTCAAGCGTTGAGTTTCCGACGGGTTCACCATCGCCGCCAAGGGCAAGATCCGACCGGAACGGTGGAGTCATCGAAATGACCGGCGGATAGAATTCCGTCAACAGTCCCTGAGGAAAGTCCACACTGGCACGAACCGTGCGTTCTGTGTCAGTGTAAAAATACGTGACCGGCGTCTCCATCCGCACGCGTGTTCGGATTCGACTTTTTCCCAACCAGATGTGCCCGGATTGTTCGGCTCGGTTGAGCACGAATGAAGGCAAGTCCTGATCTCGCAGCGGCCGGAAATCCAGATGCACGCCGTTCGAGCCGGAGAACGACGTAAAGGTTCCCCATTCATGCACAATCAGACGATCACCGTCTCCATGCAATGGGTCGCCTGAAAATGCAAATACGCCATATGCGATCAGATCGATCGTCACGATGCTCGTTCCCAGTCCTGCTTTCCACATTTCAGTCTCCTCAAAAAGTACTTTTTTTGATCGCAGCAGCCGAGCCGACAACAGCAGAAATGCCCGGTAATTCCAACGGCGAGCAGGGTGCGTAAGTGCCCGGATTTCTCCAGCGATCGCAACAAATCAGGGGATTTACATCCCCCGCTCGCCTTAAGTCCACGCCATTGGTCCCATGAAACGCTGCTACGTGTGAACCAGAATTCACGCTTGCCATCTCAGTCGTGAAGCAGCATTCACGAGGTTGGTAGAATCCGCCAGGAAACCCGAAGATTTTGCGAATCGACTAAATCTTCAAAATGCGATCAGATTTCGCCAGCCTGGTTACCCTGCTCGTGCGACCTTCACTGGGTCAGAAAGGATTGATTCGGATGTGTTCCTCATGACGGACGTTGCACTGATTCGACAGGCTGCGGCCGGCAACCGGACAGTTCAGGGGGAGCTTGCGCGCGCGTCGTTTCACCGAGTCCTCGCCTATTGTCAGTCGCGCGTGTTTCAGCTGGCAGATGCTGAGGAGTTGGCGGAGGAATCTCTGATTCGAGCCATGGTCGATCTGCCTGCGCTCTCCGAACCGACAGCGTACGGTGCCTGGTTGAGGGGAATTGCGAATCATGTGTGCAGCGACTGGCATCGCCGTCAGCGGCGGGCGCCGCAGAATGAATTGATGGATCAGGCCGCATCGCCGGAAGCTGATCCCGCAGACGAGGTGGCCATCGCCGACGAGCGCATGATGCTTCAGGGGCAGATGCGGGAGCTTCCCGAAGAACTGCGAGAGGTGCTGCTGCTGTTCTATTACGAAGACTATTCGTATGACGAGATTGCTGCGTGGCTTGGCGTCGCGAGGGCGACGGTCAGCGAACGAGTCACCTTCGACGGTCGCCCTGAGCCGCAATCACGACCGGTCCGGCTTCTCTGGAAATTCGCTGCGAGGCAGAAGCAGGTTCGTGACAGTGACAAGCGTCGTGACGCTGTTGTCCGGAGTCGCCCTGCTGTTCCTGTTAAGTCAATTCTCGGGAGACGCTGACTTTGTCGCGAACGGAGACGACAAGCCTGTGGCCCGAGTTGTGAGGAGCGTCGGAACTGTTGAGTATCGCGATCCTCAGGATACACGTTGGCGAAGGTTTGATGCCGGAGCGGCGATTCATGTTGCGGCCGGTGCGAGACTGAGAACTCCGCCTGAGTCCCTGTGCGAAGTCGAAACGGCTGCACACGACGTGCTCCGGCTGAATCAGGAGACCGAAGTGGTCTTGCACACGGCAGAGCAGATTGAACTGGTCTCCGGAGAACTTTGGTACAGTACCGCGTCAAGTCCGCAGTTCACGATTCTGGTTCCGGCCGGCAGCCCCGACCTTGCATCAACTTCGACCACACCAGGCATGAGCCAGTTTCAGTGCCCATCAAATTCAGAAACGCAGTGGTCGGTCAGGGATCAGGAAACAAGGTGCCTTGGCGTGTCCGACACGATGACGGAATTGACAATGACGGAATTGAAAGTGCCGGACGCGAAAGCGTCATCGCCACTTTCCTGTGCGGTCGAGCCCGGCCAATCACTGTGGGTTATGAATGATCAGCGTCCGGTCGCGAAAGGGCGGGAAGATCTGTTGCTGGCGACAGGCTGGCAATTGCCGTTGCTGGCCGTTCGGCAACCCGATGACCAGGAACTCCAGAGTCGCCTTCAGGCGCTGCTGGCCAGGATCGGACAGACAAAAATGTCGTCGATGTACGATTCACAGATTCGCAGCCTTGGCCCGGCCGGAACGATCCCACTGATCGCTTTCGTGCGCTCTCCTAAGTCGCTCGACAATCCGCAACTTCGGCATCATGCGATGCAAATCATCTCTGACCTGGCCCCTGCTTCCACGCGCAATGATCTGGAATCGCTCGCAAAAGACAGCGACGCCATCGTCAGTCAATTCGCCAATGTTGCATTGGCACGGTTGTCGAAACAACGCCGTGGCTAAGAACTGGCGCAGGAACAAGTCCGTCATAATGAAATCTCAGGCCAGCGCTTTCGCGACCATCAATAACGACGTGTTGAGGCGGAAATCCGGAACACTGATCTTCGCTGATTAACGCTGATGCAAACTCGGGATGCGGCTCACAATCCCAAGCCGTTCTTTAAGAGATTAGTGGTTATCAGCGGAGATTAGTGTTCAAAGAATTCCGGATCTTACTTCTCACTTCCCAACCCGTGTTTCTCCATCGCACCAAAACACGGCGTTGTTTCTGGACAGGTTCTAAGGATCTTTCGATCAATAAGTGGGACAGGCTTCCAGCCGGTCCTACGACCCAAAAAACGCCAATTATTTCTCGAGCGATCCAAAGCGGACAGCGCCACTTTTTCCGACATAGTCACCCAAAGCGTAAGCGAGGGAAGAAGTTAGGTACAATCCCTCGTTCACGCTTCGGGTTACAAAAGGCCTCGATTTCCGCCAAAACTGGCCCTGTCCAGCAAAGCGGTCAGACGCATTGGTCGTGCGTGAGATTCGCACTACGAAAATAACGGAGCAATGATCTGCCCTGCGTTCAGTTTGTGCGGTCGGCCCAGACGGTCGGTCATCGTGCTTTCGGGATCGATTCCCAGAGCCGTGAAGATGGTGGCTCCCAGATCAGCCGGATACCAGCCGCGAGTCGCAGGATACGCCGCTTGATCATCGCTGGCCCCGATCACCTGACCTCCGCGAACTCCTGCTCCGGCGAAGACGGCGGAGAAAACGCCGGACCAGTGATCTCGTCCGCCGCCGGCATTGATCTGCGGCGTCCGACCAAATTCACCCACAGCGACCACCAATGTTGTGTCGAGCAGTCCTCGTTCGTCAAGATCTGTGAGCAATGCCGACAAGCCCTGATCGAACGGCGGCAGAAGGCGGTTCTTCAGTTGTCCGAAGTTGTCGCCGTGCGTGTCCCAGTTGTTCATCGTTCCCATATTCGCCTGAATGATGGGCATCCCCGCTTCGACAAGTCGGCGCGCCAGCAGCAGCGATTGGCCGAAGGAATGGCGACCGTAGCGATCTCGGACCTCGGCAGGTTCGCGATTCATGTCGAACACATCGCGAAATTTCCCCGCAGCACCGAGCAGTTGATGAGCTTTCTCCACAGATCGACTGAGAGACTGTGACGCCGATGGTGTTTGAAGATCGCGATGCTGGTCATCCAGCGCCGTCAGCAGGCTGCGGCGGCTTTGGATGCGTTGATCCGTCAGATCCTGCAGCAACGTCAGTTCATCGATATTGAAATCAGCCGCATTGGGATCTTTGGTGACGTGCCACGGATCGTACTGACTTCCCATGAAGCCACCGGTCTGTCCGGAAAACCCATAGCCGTTATGAATGTAGGTCGGCAGCATTACGCCCGATGGTACTCCGTCTTCGCGGGGACGCACGGCCTGCATGGTTGCTGAATAACAGGGCCAGTCGGCGCGGCTGGCCATGTGCGTGGCACCTGGCGGAACCTGATTCACGCCGGTCAGGACAAAGTGCGTGGCATGTTCATGACTCGGAAGGCTGTGAGTCATCGAACGCACGATCGCGAATTTGTCTGCAACCATCGCCAGTCGAGGTACATGCGGCCCGATCTGAACTCCGGGAGCGACCGTGTCGATCGGACGGAACTCACCACGAACCTCAGCCGGTGCGTCGGGCTTCAGATCCCAGATGTCCTGATGCGACGGCGCGCCCGACAGAAACAGCAGGACCACACTCTTCGCCCGACCGAACAAAGCATTCGATCCCATCGCGGCGCTGGCTTTACGACCGGTGGCAAGGTCAGACAGCCCGAGTCCGAGTGCTCCTGAGAAGCCAACCTGCAGAAACCGATTGCGGCTGATCGCAGCAGTTGAGTGGATTGGTCGAAAGTGAGGCATAGCAAGCTCCAGGGCGGAGGCAAAGTCAGGGGCAGGCGGGAAGGCGAGGAATTCAACAAGGGGGACAAGAAGCATACGTTCCGTTATCGAGGGTTCGCAAGGCGTCGGCAGGAAAAACGCCGTCCGCAATCCACACCGGGGCGGACCACATCAACACTTTGGTATTTGAGGCAATTGCTGAAAGTGAGCGTCGGACGTACACAGAACAAGATTGTGCTGAACGACGAGAGCGGCGATCCAGAGATCGTTTGTCGGGATGATGACGGACTTCTTGCGAAGCTGCAGGTAGAGCTGCGCGTAGTAGTGTGTTGTCTGTTCGTCGGGGATCAAAAGCGATACGCGAGGGCTGTTGAGAAACCGCTGCAGATTCGCCGCGTTTGTGGATTCCTGATTACCTGCTGCGAACCCAGCTCGAAGTTCGCCCAGAACGATCAGAGGAAGAAAAATGAGTCCGGCGGCGCGGAGGATTTGAACACGGTTTGGTTCACCACGCATGAAATCGCTGTAAGCGTTTGTATCCAGCGCGATTTTCAGGTTCATGGCTCGTCGTCAATGCGTTCAAAGTCAGCGACGGCCTGATCAAACGCTGAATCTTCCTGCCAGGACCCGACGAGAGAATCCAGGTCCGAGTTCTCGATCGCCGCAGCTTCCAACGCCAGTCCGCGAGCCAACGCTTCCACCGTCACGGTGTTGAGACTTTTGGATTCCTGTTTGGCCAATCGTCGTAATGCACTGTCGATGGCGTCAGGGATCGAACGAATTGTGTATTGCTTACCCATAGTGCAGGCATTGTAGGCATTTAACTGCAGGCACAGCAAGCTCCATTTCCTCCTGCTGACCTTCAATTTCGCCGGAAGTTTCTCGCAAGCACTGCGTCCGCGAATTCTTCGCCCAGATCGCGATATCCTGCAGAGTCATCGTCATCTTTCAGCCGGGCTTTCGTTGCACGAGGAAGCTGCGTTCGCCGCGGGTGACGTAGATGGCGTCTTCGGCAAGGCGATCACACAGCTCGATCAGGAACTCGATCAGCCGCTCGAATTCCGATTCACTGCCGAAGGAGACTTCAAAGCGTTCCATCACATCGTGTACCAACTGACCGTTCAGATCGACCCAATAGCCTTTGACCGGTGTCGGCGACTGCGTGTACGCTCGATAGCGATGCATCAGAAATTCATGCGTGGCCATACGGGCTGTCTGAGTGCCATGATAATAGCGGGGATCGTCAAGCTTGTGCGATGGAATGTAGAAGACGGTGACCTTGCCCAGTTCGTAAACCTGTGACATCGGAAAAGCTGCGGATTTTTCAGCAGTCATGAGTGTGCAGTCATCGAAAAGCAGGGCGGAGAGATTTGAGCGGCATGGCGATCCTGAGTATGGTAAGCGAAATCGTGATGTCTGTGATACAATCGACATGGCCGTCCATTACCCGCAACGGCCCATGTGGATTGTCAGGACAACGAATGGGGATTGAATCTGCAGGCCGGACCAAAATGAAAACTGACGAAGACATGTGTTTCTCCGCGTACCTCGAACCATTTTCTGAGCACCCCAATTTGCAGCAGCGCGTGTTGCTGGTGCTCGAACAACTGCCGTCAGAAGTTCAACGTGACTTTCTGGAGGATCATCGATTCAGCGTCACGATCGACAATTACGAGCCGGGAATTGGCTGGTCATTCGTCATGCCGACGCCTGGACTTCCGGGATACGGCAGCCGCTGCGTGGTCCTGCGCCCAAAGCTGGCGGCGGCTTCCGAGCAGTTTGCGCTGTACGTGATCGCGCACGAGTTTGCGCATGCGTTTCTGCGTAACGGCGGCTGGGGAGAAATCACCGACATCGAAGAAGCCGCCGACGCCATGGCCGCTTCATGGGGGTTTCATCGACCGACACACGCTGGCTGGGCGATGTAGCTTTAAAAAATGGGTCAGGAACCAATAGTGCGGAGCACCCTCTGGGCCATTTGGCTATTGGTTCCTGACCGCTTTTTTTAAGCCGGCGATGCGATGTGTCGGCACGTCCTGGCGAAACGCATGTGGATTTCAATCCACCAGTTCCACGAGCACCGTTGTTTCTGAAATGACAGGCCAGGAGCCATCTTTCAAAAGCGTTGCGCGAATCTTCAGGGGGTGCTCGGCAGGGGCTGATGCGGTTGGAATGATTGAGACAGTGAATTCGGAATGCGACACATCCGACGCCAGATCCTGAGGAATTGCCATAAACGGCGAGAGTTGAGAGTCCTGACCGCAGAGTTCGAGGGTGATGCGTTCTGTCAGCTTTTCCGATCGATCGATGTGGATCGGAATCGAAATTTCTGACCCGGTTTTTGCCTGGAATTCCGTTTCGCCAGCGGAGATTTTCAAAAGGGCTCCAGTGGGCAGGAAGCCCATGCGGGTTTTCTGGTGGCTGACGGAATACCTCACGTTGCCTTTTGGATCGCTAACCCTCGCGACTCCATTGACGACCATCCTTGAAGTGCGCGTTGTTTCCAGCCATTCGGGCAAATAGACTGGGTACAGAACGCGATTCACGCCCGGCGGGACGATGAGTTCAGGCCCTGAGATCCCCTGCACATGTCGGCCCTGCAGTGACGTCATTTCCAGCATGATCTCCCCGCCGAATCCAACGTCACGGGCAATCAGCACCGGAGCCGGAAAGGTTGAGCCACGCGGCCATTTGGTCACGTCGTCCTGACCTTCTGCATCGATCGAAAATGGCGGCTTCATGGTCGTCGCAACCAGGACTGGACTGGTTGTGCGCAGGACGGGCTTTTCGCTGACTGTCGCGGTTCCGATCACTTCGACGAGCGCCGACGACGACGCTGCATCGCCAGCCACCGTGAGTTCCACACTGAGCGCATTCTGGTTCGCGGCAACCTGCAGCTTTTCGGGCACGGTGACTCCGACCGGCAGGCCGGATACAGCCACATCGATTGCCTCCGTAAATCCACCGCGCCGCGTGACATTGATGGCGAGTGCTGCCTTGCCGCCGATGGGGGCGTTCAGTAGTTCCGGAACGCTCAACCGGAAATCCGGCGAGGCCGGTTGAACCGACAGATGATACGTGGCCGCTCGCGTACCGCTTTGTGAGGCGACATCGGTCACGCTGATCTGATAGTCACCGTCCGCAGGCACCGGGAATTCGATTTCGGCGTCGGTTGAACCTGTTCGATCGTCACTCCGAGCCAACGGCTTTCCTTCGTGGTCGAAAATTGCCAAAGCCGCATCGACCGGCGATCCGGTCTTTTCGTGTGACACTTCAATGGCCCAGACGTCGCCTTTCTTTCCGGAAATCTGATAACGGTCATCGCCGAATCGCTGGTCCAGCACGCCGGTGACGCCGCCGGGAACCGTCAGCGACGAAGCGTTTTCTGCCTGCTGCGTGTCATCACTGAGAGACAGCAAAAATGGCGGACAGTCGCCGTGTTCGGTTGTAAGTTGATAACGAAACGAAGTCGAGTTTCCGTCGTCGGGGAACGTCACGTCGCGGCTGACGGATTCGAGTTTTGCCTGGCCCGTCGCGATGCCATAGCCAACAAACTCGACCGGCCGAGTTTCGCCCCGCCGTCCCACAGACGGAATCGCTGTGATGACTCGCGGACCCGGCGTCAAGGTAAGTTGGTACACGAGAGCCCGGTCGCCGCGAAAGTCGAGATCGTAAATCGCAGCCGTGTAAAATTCGTTGCCGTTCGCCGAAAATGTTAACGCCGTATCGTCGCCTGCCGTGTCTGCCGCTTCGGCGATTATTCGCCCATTTTGGTCGCGAATTTCAACAACTGCGTTGAGTTGTGAGCCGATGGAACGTGCGACCAGGGAACATGTGATCGGTCCGGACTGCGTCGCTGTGAAACGATAGTGATCGACTTCCCCGATCAGCTTGATCTGACCGGAAATGCAGACCGGCAGGGATTCGATCTGCTGGAGTGTGAATGCCGCTTCTCCTTGCACGAGCCCTTCCGTTTCGACAACATTGACTGTGTCATTGATTACAAATCTTCCGACAGACGTGGCACCATTGGCATTCGCGGCCTGCCACTTCGCGATACCAGGCGGGACATCGATCGGGATGGTCAATCGAACTTTGGTTTCGCGCGGTAACGGTTCGGGTGATCGTCGGGCTTTTTTTCCAAACCAATAGGGGGGTTCGGGCACGATGACCGGGCTTGGGGGACCGATGATCTCGAATTGAATGCGGCGATCATGTGCAAACAACTGCATATCAGGCGTCCAGTCGTAACCGCCCAGAATTACCTCAATCGTCTGACCAGCCTGACCTCCGGGCGGGAACATATAGCCAATGCCCGGTGGATGCTGGGCGAACGCGGACGGAGGAATGCTGATGAGCACAAGCGTGATCAGCGATGTTACGAAAGTTAATTTCATATGTTGCAGCCGTAGCTCCGCATGGTTAAATCAGGTCGTGAATCACCTTTCCGCCGTCAACAATCGGTACCGGTCGGCCGAGGGGTCCGAGAAATGTTCGGTCCGGATCGATGCCCATCAGCACCGAAATCGTGCGGAGCAGATCGTTGACGCCAACAGGATTCCCAGTGGGTGCTGTGGCGTGTTTGTCGGTCGCGCCAATCACCTGGCCAGGTTTCGTGCCGCCGCCGGCAAAGACGATGGTTTGTGCCATCGACCAGTGATCGCGTCCTGCCTGAGCATTGATACGCGGTGTGCGACCCATTTCGCCCATCATCACGACCAGCGTTTCGTCGAGCAGTCCGCGCTGTTCCAGGTCTGTGACGAGTGCGCTGAACGCTCGGTCAGCGAAGGGGATGAGGTCTGTTTTCAAACTGGGAAAACAGTTGAAGTGTACGTCCCAGCCTGGTGCATCGACGCCGACAAAACGGCAGCCGCCTTCGACGAGCCGTCGCGCCAGCAGGGCACACTGCCCCAGTTGCGTGCGGCCATAGGCGTCTCGTACAGCATCCGGTTCAGCGTGAATGTTGAACGCTTTTCGAGCGTCGTCCGATGTCACGAGACTGTAAGCTTTTTCATAATAAGTCGACATGGCCTTCCCCTGGCTCTGATTGCGTTCGCGTTCCAGCTGATCAATGCCGGACAGCAATTGCTTTCGCAGACTGAGTCGCTTGTCCGAGAGGTGGCCGGGTGGCCGCAGATCTTTGACCTCAAAGTCAGGCTGAGAGGGATCGGCTTCGATGACAAACGGCGCATGTTCCGCGCCGTAGAACCCAGGGCCACCGGCCTGCATGGGATGCGGCAGATTGATGTAGGCCGGCAGCGCGCCTCGCTGACCCAGCGTCCGTGAAACTGCTGATCCGATGGACGGAAAATACTCGTTGTTGGGTATGGGATTGTCGCCGTCGGCAAAGCTGGGCCGATGGCCTGTCATCACATAATGGTAACCCGTCGAATGTCCGTTATCGTTGTGACTGTGACTCCGAAGGATGGTGTATTTGTCTGCGATCTGCGCACACAACGGCAATTGATCCGTCACAAAGATATCGGGGACATTCGTGCTGATCGTCCCGAATGGTCCGCGAATCTCCGGCGGTGCTTCCGGTTTAGGATCCCACATATCCTGATGGGGTGGGCCACCTTCCAGAAACAGAAAGATGCATGACCTGGCTTTGGCGGCAATCGGACTTGCGGCCCGGGCCTGAAGTTCCAGTAGACGAGGCAACGTCAAGCCGCCGATCAGACCGCACGCGCCAAGACGCAGAGCGTGTCGCCGCGATGCTCCATTGCAGTTCTGATACTGTCTGCCGAGCGATAATCGAAACATGCGGAGTTACCTCAGGAACCTTTGTATACTCCTCGCCGGACTCATTTCTGGCCGCGCGAAGTATAACTCGATAAATAAACAGTCATTATGAAAGCACGTAGGCAAGAAGATTTGAAGTAAGAAGATTATCAGTGCCGAACAGATCCAATTTTCTTACCTGTAATCTTCTTGCCTTAAAAAACAGAGCAGCTGGATTCAGTGATTGAACACAA
>Ga0105048_10013100_pt1 | contig 12968 bp, 11 predicted proteins | sample MAT05_FD_78382 | JGI IMG/M metagenome (GOLD analysis project Ga0105048, IMG submission 78382) | Freshwater microbial communities from Lake Fryxell liftoff mats and glacier meltwater in Antarctica - MAT-05 | ecosystem: Environmental > Aquatic > Freshwater > Ice > Liftoff microbial mat | place...
ATCGCCAGGCCGACCTCCGGGCCATGCTCCAGGTCCCCGCTCTCGCCATCCGGTCGTCCGAAGACGACCGAAACGCGCGGCTTAATGCGAGGCTTCGCCTTCGAGATTGTCCAAACTACAGTACTGATTGCCGTCGTTATACGAGAGGATTTGGGATACCCAGAATTGGACGAGTGGCGCTCGTACCATCAGAGAATCGTGGCATGGGCAGGGAATCGGCAATCATGAGCGCCCAATCTCTCTCCGGTACTGGATGTCCGCAATAGCTAATATCAACGCATCGCGTTTCTTGGCGCGATGCGCCCCGACTGGGCATCATACGCGCTGCTCGGGCACGCGATACCGGACAGAGGACGGGCGTCGGTGCCGGGGCGGCGCGCTGCGATGCTGAGGGCTGAGAGAGGGTGCGGACTATGTCACTCGTACTGGGGAAGGTGGCGCTCGTGACCGGTGGCGCGGGGGGCATCGGCCGGGCCACAGCCGAACTGCTCGCGTCGGAGGGCGCACACGTCGCCATCGCGGACCTGAACCTGAGCGGCGCGGAGGATGTCGTCAGCGGCATCGAGTCGCGCGGGGGCCAGGCGCTGCCGCTGGCGGTGGACATCTCGCAGCCTGACCAGATCGGCCCGATGTTCGACGCCGTGCTGGCGCGCTTCGGCCGCATCGACATCCTGCATAACAACGCCGGCATCTTCACCAAGACCGCCGTGGACGAGATCGAGGTCAACGGCTGGGACCGCCTGATGGGCGTCAACCTGCGCGGGTCGTTCCTGGTGGCGCAGCACGCGCTCCGCATCATGAAGGAGCAGGGCGGCGGGCGCATCATCAACATGGGGTCGATGGCCGGGCAGGTCGGCGGGGTGGTCGCGGGCGCGGACTACGCCGCCTCGAAGGCTGCGATGGCGAGCCTCACCAAGTCCATGGCGAAGTGGGGCGGGCCGTACGGCATCCTGGTCAACACCCTCTGTCCCGGCGTCATCGACACCGCCATGCCCGCGCAGTTCCCACCCGACCGCCTCGCCGCCATGATCGAATCAACGCCGCTGCGCCGCATGGGTACCGCCGACGAGGTGGCGAAGGTCGTGCTGTTCCTGGCCTCCGACCTGTCCAGTTTCGTGACCGGCACGCACATCGACATCAACGGCGGCCTGTACACCGACTGATCCGCCGCCCAGTAGCGTCCGGCCTGCTGCCCCTCGTGCCGGTAGCTGATGCCGGCTCGGGGCCGGCTCCGGGGCACCTCCCCTGATCCGTGCTGATCCGCGCCTCCGTACCTGAAAGTCCATACCCGCCGGCCCACAACTCCGTACCGGTCACGGGTCTGCAAACATGCCATCGTGGTTCATGCTGTGTGTGCGGGGCGCGCAACCGTCTGCAGGCAGCAGGCACAGCGCCCCCTCGGGGAGAGACGAGATGGCACTAGACACGCGGAGCCTGAACCAGACGGAACAGACGGACACGGCAACGCCGGCAACGGCACCGGCGCAGCTTGCCCCCACCCAGATTGACCCGGCCCAGGTGGAAGCGTTTGCCGGGCGGGTGCTGACGGACGCCAGCGGCATGTCAGCCACCATCATGGCGAGCCTCGGGGACCGGCTCGGCCTGTTCCGGAGCCTCGCCAACGACGGCCCGGCCAGCAGCCAGCAGCTCGCTGACCGCGCCGGCATCAGCGAGCGGTACGCCCGCGAGTGGCTCCGGGGCATGGTCAGCGCGGACTACCTGACCTACGACACGCTCACCGGGCAGTACAGCCTGCCGGCCGCGCATGTGCCGGTCCTGGCGCACGAAAGCGGCCCGGCGTTCATGGGCGGCATCCAGCAGATGCTGCTCGGCATGATCGGCCCCATCGAACTGCTCTACGAAGCGTTCAAGACCGGCGGCGGCGTGCCGCAGTCGGCGTATCCGAACGACTGGTGGGCCGGATTGGACCGCTTCACCGCCGGCTGGTTCGAGAACCTGCTGATCCCGCACTGGCTTCCGGCTATGCCGGCGTCGCGGGCACTGCTTGAGCGCGGCGCTGACGTGGCAGATGTCGGGTGTGGCAGCGGGCGGGCGCTCATCAAGCTGGCGCAGGCGTTCCCGAAGAGCCGCTTTGTGGGCTACGACGTGTACGCGCCGGCCGTTGCCGATGCCAACGCCAGCGCGGCGGCTGCCGGTGTCGCCGACCGCGTGCGCTTCGAGGTCTGCGACGTTGCGGCAGGGCTGCCGGCCTCCTTCGACATCATCACGACGTTCGACGGGATCCATGATGCCGTCGATCCGCGCGGCCTGCTCCGGGCCATTCGTGTGGGCCTGCGACCGGGCGGGCGCTATATCTGCCTGGACATCAACGCGCCGCACCGCCCCGAGGAGAATGTCGGGCCGCTCGCGACGCTCCGCTTTGGCACCAGCATCTGCTACTGCATGACGACCTCGCTGGCCGGTCATGGCGAGGGGTTGGGCATGGTCGGCCTGTCAGAATCGAGCCTGCGTGCCCTCGGCGCGGCGGCCGGCTTCGGGGCGTTCCGGCTCGTGCCGCAGGATAACCCGTTCAATAGCCTGTACGAGGTCGCAGCCGCCGAGTAGCCGCTGCGTCAGCGCCGAGCACGACCGCGGCGTCTGGCACCACCGCCCACCAGGGCACGCCAACCCGAGTTTGCTCTATTCCGGTTACCGCTGTCCTCGGTCTGCACCGACTCCCCTCTCCCGCTTGCGGGAGAGGGGCCGTGGGGATCCGGCGCAGCCGAGGGGCCCCATGGTGGGATGGTTGGGGGTAGGGCCTTTTCACCTTGACGACTTGATAGGGCTTGGTGTCCAAGCCAGAGGCGGATGGGCCTACAGTGGCCTGGAGTCGATGAGGGCGCGAAGCCATGCATCCTTGAGTCAAGGTGAAATGGCCCTGCGTCCAGCATCGAGCCGCGCAGGCCGCCGTCGTAGCCGTTGCAGAGAATCGGCCGCCCGGCGATGCAGTAGCGGCAGCGCCCGCACCAGGCCCGGAACGAGAGGGCACAGCGATCCCCGGTTCCAGGCCCGTGACGCCCGGCCCGACCTCGGCGACGATGCCGGACGCTTCGTGCCCGAGGATCATCGGCAGGCCGTTGCGCCACTCCCCTTTCATGATGTGGTAGTCGCTGTGACAGACGCCCGCAGCGGCGATCTTGACCAGTACCTCGTCGGCCTTCGGCGGGTCAACCTCGACGTCTTCGATGCTCAGTGGTGCCTCGTACTCTCTGAGAATCGCGGCTCGTGCCTTCACCATCGTCCTCCGCTCACTAGCAAGTGTGTGCTGTGACCGTCCGAATCGGTTTCGTGCCCGGGCGCGCCTCGGCCGGCAGCGCGCGGCGCAGGGTGAATCCGAGGTGGACTGCGCCGAAAGCGCCCATCGACTGGCCCTCAATCGCACGTCCGTCGCGGGCGCTGATGGTCCGGTACGTGGCGTCGATGTGGGGAATCCATTCGTTCACGATGGCCGTCTCGAAGGTCGCCAGCGACGGCGTGGCGTCCGGATTGACCCATGCGCGTGCGTTGATCGTGACCAGCCCCGGGGCTGGCGGGACCGCGCGAGGTGCCGCGTCAGCCGGGGGCGGCAGCGGCACCGGGCCGAGGTATTGGTCCAAGAACGCCTCGACATGGTCCACCACCGCCGGATGCTCGAAGGCCGGACCGCCGTGGCCGGCACCAATCACGGTGTGAAAGGTGGCGTCGCCCGAACCGAGCGCCTGGTACATCAACTGACTCTGCGGGTACGGGACGGTCATGTCCTCCGTGCCGTGGACGATCAGGAACGGCGGCTCGTCGCCCGTCGCGTAGCTGACCGGGCTGGCCGAGCGCGCCAGGTCTTGGAGTTCCCGCACCGTCCCGCCGAGCAGCCGTCCTTCCGGTCAGTCGGGGCCGTTGTGGTCGAGCGAACTCGGCTGCTCGACCATCGCCAGCAAGTCCGCTGGCCCGTAGTAGTCGCAGCCGGCCTGGACGCGACTGGAATGCTCGGCCCATCCGCCACGGCCCTCAAGGTCCGGCCGGTCCGGCGCGACGCCGGCCGGCCTTATCTGGGCGCGGAGCAGGTGCATGGTGCGTGGACGGCCCCCGCCGATGCTGTACTCGATGGTCGAGCTCAGGACGTCCGACATTGGACCGCTCCCTGCCTACGCTCGCGTTGTAGTGCCGCTCGTGGCCCGCTCAGCTCCGGAGGGCGACGCCGAGGGAGCGCTCAGGCTTTCGTCGGCGTCCAGTTGTAGACGCGCGTCAGCGTGCCGCCCATCAGCGTGGCGCGGTCGCTGGCTGAGAGGCGCTCGGTCACGCGGAAGGCCTCGACGCCCTGTGCGTAGGTCAACAATCCCACCGCACGCGTCCAATCGGTGCCCCAGATGCAGCGATCCAGCCCGAATGCGTCGAAGATGCGCCCAAGAGGCTCCCAGATGTCCGCATACGGGAACGGCTCGTGCGACAGGGTGCAGGCACCGGAAATTTTGATGGCGACGTTGGGCTGCGCGGCCAGCGCAAGTACGCTCGGCAGGTCAGCGAAGGGCTCTGTCGGTGCAGGCGGCGCGAACGGCTGTTGTATGCCGAGATGGTCGAGTACCAGTTGCGTGTCGGGATTGCGCGCGGCCAGTTCTCGGGCCTGATCCAACCGCCCCCAGGCCAGGACATTGATCGGTACGGCGTGGCGCGCGGCAGCCGCGAGGATTCGGTTGAGGCCGGGATCGGCGGGGTCGGACGATGGGTAATTGTTGAGCATGATCCGGATGCCGACCGTACCCGGTGTGGCCGCCCAGTCGGCAATCGTCTCGGCCACGGCGGGGTCGCTCGGATCGACGGGCTTGACCAACGCGAACCGACCAGGATGCTTGCAGTGCACCTCGATGGCGTAGCTGGCATCGTAACGATACAGGCTGAAGGGCGACACCAGGATCGCGCCGTCCACCCCGACCTCGTCCATGGCCGCCACCATCTGGTCGCCTGTAACCTCCGGCGGGCCGGCCAGGACAGCGGCCCACGGGCGACCCGTGTGGTTGCGTTCATAGGCGTGAACCTGTGCGTCGATCGTCGGCATGACGGCCGTCCTCCTTCTCAGTCGCAAACCTCGTCGTCGCAAACCTCGTCAGGGCCCTGGGGCGCTTCCTCGATCCCGCCGACCAAGAAACATAGCACGCACGCATCGCCCCGAACCGAGGCCGGACACAACGTGGCCGGTCTCCAATCTATGAGACCGGCCGTCGCTGCTGTCGGCATTTCCGCATGGGAAAACCCGTTGGTCAGGCGGGAATGGGCGTCGCCTGGGTCAGCCCCAGCAGTTCGTCAATCTCGCCCTGGTACACGTACGCCCGCTGCGAGATCATGTCGTCGAGCGTCACCGGCCGGCCGAGTCGGCCGGATTCGAACGGCGCGTATGTCAACGCCACGTCCGCGCGCCCTTCCTCGCCGGACACTTCCGGCTGCGCCCCGGTGCGGATGCACTCGCCAAGCTCGTGGTATTCCGTCGCCAGGATCTTCGAGTCAGTGTCCACGAACGGGAAGCTGTACGTCCAGACGCGCTCGCCCCCGAACAGTTCAGCCGCTATCGAATTCAAGCGGTAGCTCGGCGCGAGATCCAGGATGCGCTCGTCATTGATGACCGTCCCGTCATCCAGGGTGATGGCGATCGGGTTGCCGTTGCGGCTGCCGAACACCTGCATCGACCCTTTCGAGCCGTAGACGAGCCGCTCATTCTTTCGCATGCCGTGGCCGGCGTGGTCGTCGATCCACTGGCCGACAGCGCCGCTCTCGAACGTGATGTGTGCATAGAGCGCGTCATCGCCCGTCGGCTCGATGGTGTCAGGCATCGTTGCCAGGTAGCCGCCATAAAAGCCGCCCGGCCCCGTCGAGTTCGTCTTGTGGCGTACCGTCTCGTGCAGCTTCGTCTGCCCGAACACGGCCTTGAACTCGCCCATGTAGAAGCGGATCAGGTCGGCTTCGTGCACGCCCGCATCGACCGGCATCGACGCCGTGTGCTTCATGTGCCGCCACGGCGTCATCGAGATCTTATCGCCACCATCGATAGTCGTCTGGATAATCAGGCGCGGCGTGCCGATGGCTCCGTCGTCCAGCAGCGCCTTTGCCAGCCGATGGATCGGGTCCCGGCGGAAGTTTTCTGCGACCGAGAGTACCTTGCCGGTCCGCTGGGCCGTTTCGATCATCATGGTGCAGCCGCGAATCGAGACAGCAACCGGCTTCTCGCACATGACGTGCAGGCCCGCTTCCAGGCAGGCGATGGCGACGGCGTGGTGAAAGCCGCTCTCGACGGTGACATCTGCCGCCTGGAGGTCCGGCACGTCGCGGGCCATCTGCGCGATGTCGGAGAAGACGAGCGGCCGTGTCCCTAAGAGTTCCTCGGCCTCGTCGGCCAACAGATTGGCCTGCTCGGGCTTCAGGTCGCAGACGGCGACCAGTTCCATGTTGCACTGGGGCGACTTGTAGAGTTCAGCCATGCCCCGCAAGTGGCGGCGACCCATGCCCCCACAGCCGACAGCGGCATACTTGACCTTCGATGCCATGGTGCCTCCTGATTGGCCGAACGACAGCGTCCGGCAGCGGCGCATTATACCCCTGCTCCGGAGAAGCGGGCTGACACCCCGGTCTCGCACCAGTGATGCGCCCGGCCTGTGCGCATCCTCGGGCTACAATGCCGGCCGAGGCGGCGCGCCGCCCGTGGCCCACCTGAGCCATTCTGGACACCTGAGGACACGTATGGCGATCTTGCTCTCACACGGCGGCTGGGGCATGCCCACCGTGCCGATCGACGTAGCGGTCGAGCATTGTGCACGTCTCGGCTTCGACGGGTACACGATGGGTATCAAGCCGGGCTGGACGACCGACGCCGCCAACCTGGACGCAGCCGAGCGGACGCGCATCCTGGCGCTGTTCGACCACTACGACCTGGAGTTGTGCGGCCTCTCGGGGCAGACCTCGTTGTTGCCCGACAGCGCCGACGAACTGGCACAGAATCTCGCGCTGCTCCACGGGTACATCGACCTTGCCGCCGATATGCAACGGCCGGGCCATCCGCTGCCGCTCTGCCTGACGGCCGGCGGACGTCCCGAGGACTGGGGCGGCGCGAAGCACCTCCTGGTCGAGCGACTCGCGGAGCTTGCGCGACACGCCGAACGCGCGGGCGTCGTCGCCGTCATCGAGCCGCACGTCAGCAGCGCCCTCCGCAACCCCGATGACGTGCTGTGGCTGCTGGAACAGGTTAATTCGTCCGCGCTGAAGATCGACCTGGATACGAGCCACTTCAACACGCAAGGCATGGACATCGACGCCGTCATCGCGCAGCTTGGCCCGCAGTCGGCGCATGTCGAGGTGAAAGACGAGCGCGGCATCGCCCCCGATCACGAGTTCTTGATCCCCGGCGAAGGCACCTGCGACTACGTGAAGATCCTGAAGGCGTTGGACCGCGTCGGCTACGACGGGTTCGTAGACATCGAGATCAGCTTTATGGTGCAGCACCGGCCGGGGTACGACCCGCTTGCCGTTGCCACCCAGTCGTACGCGGTGCTCGCCAAAGCGTTTGCGGACGCCGGCCTGCCCCGCCGCCGGACGTAGCGGAGGGGCGGCCAATACAGACGGGCGAATCGTCGATTCGCCCCACAGCTACTGACCGCGTCTCGCCCGTCGCTGGGCCGCCCTCCACGTTTCTGGGTCGTCCTGAGTCTTCCTGACCGGGGGCCGTGTACTGCTTCCAGTTATCCTCTCGGCGAGCGCCGGCCGGTCGCGGCCGGCTGGCGCATGATCGTTCAGCGAGGGAGCCGCCGATGTTGACCGAGGCCACCACCCCGCCGCTTGACTTGCTGCTGACGGGCGGGACCGTCGTCGATCCGAGCCAGGGGTTGCGCGCGAAGAAGGAAGTCGGGCTGGCGCAGGGGCGCGTCGTGCTGGTTGAGGACATGATTCCCCGCGCGCGGGCACGCCGGGTGATCGACTGCTCCGGCTTGCTGGTGACGCCCGGCCTGGTAGACCTGCACGTGCACGTCTACCAGGGCGCGTCGCACTACGGCATTGAGGTTGATTCGACCTGTCTCGCGACGGGCGCAACCACCGTGCTTGATCTCGGGTCGGCCGGTGCCTGGACGTTCTCAGGGTTCCGCCGGTCGGTCATCGACGTGGCGCAGACGCGCGTCTACGCGCTGCTGAACCTCTCGACCACCGGTATGGTGTCACCGGTCGTCGGTGAGCTTGAGGACATCCGCAACGTGGACAATGCGCTGTCGGCGCGGGTTGTGCGGGCGAACCGCGACGTGGTGAAGGGGATCAAGCTGCGGATGAGCCGCCCGCTGGTGGGCAGCAACGGTGCCGAGGCGCTGCGCCTGGGCCGCGAGTTGTGCGACGAACTTGGCGTGCCATTGATGATCCACCCCGGCAACACCGAAGTCAGCATCACCGAGATCCTCGAGCATCTGGTCGCTGGCGACGTACTGACCCACGCCTATCACGGCAACGAGGACGGCACGTTAGACGAGAACGGCAAGGTCCGCAGCGAGGTCCGCGCCGCCGCCGACCGTGGCGTGTTGTTCGACGTGGGGCACGGGCGCGGCAGTTTCTCGTGGGACGTGGCCGAGCGGGCGCTTGCTCAGGGGTTCGTGGCGAACACGATCAGCAGCGATCTGCACGTCTACAACCTGCACGGTCCGGTCTTTGACCTTGCCACTACCGTGATGAAGTTCGTCCACCTGGGCCTGTCGTTCGAGGAAGCGCTGGCGCGTGCCACCGTCTACTCCGCACGGGCGATGGGCGTGGCCGACGAGGTAGGCGGCCTGCGGCTCGGGATGGCCGCCGACGTGGTGGCCTGGGAGCTACAAGAGGGGACGTTCACCTTCTACGACTCGGGGGACGTGGAGCGCACGGCCCGCCAGCGCCTGCAACCCCGCGTGATCGTCAAGGGAGGCCAGGTCGTGCAGGCATAGGGCACGGCTGCTCGGCAGGCAGAAACGAGGGTGCTCCAGCGGTTCGCGGCGACGCCACCCGTGGCTGGCTACGCCACTTGTGGGGCGGCGCGAACGGCTGGACGGCCTCTGGTTCGGCGTCAGCGAGGGCAGAGAGCGGCAGGGCATAGCCGGTGCCGCGCAGCGAGCCAATGGCCGGTCGCTCCGGCAGCACCAGCGGTTCGCGATGTTGCCGCTGGTGCTGCGCCGGCACGCTGCATCTGCGACGCGCTGCCAGCCACGCGCGCAACTCGGCTATGGCGACACGCACATCTGACATCGCGTCGCTGCCCGGCCACGTTGCGACGCACTCCACGGCTTCCAGCAGCGTGCCGAACCGCTGATGCTCCTGGAGCGCCTCGCGGAGCCGGGGCGTGGCCACACCGGTCGCCTCGGCTAGGCGCGCCAACTCGTTGGGGCAGGTGGTGACGCCGGCCTGGATGCGCTGCCACTGGTCGCGCAGGGACCGGCGGCCGGTCGCGCGCGCCACCATCGCCGACGCCGCCGGTACATCGTAGTGGTCGGCCTGCGTCCCGAGCGCGGACCATGCAGCCAGCGTCGCGGCCATGCCGCCGGGGGCACGACCGTGCAGCCGGCCAGACGTTGACACGCGCACATCCGGGCTGTGCCGGATTCCGATGTCGGCGTGGCAGAGTGCGCGTGCGAGTGCCACATCCTCGCTGGACCGCACGACCGGCAGCCCGCCCACGCGCCGATAGGCACTGGCCGTCAGCGCCATGCTGGCCCCGAGAAACTGATGGTGGTGAGGCCACGGATCATGCGGCTGCGGGTCAATGTGCGCCGTCACCTCATTGACCAGCGCCTGATAGCCGACATCGTACAGGTAGCGGCGACGCACGGCCGGTGTCATGGCCTGTCGTTCGTAGTCGTTCATCAGGATGCGTCCGCTCACCACGTCGGCACCGCGCTCAACCTCGCGGAGGGTGGCGGCGAGCCACGTCGGTGCGACCACGGTGTCCGCATCGGTCGTGGCGATGACGCCCCACGGGTGACGGATGGCGGCGAAACGACGGTGCGCCTCGTCCATCGCCAGCCGGCGCGCAAAGCCGACGTGGGCCAGGGCCGGCGGCAGGGCAACCTCAACCACATGCAGCGCGAAGTCGGGCGCGCGCGCCGCCAGCGACCGGGCCACCTGGGCCGTCTGGTCCTGGCAGTTGTTTGCCAGCAGGATGACCTCATAGGTCGCGCGCGGGAACGGTCGGCCGTCAAGTCCCCGCTGCTCGGCCAGCGCCGCCAGCGACGTGAGCACCGACCCGGCCTCGTTGCGCGCGGGGATGACCACCGAGATCGCGCAGGAGGCGGCTGGCGGGGCGTCCACCAGCGGCATCCGGTGTGTTATGGCCGGGGCATGGTCCAGGGCACTCTCCCTCTCGTTGCGACGCTCAATCACCGCGCGGCTCTCCTTCGGCAGGTACAGGGGGGGCGGCACGTTCGGGCGGGGTGCCCGCGCTCCACTGCGCTTGGACCGCCCCCACCGCGCCGAGGGAATAGCAAGCCATGTGCCAACGCGCGGCCAGCGCCCGTTACGCGCTCACCTGATTAGATCAATCATTGACCTTGCCCGAACGCTGAACCTGCACGTCACCGGTGAGGGCATCGAGACGGCTGACCAGTTGCACCAACTCCAGGTGCTCGGCTGCGAGCAGGGGCGGGGATGCTCCCTCTGCGCGCCACCGGTGCTGTTGGGCCGCTGCGGTGCGCGGCCGGGCCGTGGCTGCCAGTGACGTGCAGACGGTGGTCGCCGCACATGTTGTCGAGAACGCGACGACCACGCTGGCGCCACCGCGAGATGCCGCACCGCACCAGCCCTTCTGAGACACATCTCGTTATAAGGTTCTGTACCGCGTAGCACACATGGGTAGCTCTTATAGCCCGTTCGATGCGTCACCCTGCGTTTGCTGCGCGACGTTCTCCCGAGTGACAGACGCTACTGCCAACGAGGGATGATTGTGCACGCCATACTTGCGCTTCTCACAATGCTCTCGACGCTCTGGTTGCTCATACCGCACGCTACCGCTCAGGCCGCCGCCGCATGCACGCCGTCCATCGTCGCCACCGTGCAGACCATGCAGCAGGACCGTGGTGAAATTCTCGCGTTGTCCGTTAAGGTGCGGGCGACTGAGCAGGGTGGCACTGCGCCACGACTGCGGCAGGTCAGGTTCACCAGCAGCGAGAACGCTACCGTCGAGTTTCCGTTTCAGCAGGTGCGGCTGGTGCCGTCAAACCTCCCACTGGACGGGGCCGCCAGCAGCGCCGACTTCATCATCCGACGAACGGTGCGCGGCAAGCCGTTTATGCTCCAGTACGTTGCCACCGACAATTGCGGCGACGCGGCCAGATTCGCTGGCGCGGGCGTCGGCTTCGGTGTTATCGATGGCGCACCCACGCCGGGCCTCCCCGCTGTCACGCCGACCTCCGTCCCACCAACCGCGACGCGCCCACCGGCAACCGCGACGCGCCCACCAGCAACGGCGACGCTCACTTCCCCAACGGCGACGGCTGCCCCAGTGACTGCAACGCCGGTCGTGCCGACCGCCACAGCCACCACCGTACCACCCACAGCCTCGCCCGTACCGTCCACAGCGACGGCTGTCCCCCCGACGGCCACGCCGGTCACACCCACCGTTCCGACGGCGACGCCAGTGCCGCCCACGGTGACACCCATGCCGACAGCCCCCACGAACCCTGCACAGTTCGTCTCCCGCCAGGGCGCGACCTTGACGGTCGGCGGCCAGCCGTTCCGCTTCGTCGGGTTCAATCTGTTTGATGCTGCTGGCCAGCCGAACGGCTACAAGTGCGCCTGGTGGGGCGGGCAGACCGACGCCGAGCTTGACGCGACGCTCGCCAAGATGCGTACGGACGCCGGCGTGACGGTCCTGCGGTTCTGGGCTTTCCAGTCGTACACCAACGGCGGCACCGATTGGTCGGGCATTGACCGGGTGATTCGCCTCGCCAAGAAGAACGACATGCGGGTCATCCCGAACATCGAGAACGGCCCGGAGCACTGCTCGCAGGGCGGCACCAAGTGGCAGAATGGCGGTCAGTGGTACTCGCAGGCGTACAAGCGCGCCTACAAGTACGGGTATGCGCTCTCGCTGCCCGACTACACCGAGCGCCTGGTGGCCCGCTACCGCGACGAGCCGGCGATCCTCGGCTGGATGATCATGAATGAGGCCGAGACGGACAACGTGACCGGCCTGTACGACTTCGCCCGCGAAATGTCGGCGCTGGTCAAGCGGGTGGACCCGAACCACCTCGTTGCCCTCGGCACCCAGTCGTCCGGCCAGGCCGGTACGCGCGGCGCTGACTTCCTGCGCGTGCACGGGTTGTCCACCATCGACTTTGTGGACGGCCATGACTACGCCTACTGGGGGTCTGACACGAATCCGCTGCCCGGCAGCGCGGACGGACGCACGCTGCCAGACCCGGACTTCTGCGACAACTTCCACGCCATCGGCTGCTCCATAGCGCAGTCCGTCCAGATCCTGCGGAAGCCGTTCATCATGGGCGAGGCCGGCATCAAGGCTGGCGTCGGCGGCGCGATCTCGACCAGCCAGCGCGCCACGCTGATGGACGCCAAGATCAAGGCTGCATTCGAGGCTGGCGTGGCCGGGTACATGCCCTGGCAGTGGAATCGCATCGTGGACGAGGGGTACGACTTCTTGCCGAACGACCCGCTGATGCCGATCCTGAAGCGCTTCGCCAACGGCTTCTGAGCGCTCGTAGACACCACAGGTAGGCACAATCCCAGAGACGAGCGCGGCAACAGCGGCCGCTGATGGCTTGACGGCCGTCTCGGCCGCTGTCGTGTTGGCGCGGCCGGATTGACCGTTCCCCAACCGCTCTACAATGCGCCCATGCCTGACCGCGACGTTGCTGGCACCTTTCTACGCTGGACATGGATGCGGGCCGTGTTCCACCGTGGCTACTGGCTCGTGACTAGCCTGTACCTCGTCGCGGAAGCCGATCTTTCGGCATTCCAGTTGGTGTTTCTCGGCACCGCCCAGGGGCTGA